>Ga0209347_1001489_pt1 | contig 37522 bp, 25 predicted proteins | sample AutmiccommuBRH23_FD_187382 | JGI IMG/M metagenome (GOLD analysis project Ga0209347, IMG submission 187382) | Deep subsurface microbial communities from Mt. Terri, Switzerland - Autotrophic microbial communities BRH/23 (SPAdes) (version 2) | ecosystem: Environmental > Aquatic > Deep subsurface >... | reverse complement strand
CGGAGACGCCCGCCACCGCTCAGGATGAAATCGCTTCCGCTTTGCGCCCCACGGCGCGCAGCGGCACGAGGATCAGCAAAAGGGTGATGGCAACGATTCCGACATTCACCCAACTGCTGAGCTCATAGCCTCCGCGCACGATCAATGCACCCGACACGGCAGGTCCGAAGGCAACTCCCGCGACGAGAAAACCTCCTGACGCAGCGACGATGCGCCCTTGCGTATCGAGTTCGGCCGCCAGTGCCGTCAGATAGGACAGCGTATAGAAGTACGTGCCTGAAATGAACAGTACGCCGACCGAGTAGGGAACAATGGCTTTCGACGACTGCAGGATCGTGAATGTCACCATGCCGGTGAGGACAATGCCCAGCAGTACCGGCAGGCGCAATCCATAACGCGAGCCGACCAAGGACGCGACCAACGGCCCGACAATGCCGATCACCGCTTGCATTGAAAAAAGCATCCCGAGATCGTCAGGACCGTAACCGACGCCGTTCCCGATGCGTTCCGCGAATGCCCACATCATCGTGTCGCGGAGTGCGAATGCGAACATCGCAAACAGCATGAACATCCCCGAGATCGAAAGGATCCCACGATGGGCATGCGGATGTTCGACCGTCGAATGTACCTGGCCGGTACCTTGGGGCAGGCGGAAGATGAACAAGGCCATTACCAGCATGCATGCGGCAAGCGCGCCGTACACGCCCTTGTAGCTCCAGAGATCGCTTACACGGGCGAAGCCGGTCATCGTCACGACCATCAGTACGACGAACAGCATCGACATCTGTGCCGCGAGCTTTTCGGGGTTCTCGGCATTCGCAACGGTCGCATTGCCAGCAGCCAGCGCCAGACCACAGCCGAAACCAACGGCAGCCCGGATGAATAACAAGACCTCGTAGGACGACTGCATCGCAGAAAGGCCATTGCCGATGATTGCTAGCGCAGCGCCTGCCAGCGCGAGGTTGCGACGTGGCAAACGGCCGATGAACGGGGCCGCAAGCAGCGACGCGACGGTGACCCCGAGAAATTCGACTGTGCCCAGGAAGCCGGCTTGGGCTTCGTCGAGCCCCAGACCGTTCATCGTTGCGCCAATCATGAACGGCAACACCAGCATGGCCAGCAGGCCGACGCCGTACGCGGATGCAGACGCCGACAATAACAACCCCCAGTCGTCGGGACGGGCATCGAGGAAGAATTGCGTGATGCGGCCGGGCGCCTGCATCGCATTGGCTTCCGAATTCATGAGACTCGCTCCTGTCAATTCGCTCGCCGCCTGTCCGGAAACAGGCGGCGCGGCGACGGTCTTCAGTCGAGCTTGAGCTCGCCCTGCGCGTTGGAATAGCCCTTGAGCTGACGCTCGCCCTCGACGGTGAAGGTTTCCTTCGACACGATCTTGCCCGAGGCTTTGGCCCACTTGCCGGTTCCGCCCTGAACCTTGAGCGTAAATCCGTCAACCGCGGTTTCCATTGCCGCCAACAGCTTGTCACCGTTGCGATCCTTCAATTCGCAGCGGCCCGAACCCGTGGTGCTGGTTTCACCATTAGCGCCCTTGGTCGCCGTCTCCATGCCGACGCAGGTGGTCAGCAGGTACACGTCGTCACGCTTGCTAGCGACGAGCTTGTAGCTCCCTTCGAACTGGAACACCGTCGTCGAGGCTTGCGGCGTTTCCATCATCGCCGGCGAGAAATCCGCCACCCAACCGCCGGTCATCGTTACCGGTTCGGCCTGCACTGCACCTGCGCAAGCAGCCATAACGGCGATCGCGGTCAGCTTGTAGTTTTTCATGGTGCTCCTCCTTTTTACGGACAGATATTGTTTGATCAGGCGAGGTTGAGCCATACCGACTTGGTCTGGGTGTGCGCAAGCACCGTCTCGAAGCACTTGTCACGTCCCTGGCCCGACTGCTTGTACCCACCCCACGGTTGCGTCATATCTCCGTGGTCATAACAGTTGATCCACACGATCCCCGCCTCGACGTCGCGTGCGGCACGGTGGGCAAGGCTTACATCGCGTGTCCAGATCGAAGCTGCGAGCCCGTAGATGCTGTCATTGGCAATGGTCAGCGCCTCTTCGACTGTCTTGAATGGCACGGCAGCCGCAACCGGTCCGAAGATTTCCTCGCGCGCAATGCGCATTTGCGGGGTCACGCCGCTGAAGAGCGTCGGCGACACATAGTTGCCCGCTTCCAGGCCCGACGGACGCCCTCCCCCCATCTTCACGCGCGCACCTTCAGAGCGACCTGCGTCGATATAGCCGAGCACGCGCGTCTGCTGCTCCGGCGTGACCAGGGGACCCATCGTCGTTGCCGGATCGAGCGGATCACCGGGCTGGTAGCGCGCGGCTTCGGCGACAAACTTGGTGACGAACTGGTCGTACAACGACTCGTGCACCAGCAGGCGCGAACCGGCGCTGCACACTTCGCCCTGATTGGTGAAGATGCCCGTAACCGCGTATCCCACCGCCGCGTCGAGGTCGGCATCGGCCATCACGATCTGCGGGCTCTTCCCGCCGCATTCGGTGGTCACCTTCTTCATGTTCGACTGGCCCGAGTAGACCATCATCAGCTTGCCGACTTCGGTCGAACCCGTGAAGCCGATCTTGTCCACTTCCATGTGCAGCGCGAGCGCGCGACCGGCGTCTTCACCGTAACCATTGACGACGTTGAACACGCCATCCGGCACACCGGCTTCGGCCAGCAGCCGTGCCAGCAGCAGCGCGCTCATCGGGCTCTGCTCGGCCGGCTTGAGGATGACCGAATTGCCCGCCGCCAGCGCCGGCGCGACCTTCCAAGCCGCCATCATCGTCGGAAAGTTCCAAGGGGTGACGCAGGCGACCACACCGAGCGGTTCGCGCACGATCATGTGCAATGCATTGCGGTCCGTATTGGTTACCGCGCCCTCGATCTTGTCGATGGTCTCACCGAAATACTGGAAGGTCAGCGCGGAAAACGGAATATCGCCGCCGACGAGTTCGGACACGGGCTTGCCCATGTCGAGGCAATCGAGCAGCGCGAACTCCTCGGTGTGCGCTTCGATCAGGCGTGCCGCCCGGTACATGACGTCCATGCGCTCGCGCGGTGCCATTCGCGACCACGTGCCGGCGCGGAAGGCACGTCGTGCGGCCTGCACCGCCCTGTCGATGTCCGCCACCGTCCCGCGTGCCATTTCGGCGATTGGCTGACCGGTTGCCGGGTTGTAGGTCGTGAAACGGTCCCCGCCCTGCGCATCGACGAAGGCACCGTCGATGAACAGACGGGTTTCGGGTTTGTACAGCCTCACCTTCTCATGCCAATAAGCTGCGGTGGAGCTGTCTTGTACGTTTGCATTCATGCCGTTGATCCTCCGGAAATCGGTTTGCTGCTCCGTCTTTGCATGCCGGCACCACCGCCGGCACACCCTTGTTTATTGCGGCGTGCCGCCCAGCACTCCTTGCGCCGAAAACAACACCGGCCGAGCGCCGCGGCTTTGCGCGACAGCCGTCATCGGTGCTTGGTCGGCCCGGTTGGTGAGTGCGAAGCTGCGCCCGTCGTCGTGGCTCTCCAGCACCGCCCCGTTCAGCCCGACCGCAACAACGCCGCCGTCGGGCATCTGAACCATGTGGGTGATCGAACTGGCGGTTCCGACTGGCACGACCTGCCAGCTAGAGCCATGGTCGGCGCTGCGATACACCTTGCCCTGCAGCCCTGCCACAAGCAGAGTTCCATTGGTCAGTGCGGTGCCCGTCCACAAACTGCCCTTGCCACCTGTCTCAACTTGGCTCCAGTGCGCCCCGCCGTCTCGCGAGTACAACAAACCGCCACGTTCGGCCGCAATCCACAGCTCGCCAGACCCACCCGGAAAGATCTGGAACAGGTTGCGATCCGAGCGCCGCTGCCCTTCCGGCGGCGCCGGAGGTTGTACGGCATCCCAGTGCTCGCCGCCGTCAGCCGTGCGCAGGATCAGTGACCACAAGCCGGCCGCGACGCCGTTGCGCGCATCACTGAACCATACGGAGAACAGGGGCTGATCGACGCTCGTGTCGTCGCGCTGAAGGGTCCAGGTCTCGCCTCCATCCGTCGTGCACAGAATCACTCCCCAGTGGCCAACGGCCCAGCCGTTGCGCTCATCGGCAAAACTGACCGCAGTAAGCGTCACTCGCGTCGGCACGGATCGGGCTTGGCGGAAGGTCGCACCGCCGTCGTCGGAAAGAAGCACGGCACCGCGATCTCCAACAGCTACGAGACGTTGGCCCGCATGGGCCACGCCGAGCAGGCCGGCGGCCATCGGGCGTTCCAGCCGCGCAGCAGGACGGTGAATCAGTTCGGACGGCGCGGCCTCGGCCAGGCTGGCTAAGGTCGCACCCGCACACAGGACCAGTGCGCACAGTTTCCCGCTCAATCTAAGTTGCATAGCAAACTCCACCTCAATGCTGAAGGATCCCGGGTACACGCACCGGCGCGCGACGTGGGAACACGCGTTCGAGGACCACAGCGAACGCCGGCAGCGCTGTCATCGCCATCACCAGGTTCACCATGAACATGAAGGCGAGCAACTTGCCCATGTCAGCCTGGAACTTGAGTTCCGAAAAAGCCCAGGTGGCGACGCCGATTGCCAGCGTGATGGCAGTGAAGATCGTTGCCATCCCCACTTCCAGGATCGAAAATTCGAGCGCCCGAGCGATGTCGTTGCCATTGGCGAGGTGCATCTGCAAGCGGTTGTAGATGTAAAAGGCATAATCGACGCCAATTCCGACTGCCAGCACCATCACAGGGAGCGTCGCCACTGTCAGACCGATCTCGAATTCCTTCATGAACCAGTAGCCGATGAAGGTCGCGACCGTCAGCGGCAGGCAACATGCCACCACCGCGCGCAGGTCGCGATACGCCAGCAGCACCAGCACAGCGATCGCCGCATACACGTACAGCATCATCGGCAGCTCGCTGCGCTCCACCTCGTCGTTGATCGCCGCGAGCACTCCGGCGTTGCCGGACGCAAGACGCACATTGACGCTGTCAACGACATTCGCCTGTCGGAAGGTTTTCACCGCTTCGATCACCCGGTGGATCGTGGCGGCCTTGTGGTCGGTCAGGTAGAGGTGCACCGCGGTCATGCTGCAGTCGGTGTTCACGTAACCGCGGTTGCGAGCGATTTCCGTAGCCAAGGCCGCGTAGTTGCCGCCGTCGATTGGCACCACAGCCATTTTCGGACTGCCTTCGTTGTAACCTTGGTTATAGGTGCGCAACTCGCGCGAAAAGCTCTTGACGGCCTGCACCCCCGGCACGTTCTCCACGGCCGCGACGAAATCGTCCTGATACTTGCCCGCGGCAACATCCTCGCAGGAGTCGAGCGGAGCCTCGAACACCACCGTGAGCCAATCGAGGCCCATGTCGTAGGACCCGGCGATCGAGACGGCATCACGGTTGAAACGCGACTCGGGCCGCAGTTCCGGTGCCCCGGGTAGCACGGAGCCGACCATGCGGTCGTGGCTCTGCCACACCGATACACCGAAGACCGCGGCCGTCAGCAGCACCACCACCACGGCATTGCGCGGCCGCGCGACTCGTGCCAACCCGCGCAACCACTGTGAACGCCGCTCACGCTTGAGCATTGCCTTGTCGGCATACTCACGGCTGAAATTGAGGAAGGACGCCGCCACCGGCAACATCACCAGGTTGGTGATGATTTTGTAGCCGACCCCGATGGACGAAATGATCGCCAGTTCCTTGACCATCGGAATGGGGATCAGCAGCAGCGTGATGAACGACACGAAGGCGGTCACAAGCGCGAGCGTGCCGGGGATCAACAGGCCGGTGAAGCTCGCCCGCGCAGCATCCAGAGTGCTTTTCCCGTGGGCGATCTCGCGCACGATAAAGTTGATCTGCTGCACCCCGTGCGATACGCCGATCGCGAAGACGAGAAACGGCACCAGCACGGCTAGCGGATCGAGGCCATAGCCCATCAGTTTGAGCGTGCCAAACTGCCAGATCAGCGAGGCGATCGAACAGGCCACCGGCAGGATCGTCAGCCGGACGGAATGGCAGTACCAATATACGGCGAGCGTTGTCAGCAGCAGCGCCACGGCACAAAACTCAAGGACTGCCGCAGCGCCGTCGGCGATATCGCCGATCTGTTTCGCGAAACCGATAATCTGGACCTCGTAATTCGCGTCCTCGAAGGGCGCGCGAATCTTTTCCTCGAGTATCCGGTTATAGGCAACGTAATCGAGCTTATTGCCCTCAGCGTCCATCTCGCCGATTTCGGCAGTAATCATGGCGCTGGTCTGGTCGCGCGACACAAGCGTGCCGATATAGCCGCCCTGCGCAGTGACACGCCGCACAGCATCGATCACATCGCCATCCAGGGCTTCCACGGTGATCGTGCCGGGAATCACCGGCTGCGCGCGAAAACCCTCCTCGGTGATTTCATTGACGAAACTGTTCGGCGTCCACAGTGACTGCACGCCCAGGCGATCCACCCCAGGTAAGAAGATCACCGCCTGTGTCACGTCGTATAGGCGCGCCAACGCGTCGCGATTCCAGATCTGACCGTTTCTGGCTTTGACGACGACTGTCAGGCGGTTCGCACCAAACAATTGGTCGCGATATTGTGTGAAGGTCTGCACGTATTCATGGCCAGCGGGCATCTGCTTCTCGAAGCCCGCCTCCATCCGCAACTGCATGCCGAACCACGCCATCACGACAGTGATCACAGCCAGTACGGCGAGCACCAGCAACCGCCACCTGAAGACGACACCCTCGAGCCACCCCACGAAACCACCCACGATCCTGTCCCCCACCGAATTGCCGTGTTGCCGGCAGCCGTCCGCCGCGGAAACCCCGACCTGCAGGATCTCCGCACATAGGCGATTACTTACTCAGAAATTGCGTGAAAGGAAGGCACCGAAGAAATCACGGTCCTTGTAGTACTGCCGTGCCGGATCGCTCTTCCCGCCGAAATATGTGGCGAAGTTCAGACCTGCCTGCCACTGCCCCGCGTTCTGCGTTAAGAGAACATAGAAGTTGGCCGCCTTGGCGTCTTCTAGGTAGGGCACCGTGAAATTCGGCGTATCGCCCTGCACTGCGTGCACAAAAGTCACTCCGGGAATTACCTGCCAGCCGGGGATAACGGAGCTGTCGTAGTTTAAATTCGCGTCTACGATGTAACCCCACGAGGTTTCAGTCCCGCCGCCTTTGGCGATCGGTGCGTCAGGATTACTGCGATCGAGGAAAATAAAGTATCCCGCCGCGGGGACCTGATCGACCAGGACCCCGTCGATGTTCCGACGCACGCGTTTTTTGGCTTTTACACCGGGGTATTGTGCGACGACCCCCTCGACTGAGATGAAGCCGGTATCCGCACCGAAAAGGTCGAGGACCTTCCCGTGATCGCCTGGCGTGAGCTGCAGCAGCCCGGTGAGGTGCATCTGGTACTTCTCGTTTTCCTCGTACTGCGGGCAATTTCTGACCCCTGCCAGATTCGTGTTCGCATCAAGCGCACCGCCCGCGTTGTAGCAGGCCGACAGTGAAACCGCGTCGCGAGGCCGATAGGACAACTCCCAACCAACCGCCCAATTGCCCAAGGGGAAGTTAGTACTCAACCCGTACAGTTCCCGCTTTTCGAGAAATTCCCAACGATAGGTGCTGCCGTTAACCAGATTGAGAACAGGCGTCTTGTCGTGATACTGGATGTAATACGCCCCTAGGTCGAGTGAAGTGCCCTCGGGTTTCCAATGCATCGCAACACCGTACTGCCCTCCGTTGCCCGGCTTGATGTCTCGGCCGACAGTTGCGGGGAAATCCCCATTTGCTAAAATGGCCGCGTCTCCCTGAGCAGCCGTGTACTTGCGCTGCCCCAGCAAAGAAGCCTGATCCCTCCCCGTGACGTTGAAGTTGGTGCCACTGAAAGATACAGACTCGCGACCTTCGCCGTAATAATCGGCCACCGACCAGTAACCGCCGACAGGCGCATAGAGCGTCTTGTTCCACCGGAACTGATAATACGCCTCGAAATTGACTCCCTGGCCTAATGAAGAAGCAATACTCAGCATTGGGGCCGGAAGCACGGCCTCCTTCAACTGCGTGCCTGGAACCAGCAGGCGCTGAAAGTCGAGCGCATTTGTCGCATTGATGCCACCGATAGCGAACAGACTCTCTCCCCAGTTGAGGACCTGGTTACCTAGGCGAAGGCGCCCATCTTGGCCCCCGATACTGAATTCTTTGCTTATCCACAGATCCAGCAGGCGCGAGTTGTCGACGATCTGACGCTTCGCGTCATTTGACAATTCAGTACGCTCGGTGTCATCGGCCTTGAAGTCGTGCATCCAAGTACCGCGAGCCATGAATTTCCAGCCGTCAGGCATCTTCAGCAGCAGTTCGTGAGTACCCTTTAAATAGGCTGTAAAGAAATCCCCTTTGCGATAGTTGAGGTTCCCGTTATCGCCGGCTGACCACTGCGAGGTATTGGCGCGCGCCCCACACGAAGTGGTCGTATCGCCCACCAACGAGCACGATGGATCCTGTGCACGAACCCCAACACCGGTGGTAAAGGTAGAATCCAAGGATCCCTGAATATCCCCCGATTCAAATCGGAATGCATGTGCCGGCTGAGCGGCGGACGCCAACATCGCAACTGCGGCACTCACCAACACATAATTTTTTTTACGCTCAAATTTCATGTTTTTGTCTCCCACATCCACCCATCCAGCACATTCCTGCGTAGGCCATCCAGCGCGGAGCATTGCCGCGCTGGACGCAGGCACGACGCTCAGCGATCGCTTATCGTGCGGAGATTTTCCGCGGTATAGAAACTATCTTTGAAGTACGGCAGATCACCCGGATCGGCATAGAAGCGCAGATCGCGAGCGCCGTTGGTGATGTTCGAGTCGGTCACGTAGCGACCGCTGGCGAAGTCGTGCAGGAAATACATCGCGGCATTGCTGCAGGCACCCAGTTCCCATACTGGATACACGCTTGATTCCTTGTGCCGCCACAACTGGTTCTTGCTGTCATAGTCCTCGCCGGCCACCATCAGCCACGTGTCCTCATCGAAATAGAACACCTTCTTGGGAGAACTGTGCCGCACGCCCTGCTTCACCGTGGCTTCCACCACCCATACCCGGTGTAGTTCGTAACGCCGCGCATCGTTGTCGATATACGGCTGCTCCAGCCCTTGCTGCTTCACGGCCGCATCGATGCTCTTAAAGTTGTTGTACTGGACGTACATCTCCTTCTTGCCGATAAGCTTCCAGTCGAAGCGGTCGGGGTTGCCGTAGAAGAGAAAGATTGAGTCGTTCGGGAACTGATTCTCGAAGCCGATGATGGGGGTGTCATAGGCATAGTTCGGCAGACGACGCACTCGCCGCTGGCCGGTGAAGTAATAGAAGGACTCAGCGTCCTTGTTCATGAAATAGGTCTGCACCAACGACTGGCCCGCAAGTGCAACAGGCTCTTGAAACGCGTAGTAGAAACCCTGCTGGACATAGTTCACATCCTTCGGCGACACCGTGCCCTTCTTGCCCCACGGGTAATATGTCGCTTGGTTGTAACGCGTCGATACTCCCTCAGTGGTGCCTGAACGGGGCGACACAGTGGCCAACGCGTTGTCCCACACGATCCCGACGCCTTGATAGCGCATTAGGTAGTTCCAGATCACCTCGACGCCACTCTTCGGTATCGGGAAAGGGACGCCCGGCAGCGCCGCATCTTCCAGTGACCACCCGTCCGCGGCGATCTTTGCTCGGCTCGCCCCGCTCTTTGTATTGCTGAGGACAAAGTCCGGATAGGAACACTCGCGATGCGACGGGAAGACGTGCATCTCGTAGCCCTTGAGTTGCTTCAACATCGCCAACTGACCAGGGCTCAATTTGTCGGCATGCTCGTCGGCATTGGCGGCATTGATCGTCAGCGTCGACTTCTCGTCGCTGTATTTCCACACCTCCCCGCGACTCTTGCCGAACTTCCATTCCCCTTGCGGAGTGGCTGTCGCGCCCGCCCACGCCGGGATCGAAGCGTCCTTGTTGGCCTCTTTCGTGGCGCCAACGGGCGTCAGCTCGCTACCCAGCTTTGCCGCTTCCGATTCCGTTGCGCCCGCCCACGCGAGTGAGCTCGCAGTGACTGCGAGCGTCGTGGACAACGTTAGTGTGAATTTCCTCACCTTGAAACCTCCTGTGAATGTGTTTGCCTTGAGGAACCCCTGTCGGTCCGCTTGCGGCTCGCCCTCTATTCGGGGTCGTTGCTGTTGTGCTTTCCTTTCAGCAAGTCCAATGCCACCATAAATAAAATACTGATTTACCTATAATTTGTTCTTATTGCCCACTCGTGTCGCGCGTCTTTGCTGCATGTTTGCAGCGGTGCAAGAGCAAAGGCGCTGCGCTGGCGCAGCATCCTGTGATGCAGGAAACGTCGATTGGGGCCTGCGCCCCTTAGAGGCGGCGGAAACCGCCAGCGAGTACTAGATCTCGGAATGATTCCCGGTTCTCGTAGACCGGCACAGGATTTGCGTATTAGCATCGAATTTCGACGGATTTCACGACACCATGCTGCAGCTCCAACACGATTCCGCCGTACCGCTGGTTACGCAGATAACCGCTGGTTTTCGCCGTCTGATCGCCGAACGCAAGCTCGCCGAGGGCATGAAGGCGCCTTCGATTCGCCAGTTCGCACGCCAGCACCAGGTCAGCCCTTCCACGGTGGTCGAAGCCTATGACCGCTTGGTCGCGGAAGGACTGTTGGTGGCGCGACAGAACAGCGGTTTCTTCGTGCGCAGCAGCCTGCGCGGCACCCAAGGCGCCACCCTGCGCGACGAGACCTTGCGCAACATCCGCTTTGATGGGCGCTGGCTGGTTCGGCGGATCTGGGAAGGTGAATCGGCCGGCATCAAGGCTGGCTGCGGATGGCTGCCGGAAGACTGGCTGGATGGAGAAGCGCTCCGCCGCAACCTGCGCCAGATTGCATCCAAACCCAGTAAACACCTCGCCAGCTACGGCTTGCCGAAAGGGTTGGAGGCGCTGCGCTGGAGCATCAGCGACTGGCTGGGCGAATACGAGATCTGCGCCGCCCCGGAATCCATCCTGCTCACCAGTGGGGCCAATCACGCGCTGGCACTGGTGGCGCGTTGCTTGGTCCGACCCGGCGACATCGTGCTGGTGGACGACCCCGGCTACAGCGTTCTCAGCTCGCACCTGCGGGATTGCGGCGCGCGCATCATGGGCGTGCCCTGGGGACCTCAGGGCCCCGACGTCGAGCGTCTTGAAGCGCTGATGCTGACGCACAAGCCGCGTACTTTCTTCACCAATCCACGCTTGCAGAATCCCACCGGTGCGTCGTATTCGTTACCCATCGCACACCGCGTACTGCAGCTTGCCGACCGCCACGATCTGATCATCGTCGAGGACGACGTTTCGAGCGAACTCGATGTGTTGCAGCGACGCAGCCTTGCCAGCCTTGATCAGCTGCATCGCGTCATCTACGTCGGCAGTTTTTCGAAGAGCATTTCGCCCGCGCTACGCGTGGGCTTCATCGCCGGCGACGCCGGACTGATGGAGGAGCTCACCGCGATCAAGATGGCCTCCGGACTATCGTCATCGGAACTGACCGAACGCCTGACGCTGGAAATCCTCACCGAAGGACGCTACCGCAAGCATCTGAAGGGCCTGCGCGAACGCCTCGGCGAGGCGCTGGCGCACACGTGCCACAAACTCGCGGAAGCGGGCCTCGAGCCGCTGCTGACGCCCAGTGCAGGAATGTTCGTGTGGGCTCGTCATCCCCGCATCCAAGACGCCGGAGTGCTCAGCGCGCGCGCTGCCGAGAACGGCATCATGCTCGCGCCGGGTCATCTCTTTACGCACGAGCCGGGCCCGTCGCCGTGGCTGCGATTCAACGCAGCCTTCTGCGACGACCCGCGCCTGTACGATTTTCTCGCGGCTGCGTGAACAGTCCGCCTACCTCACCACCACCACGGGACACGGTGCATCGGCCAGAATCGCACTGCTGACCGAGCCGAATACAATGCGCTGAGCCAGTCCGAGTCCGCGACAGCCCGTCATGATGAGGTCGGCCTTCACCTCGCGCGCGACCGCGATCACGGCTTCAGCCGGCTGACCGACCTCGATGCGCACCTCGACATCAATCCCGCGCGGCGCCATGTCCCCGACGATCTGCCGCGTCATCGCCTGGGCATGCGCCATCTCCTCCGGGTCCGCGCTGACAGCGTCGCCATTAGCATCCAGCGCGGGGCCGTCAACCACGGACACGAGGAGTACAGAGAGGCTGCTGCGATCAAACCAGTCCAGCGCGTCGAGTGTTTTGCGCGCTTGATCCGAGCCGTCGAAAGCAATCACGATTCTGGGCATTCTTCATTCATTCCATTGGTTGTCGTCGGAAGGTGGCGTCAGGCTCGGCCTCATTGCAGCTGGCGCTCAAGCGCATCCGCGAAGGCAAGCGAATCCATCACCACCCCAAGGCTTGCGACTTTGAAGATCGGTGCATGCGGGTCGGTATTGACCGCAATGATTGTCTCGACGTGCTTCATCCCGTGCAGATGCTGCACTGCGCCTGAAATACCGCACGCGATATACAGCTTGCAGTTGCCGGCGACCTTGCCGGTGAGACCGACCTGATGGGCCTTGGGCAACCACCCGGAGTCCGCCACCGGACGCGAGCACCCCAGCGTCGCGCCAATGCGGTCGGCCAGACCCGCGAAACGCGGCACGTTGTTCTCGTCCTGAATGCCGCGCCCGATCGAAAAGATGAAGTCGGCCTTGCCGATGTCGACGCCGGAAGCGGGCGGCTCGATATATTCGAGGTGACTGTACCCGGGAGTCGGAACTGCGGCGGCGAAAGGCTTTACCGTGGCAGAACCGGTATCGGACGACGGCTTCCAAGTCTGGCCGCGCAAGGTGAGCACTACGACCGGCTTGTCAGGAAAACGCAGGCTGACGTTCACCTTGTTGTTGAAGCCGCTGCGCAGTGCGTAGATCCCCTGCTCATCCATACCGAAGCCGAACACGTCGGACGCAAACCCGCTACCCAGCCCCACGGCAAGCGCCGGCGCCAGCGCCATGCCGTCGGCCGAGTGCCCCAGCACAACCAGAGTTGGCTGAATCTCGGCAGCGACCGCCATGATGGCCTCCTCGTACAACATCGCATCGAACTCGCTGGCCCCGGCCGTCACCGTGATGATTTCATCCACCCCCGGCTGGTTCAGGCCATCGGCATGGCGCGCCGGATCGTCGCCGATCACCGCCACGCGCACCGGCCCGCCGAGCGCTGCGCGCGCCTCCACTGCTGCGGCCACGGCTTCTCGGCTGATGTCGGCGAGCACGCCCCGTCTGTGTTCCGCCACAACCAGAATCCCGCTCATGCGTTCGCTCCCATTTTCTCACGGACGATCTGCAGCACCTGGGCAGCCACCTCGTCCGGCGTTCCGTTCAACATCGTCGCACGCGTCTCCGGCGGCTCCGCCAGACGCTCCACCCAAGCCGCCGCCCACGCGGCATCTGTGCCCGCCGCCACCTCCGCGACCGGCTTCGACTTCGCCTGCTTCTGCATCCGCATCGTCGCGTAACGCGGTGTGTTTGCCCCGGTCTGCATCGTCAACAGCGCGGGTAGCGCCAGACTGAAGCGATGGCGCAGACCGCCCTCCAACTCGCGCGTGACGGTCATGCGCTCGCCACCGTCCCATTCGGTCGCCACGACCACCGCTGCACGCGGCCAGCCAAGCAGACGGGCAAGGGCAACGCCGGTGGCGCCGTTGGCCATATCGCTCGACTGCACGCCGCCGATGACGAGGCTGGGCTGCTCCTTCAGGGCGACGCCTGCAAGCAGCCGCGCCACGGCAATCGGATCCGCACCGACCAGCGAGTCGTCCCACACCCGCACACCGCGATGCGCGCCTTTCGCGAGCGCCTTGCGCAGCGTCTCCTCGGCTTCCGCCGGCCCCACCGTCACCACCACGACTTCGCCACGGCCGGCTTTTTCGACCAGTTGCAGCGCCTCTTCCAGCGCTACGTCATCGAATTCGTTCAGCTGGTATTCGAAGAATTCGCTGTCGATGCCGCGTCCGTCGGAAGTAAAGCGAAACTCGTCGCCCAGCTTTCCGACATGCTTCACGGTCACGAGGATGCGCGGCCCCTCGCAGGAAGGCACCTCGTAGCCAGCCAGGTCCACCGGCAACACCGGGCGGATCTGCCACGCAGGAGCCGCAGGCACAGGCGCGACGGGGACCGCAGCGGCGCCCTGCCCGGCGGTCACGGCGGGCACCGCTGCCTCTAGGACCACGGGCAGCACCGGCACGGCCGGAGCCGCCTGCATCGCGACCGGCCGCGCCGCGAGGATCGCGTCTAGGCGCGCGCCCACCGCCAGCGCCACGCGATCAGCAACGGCGCAAGTCAAGCGCTCGGCGAAGTCCGGCAGGTCGGCGAGCTTGAGCGATTCGAGTTCAATCGCGCGGGCAACGAGTTCGGCAATGTCCTCGACGACGAAGTCCTTTTCGTGGCCTGCGGTCTTGCGTGCATCTTCAAACATGGTGAGATCCTTCGGACAACAGGTAACAAACACATCGATTCCGCCCAATCCCGCTGCCTCATGCACGCGCGACTCGGACGGCTTGCTAGTGCCGGGCTTGTCAGGGATCCAGATACGGCCTCCGCCGGCGCCGCAGCAGAAGGAGTTGTCACGGTTGCGCGGCATTTCCACCAGTTCGCAGCCGATCAGCTCCAGCACCCGGCGCGGCGCGTCGTAGCGCTTGTTCAGCCGGCCCAGATGGCAGGGATCGTGGAAAGTGACGCGCAGACCAAGGGGCTGCTTCACCTTCAGCAGGCCCGCCTCGAGCAGTTCGCACAGCACCTCCGTGTAGTGGCTGACCGGCGCAGCGGGTCCGAACTCCGGGTATTCGTTCTTCAGCGTGTTGAAGCTGTGCGGATCGGTCGTCACGATCCGCTTGAACGGCTGCGCCGCGCCCATCTGTCCGAGGTTGTGTTCGACCAGGGACTCGAACAAACCTTCCTCACCGACTCGCCGCACGTCATTGCCGGCCGTCCGTTCTCCTTCGTGCAACAAGGCGAAGTCCTGCTTCGCGGCACGTAGGAGACGCGCGAACGTCCGACTCACCCGCTGGTTGCGTGGATCGAACGACGCATAGTCGCCGACAAACCACAACAGCTCTGCCGTGTCCTTGCGAATGTCCTTGATCGGGAAATCCAACTCCCGAATCCACGCGGCCCGCTTGCGCCCGTTTTCACCGAAGCTGTTGCCGGTGTTGGCGATCGTGTCCAGCGTGGTTTTTAGTAGCGGATCGAGCTCGCCGCGCTCGACCAGCTGGCGACGCATCTGCACGATCTTCACCGGGTGCTCGACCCCCACCGGACAGATTTCCTGGCACGCGCCGCAGCTTCGGCAGGACCACAGCGTTTCCGGATCGATCACACCCCCCCCGGTGACCGGACCAATCAGGTCGACACTGGCCTGCGGTTTACCCTGCGCGACATCGTTATGCACACGCAGGTCGAGGATCAGGTCGCGCGGGCTCAACGGATATCCTGAAGCCCGTGCGGGGCAGGCATCATGACAACGGCCGCACTTGGTGCAGGCATCGAGGTCGAGCATGTCCTTCCAGCTCAGATCCGCGATGTTCGCGACGCCAACCGCGGGAGCGTCTTCGGCCTGACGCGGCAGTCGGCGTAGCGCCAGCGGATCCCGCGCGGCGAGCGAACCCAGCACAGCCAGGATGTGGCGCGCCTTCCACCATGGCAGCGCGACGATGAAGGCCAGCGCGGCGAAACCGTGCAGCCACCAGTTGGCCGCGCGCAACGTCGCGATCCCATCCTGGGACAGCGTGGCACCGAACAAGTCCCCCAGCGCCGCCCCGACCGGCTCCCAGGCTCCCCATGCGGGGCGCTCCATCGCATGGCGCACCCCTTCCTGCACGAATCCTGACACTGCAATCGCGAGCAGCGCGATCAGAAACACCCAATCCTCCACTTTCCAACGCTTGGCGGCGGCACGCAATTCGGTCTCGCCGCGATACGCACGCAGGTAGTCGAGTTTGGGCAGCGCAAAGGCAGCGCGGCGCGCCATCATCAAGAGCAGACCGGCGACCAGTGCCAGGCCGGCGAGATCGAGCGTCAATCCGAACAACAGAAAGAAGTTGCCCTTCCAGAAGGTGACGCCGAACAGCGGTTCAAGGATGTCGTATTCGAGCGTGATCGTTGCAGTCCCGACAAACAGCAGCGCGAAGCCGAAGAAGATCGCCGCATGCGCGACCCCTGCATAGCGGTCGCGCCGACGCAGACCGCGGTGGCTGACTAGGTCGGCCACCATGCGGCGCACTCCTGCGACCAGATCCACTGGCGCAGGAAGCGGCCGTCCACGCCGGTATTTGACGATATAGCGGGCAAAGCCCAGCACGAAGGCGGCGATCGCAGCGAAGCCGATAACGTAGAAAATCAGCTTGCCGGACGCACTCAGCCCCCAGAACAACTCACGTGTTTCCATGGTCTCGAAGCCGCCTGGTGATGGTGAAACGGAGCCGGGCGCGCGACTGCGCACCCCGGCAGGAGACGGGCGAATCCCTCACGGCACCCGCCCTCGCAGACTCAGTCGATCTCGACCTTGACGCGCTTGTCACCCAGCTTCGGCACCGTCTCGTTGCCCCACAGCTGGCGCTCACGGATCCACGGCAGCGGATAGGCGGGATGCTCGCTGTCGAACTCGCGCGCCAAGCGGTGACCGTCCCACATCGCCTGATTCACCTGCGCCGGCGCCTTGCAGTCACCGATGCGGTAAATGTCCTGGATCTCGTTTTCCGCCCACTCGGCCTTCCGGGTCTTGAGCTCGTTCCACAGCGCGTTGTCCGAATAGCGCGACGTCACGAGGATCACGGCATCGACATCGACGGTGAAGTCGCCGCCGTTGTCGCGGCGCGGGACCCCTCCGGACTCGGGGCCGAGCAGATCGGGACCGTGCTTGTACAGGTAGGTCAGGGTGACCTTGCCCGGCTCGATCTTGCTCACCCAGTGGTTGCGCCAAGTCTTGATGCCCTTCTCGAACAGCATGCGCTTGTTGTTGGGCGCCTCGAGCGTGAAGACGCCGTATTCGGCAACCTCGGACGCATCGCAGACATAGGTCACTTCCTTGCCCTGATCCGCCATCATCTCGGCCAGCGTGATCCCGAGGAAATGCCCCTCGCCGTCGAGCACCAGCACGCGCTTGCCCGGCACCGGCTTGCCCTGCACGATCTGATATGGCGTCAGCACGTGCGGCAGGCTGTCGTCCGCCCCGGGAATCGGCCCGCAACCTGGCCCGATGCCGTTACCCCACCAGTGCGAGCCGGTCGCAATGACAACTTTGTCCGCGCCGTATTCGAGCACATCGTCGGCGCTCATCTTGCCGACCCCCAGATGCACCTCGACGTTCTTCATCTTCAAAAGCTGGATCTGGCGATACGTGACCACGCGTCCCCACTCGTTTAGGCGCGGCAGCTTTGCCACATGCTTCCAGTGTCCGCCCAACTCGGCCTCGGCCTCGCGCAGGTGCACTTCGTATCCACGCTCGCCGAGCACGCGCGCGCACTCCATGCCCGCAGGCCCGCCGCCGACGATCAGCACGGAGCACGGCTTCGTGGTCTTGCTGAACTTCTCGGGATGCCAGCCGCGGCGATACTCTTCGCCCATCGTCTGGTTCTGCGTGCACATGATCTGGCCGGCCTGGTTGAACTTCGACACGCAGATGTTGCAGCCAATGCACTCCCGGATGTCCTCCAGCCGTCCTTCCTCGATTTTTTTCGGCAGGAAGGGGTCGGCGATCGACGGCCGCGCCGCACCGATCAGGTCCACGACACCGCTCTTGATCATACCGATCATGTCGTCAGGGCTGGTGAAGCGGCCATTTCCGACGACCGGGATATCCGGTCCCAGGATCGACTTGCCCTGCTTGATGAACGGCGTCATCCAGCCGGATTTGCGGAAGCGCGATGCGCCGGCGTCCTCGCCCCACTCGGCGTAGTCCCCGATTTTCAGCGAAACGAGATCGACCACCCCTTCCTTGCGGAACAGTTCCAGCAAGCGCACCCCGTCCTCATGCGCCTCGACACCCTCGGGTCCGTGCAGGGTATCCATCTCGAAGCGCGTCGTGATCGCGCAGCGGCCGCCGAGGCCAGTCTTCAGCGCATGCATCAACTCGATGAAGAAGCGCGCGCGGTTCTCGAAGCTGCCGCCGTACTTGTCGGTGCGCTTGTTGAAGCGCGGCTCGAGGAACTGGATCGGCACCGTGTCATCGCCGGCCGACACCTCCAGCAGATCGAAGCCTGCCTGTTCAGCCCGCTTGCCCGCCTCGACGTACATGTTGATCACAGCCTTGATGTCCGACTCGTCCATCTCGTAGCCGTATACCGAACGCGTCGCGAACATCGGCGATACCCATTGGCTGGGCGAACGTCCGGGTTCGCGCGATTCCAGTGAGGGAGCGTTGCCGCCGCTGTACCACAACTGGATGCCGGCCAGTGAGCCGTGACTGTGCGCGACGTCGCACATGTAGCCGAGGTTACGCACGTCGCCGTCATCCCAGATGCGTGCCGAGGTGTACGGATATTCATCCGCCTCCGGATGAATCGAGCAATACTCGGTGAACACGACCCCCCACCCGCCTTCCGCCTTGGTGCCGCGCAGATGTGCCTGCGCACCCGGACGCTCGGAGCCGGGCCCCGCGCAGTGCGAGGTCTGGAAAAAGCGATTGCGTGACACCTTCGGTCCGATGCGAATCGGGTCGAAAAGAATGTCGTATTTCGGATCGCGGGCCATCTGGAAATCTCCTCTCGGTATTTGAACGTCGGACGGAACCTCTTCCGCCTTGCCGCTTACCTAGAGACAACTACCGTGCCAGCTTTCTCAAAAGCTTGTTTGATATGAAAGTTTTATTCGGCGATCAGCCGAACTCCGAATCGCGCGACCTATATTGCTGCACGTTCACCCACGCCCGATGCAAATCTGCAGCATTAATGTTCGGTTCTCATGGACGAACGCCGGCATGTCATGGCGTCGAGGCCGGACAGCTTATCCAGTCTTCTTTGGAATACCGCTCAGCGGCTCTTTCGTATGATGGTAGCGATGTCGACGCCCAGTTCCTCGGCAGCCTTGCGCTTGCTGCCCTTGCGTCGCACGGCATCCTCGATCACACGTTGTTCGAACTGCCGAACCGCAGCCTTCAAGGAAGTCCCGGCGAGTTCGTCGCCTGGAACGGCCGACGGCGTAAAGGACGGTTCGGTCGCAGCAGTCTCCTGCTGTGCGCTGCCGTCGCCAAACGGCAGATCTTCCTTGTGCGCGACCACGTCGCACAACACGGCAAGATTTTCGACCAGATTTTGAAGCTCCCGGATGTTACCGGGATAGTCATGCCCCAGAATGTGCCTTCGGCACGCGGGGTCGATACGCAAGGCCGGGCTACGGCGCTGGTTGATCCGCTCGAGAAAATTGTCGAGTAGCGGACCGATGCTCTCCCGGCGCTCGCGCAGCGGCGCCAACTTCAGCGGCACCACGCACAGGCGGTAGTAGAGATCACGCCTGAAGGTACCGTCCTTGACCATCTCGGCAAGGTCCCGATTGGTGGCGGCAATCACTTGAATGCGCAGCTTGCGCAACTGCGTCGCCCCCACCCGTTGCAACCCCCCTCCTTCCAGCACCTGCAGGATCTTCGCCTGTGACTGTAGCGGGATTTCGCCCACCTCGTCGAGAAACAGCGTACCTCCGTCGGCAACCTCGATCAGACCCTTCTTGCCCTTCGATGTTGCGCCGGTAAACGCTCCGCGTTCGTAGCCGAACATCTCGGATTCAAAGAGACTGTCCGGGATGCTGCCGCAGTTGACATGCACGAAGGGACGACCTTCCAAGCCGGACTGACGATGCAGCATGCGTGCGAGTTCCGTCTTGCCGACTCCCGACTCTCCCAGGATGAGCAGTCGACTACCCAGTGCAATGGCACGCTTGCCGCATTCGAGCAAGGACGTCAGATGCGTTCCCAGGACCAGGTCGCCGCTACCGCTCCCGGCGCCGCGTGACAGCTGTCCGCCGCCCCCCGTCTGTGTCAGAAACGACGCCGCTCGCCGCCCCTCGCCGTTCAGCACTTCAGCCAACTGCCCCAGGCTACGCTGGATGACGACATAACAGTTTAAGTCGCCCTCCCAAGTGTGCACCGGCCGCGTCTGCAGCAGATATTCCCTGCCGTCCGCATCCCCCACCACTTCCTGCAGCTTCTTCCCGCGATCAAATCCCTCGATGAGCTGCGTGCAGTCGATCCTTGAGGCCTTCACGAAGTCTCGCAGTGGCCTGCCGATCATCGCGCCCCGACTGATCTCGTTAAGGCTCTCTGCAGCCACATTCAGGTGCTGCACGAGGCCGACCCGGTCTACCAGGGTAATCGCATCAGGCAGCAGGTCGACTAACGCGTGCCACCGGTCGTCCGCCAGCAGTCGCTCGACATCGATATCCCCCGCCTGCTCCGACGGGCCGACGGCGCTGTTTGCCCATTTCATCCGTCGACCTTAGGTGGGCGCTTCCGGGGCCGCTTCTGCGCCCCAGTCGATCCTTGAGTGGGCGCCCCGACAAGGGCCTGGCGAAAGGAGAGCACAAAGTACTGCGACTCATCCGCAGCGATCGGTGCGAGGTGAATATCGCAGTCCACGCTATCTCCGTTACGCCGCTTGACCTTCGCGCACCATCGCTGCACATCGCGCCCGTACCAGTGGCGTCCATTTGGCAAAGGCTGGTCCAGATCGATCATTTCGCCTGCGTTCCTGCCCAGGATCATGTCCGCCGGCCAATCAAGCAACGCCTCCAGTGCCGGATTGACCGCCAGCACCGTGCGGTTATTGTCGATCACCAGCACTCCATCGGGCAATGCCGCCAGCACCTTGCTGACCTTGCGCTCCTGCGACTCCAGGTGGGACTTCGACACACGCTCGTCGGTTACATCGCGCTGGATACCCCACATTCGATGAAGACGTCCTTCAATGACATCGGCACGGACGCTGGTTTCGGCGTACATCACGGAACCGTCGTGGCGCAGTTCCACTGTCGGCACTGCGTCGATGTTGAAATTCGCCTCGATCAGTATGCTGACGAAGGCTTCGTTTGCGGTACTGCGCCGAAAAAACGCGGAGACCGGCATTTGGGTCATATCCAGACCCGGGGGCAGGTTGTACATGCGTGCCATCGCCTGGTTACATATGCCCCAGTGGCACGGATTCTCAAACACTTGGCGAACGACTTCGGCATCATTCACGGTGAGGTCGACCGGCTCATCGAAGACCATGCACCACATGGCCTGGGCTGAGTCCCGCACGAAACGACGCAACAACGCCAATTCGCTTTCGAGATCACCGACCAGGCCGCATTCGCCGTGCTTGCTCATACCTTCAAGTATCAATATTCGCCCCGTCGGGTGCAGTTCGAAAAGCTCCGGCACCATCGTGCACGACTTGAGCCTCTTCGCCTTCCGAACTGGAATGGGCGCGAATCGCATCGGCCCCCTCCGCTCGGTCCGATCGCTCATGAAATGCTCGAGCGTCGCCGCAGTGCCACCATCGACCAGATCTCGCAGGCCCAACTGCTTCAGAACTGCAGTCGTGCAACCCAGAGCCCTTCTCACTGCATCGTTCGCAATCAAAATCGAGCCGTCCTCGCGAAATGCCAGGAACGGCGCGCCTCTCCCTTCGAGATGGCTTTCATCAAGACTCATCAGCTTCGGTCCTCCGTGCCAGATGCACGGCGCGCATTTCGCGCCACGTCCGAAGCAATAAGCAATTCCCTTACCAAGCCCAAACCGACTCAACCAATGCGCATCAGTGACGCCATAATCCGGGCCTTTTACCCTTTACGGCACACTCAGAACGACTTTGACGGTGATGCAGAATTGCACATGCGATGCAAATCTGCAAGGCAGCCATCGAGGTCCCCTCCCGCCTCCCGCCTCTCGTTATCGCTTCGCCATCATGACTCTGTACGGACCGGTGACAGCCGCGCCAGTCTTTCGGAAGGCCGGCACGACGATAAGGCCGACGCGGAGAATATCGGGACTCGCCCCTCCGTTGTACAGGCTGCCGCCGCATACTTGGTCCGTCCCCACTTCTCGAAGTGATAAAAACGCACAAATGACTTCAAATTTTGCGTTTGCACCTCTTATTTTTGTTTCCTAGCATGCATTCGACTCACACCAACGATCCGACGCACGGCCTCGGGAAGGAATCACGATGAATTTGAATGAGACAAGATGTTGCGCTACACATGCAGCGCTACTACACCGGCACGTCGGCTGTACCAGTAGGAATCGCGCCTTCGCGACTGTGGGCGTAGCCCATTTCAAGAACTGAGGGCGACTACCATGGCAAACGCTCTTTCGCACATCCGCGTCCTGGACCTGTCGCGCATACTCGCCGGGCCGTGGTGCAGCCAGATCCTCGCCGACCTCGGCGCCGACGTGATCAAGGTCGAGCGCCCCGGGGCAGGCGACGACACGCGTGGCTGGGGGCCGCCGTGGCTGAAGGACGAGCTCGGCGCCGAAACAGACGTCGCCGCGTACTATCTGTGCGCCAACCGCAACAAGCGCTCGATCACGATCGACATCACGCGCTCTGAGGGCCAGGCGCTTGTGAGACAGCTCGCAGCCGAGTGCGACGTCGTGATCGAGAACTTCAAGGTCGGGGGACTCAAACAGTACGAACTCGATTACGACGCGCTCAAAGCGGTCAATCCCCGCCTCGTCTATTGCTCTGTGACGGGTTTCGGCCAGGACGGCCCCTACGCGCCCCGCGCTGGTTACGACTTCCTGATCCAGGGGCTGGGCGGCCTGATGAGCATCACCGGCCGCCCCGACGGCGAGGAAGGCGGCGGCCCGATGAAGGCCGGCGTGGCGCTAACCGACATCCTTACCGGGCTGTACGCGTCGAACGCAATCCTCGCCGCCTTGGCGTGGCGCGAGCGCAGCGGCGAAGGCCAGTACATCGACCTCGCGCTGCTCGACGTGCAGGTGGCCTGCCTCGCGAACCAGGCGGCGAACTACCTGGCGACCGGCCGCTCCCCGCGACGGCTCGGCAACGCGCACCCGAACATCGTGCCGTACCAGGACTTCCCCACGGCCGACGGATATATGATCCTGGCCATCGGCAATGACGGACAGTTCACCCGCTTCTGCACTGAAGCCGGCCGCGCGGAACTGGCAGCAGATTCGCGTTTTACGACCAACGCCGAACGGGTGCGGAACCGCGCCACCCTGATCCCGCAACTGAAGGAGCTCACGGTGCGGCGCACGACCGCCGAGTGGATCGCCGCACTGGAGTCCCTCGCCGTACCCTGTGGCCCGATCAATACGCTCGCGGACGTCTTTGCCGATCCTCAGGTGCAGGCGCGCGGCCTGAAGGTGACGACTCCCCACCCGGTCGCCGGCACGGTGCCCCTCGTCGCGAATCCGATGAAGCTGTCAGCGACGCCGCCTAACTACCGCCTGCCACCACCGATGCTTGGCGAGCATACAGACGAGGTTCTTACGAAAACGCTGGGCTTAAAGGACGCCGAGATCAAACGGCTCCGGTCAAACGGCGTGGTGTGATAGACGAGTATTCTTGGAGACCGGACTTGAAAGTTCTTGTACCCGTCAAACGCGTAGTCGATTACAACGTCAAGGTGCGTGTCAAGAGCGACGGCACCGGCGTGGATATCGCCAACGTGAAGATGTCGATGAACCCGTTCGACGAGATTGCAATCGAAGAAGCGGTGCGGCTGAAGGAAGCCGGCATTGCGACCGAAGTGGTGGCGGTGAGCTGCGGCCTCGCTGCGTGCCAGGAGACGCTGCGTGCGGCGATGGCGATCGGCGCGGACCGCGGCATTCTCGTCGAAACCGACGTCGAACTGCAGCCGCTCGCCGTCGCGAAGCTCCTGAAGGCGCTGTGCGGCAAGGAAGCTCCGCAAGTGGTGATCTGCGGCAAGCAGGCGATCGACGACGACTCGAACCAGACCGGCCAGATGCTGGCCGCGTTGATGGGCTGGCCGCAAGCCACTTTCGCGTCGAAGCTCGTCATTGCCGACGGTGCTGCGACCGTCACGCGCGAGATCGACGGCGGCCTCGAAACCCTCGAAATCAAGCTGCCGGCAGTCGTCACGACCGACCTGCGCCTGAACGAGCCGCGCTACGCGACGCTGCCGAACATCATGAAAGCGAAGAAGAAGCCGCTCGAGACGGTCAAGCCCGCCGACCTCGGCGTCGATGTCGCACCGCGCCTGGCGACGCTGAAAGTCGTCGAACCGGCGAAGCGCAGCGCCGGCGTGCGCGTTGCCGACGTCGCGCAGCTCGTCGACAAGCTCAAGAACGAAGCGAAGGTGATCTGACCATGGCGATTCTGGTTATTGCTGAACACGACAACGCGAGCCTGAAGGCCGCGACCCTGAACGCCGTGGCTGCAGCCGCCGAGCTCGGCAAGGCGGGCGGAGGCGAAGTGCATGTCCTCGTCGCGGGCGCGAACTGCGCCGCAGCCGCGGCAGAAGCCGCGAAGCTCGCCGGCGTGGCCAAGGTGCGCGTTGCCGACGCCGCGCACTACGAGGCGCAGACCGCCGAGAACGTCTCGGCGCTCGTCGTCGCTCTCATCGCCGATAATGCCGGCGACTACTCGCACCTTGTCGCACCGGGCACTTCGTACGGCAAGAACGTGACCCCGCGCGTGGCGGCACTCCTCGATGTGGCACAAATCTCCGACGTCGTCGCGATCGAATCGGCCGACACTTTCCAGCGTCCGATTTACGCCGGCAACGCGCTCGCGACTGTCAAGAGCGCCGATCGCGTGAAGGTGCTGACGGTGCGCACGACCGCGTTCGAAGCGGCCGCAGTGGCCAATGAAGGCGGTGCCGCAGTCGAAGCGCTCACGGCGGGGCCCGACCTGGGCGTGGCGAAGCTCGTCGGACGCGAACTCACGAAGAGCGCGCGCCCCGAACTCGGCGCGGCGAAGATCATCGTCTCCGGCGGCCGCGGCCTCGGCAGCGGCGAGAACTACCACAAGCTGCTCGAGCCGCTCGCCGACAAGCTCGGTGCCGCGCTCGGCGCTTCGCGCGCCGCAGTCGACGCCGGTTTCGCCCCGAACGACTACCAGGTCGGCCAGACCGGCAAGATCGTCGCGCCGCAGCTCTACATCGCGGTCGGCGTCTCGGGCGCGATCCAGCACCTGGCGGGCATGAAGGACTCGAAGGTCATCGTCGCGATCAACAAGGATCCGGAAGCGCCGATCTTCCAGGTCGCGGACTACGGCCTGGTGGGCGACCTGTTCGAGGTCGTTCCGCAACTGGTAGCCACCGTTTCGTAAGCAACCATCCAACGCATCTCCGACGAACCATTCTTAGAATACGCGTCAAGGGATGATCGGTTTTTTTCGGTTCGGAGAGAAATGCTCTCCGAACCGAACCCTTTTTGGCGAAATTGCCATAGCGGCACCCCGTGCCCCGTGACGGGTGCCCGCGGAGATTCGAGCGAATCGGGGAATCTCAGAACGGCATCCAGACTTGCGCAAGCAATGCCCGTGTTTCCGGCACATTGCGCCCATCAATGGTCCGCGAGATTCCGAACGACCAGGTCGTTGCGTCCTTGTGCGTAACCATGAGGCCGGCACCGACGTTCCAGACGTGTGAGCTGTTGTCCTCGTTGCGCAGGTAATCGGTCGACAGGTAGGGCGTCACGCGCATGTTCGACTGAATGGCGTTCCTGAAGTCGTAGCCGAGGCGGCCGTTGAAGTGGTACTCGTCCTTCGGCTTCGAGATGGAGCTCCGCTGCGGGTCGGCAGTGTGATAGCCGATGACGGCATCGATGTTCCAGTTGTTGACGTTCAGGTCGTAGAAGCCGCGCAGGTAGTAGTCCCACAGGTGGCTGTCGAGCTTGGAACTGATCGAGAAGGGCGTGCCAATCAGGATATCGAACCCGATGGTGCTGTCAGGGGTCGGTTTGGTCCAGCCGGTGAAGGCCGGGATCACGCTACCGACGCCGGAGAGATCGAAGCCGTTCGAGTCCTTGATCCTGAGCTCGTAGGTGTTGAGCGAGAACGCGAAGGCCCAGTTCGACGCCGGATCGAACTTGAAGAAGTGCGGCAGGATCGTGAAACCGAAGATCGTATCGGTGTCGAGGCCGGTATCGACACGCTTGCCGCGGTCGTCGTAGGCCTTGCTCGTCGAGTTGTAGAGCAGCGTCTGGCCGGGAAAGTTGAAGGGCTGGTCGAACTGCGTCGGCAGGTCCCAGTAGTGCGGCCGGTAATGGTGGCCGAGGACGACTTGCGCCTGGGCCGCGCCGGCGGCGCCGACAGTCAGTGCGGCGATCGCCGCCGCCTTCATCATCGGACGCTTCGGGCGGTTGGTTTTCTTCATGTTCTCCTCCTTGGGCGGATGTAATGTGGGCCTTTGCGGCCATTTTTTGGAAAAAAGGGAGTCTCCTCCCACTCGCTGGAGCGAGAGGGGCGTGGAATGCGTTGTTCGAAAGGGTTGGGGGCGGTACTAGGCGGAAACCGTATTCATCGTCGGCCGGCCTTGCGCAACCGGTCGGCGAAGAGCACGGCGATTGCACGAGCTTGATGCCCTGCGGCCGAGCACGAGAACTTTCGAGCTTGAATGTAGGCGTGTGCTACCAGAAGCAAGGTCCTGCCTTCACACGCCATGGCTTGATCGCCCAGTCAGCCGGCTATCGAGGGTGCCAATCCGCTCCTCATGCGGCTATTGAGCGCATAGAGCAAAGCGCCAAGCACTGCAGTTCCCGGCGCAGACCATGCCGCAACTGGTGCCGATGCTTGGAGCAAGAGGATCCCGAACCCTGACGAAACCAGCCAGGTTGCCAGAGCAAAGTTCCCCGCCGCCGGCGCGCGGTCAAGCTGATCAGCCAGCGTCGCCGGGGTATCACGAGAGCCGCGCATCAGGTAGATATGAACCAGCGCGATCGCGACCCAGGCCACGACAAAGGTTCCCTGGTATGCCAGTGCCTGCAGGATGAAGTGGAACACGTTTTGAAGCATCAGGAAGTAGACGATCACGCCAACGACGACCGCCCAGACCATGCGGTGTAGATAGATGCCGAATGCCGATTGAAAGAAGGCCTCCAGATTGACCGACGCGAGATAGAAGTTGGCGGTATTGATGCGTGTCTGGCTGACCCACACGAAAGCGAGGCCCGTCAACCCCATCAGCTTTAGCAAACCGAGCACAGCCGAGACTTCGCTGATACCGCCTTCCAGAGGAATCGTACTGGCGATGAAGATACCCACGACTGCGTTGAGCATGAACGTAAAGGCATAGAACACGATGCCGAAGTTGACTTTGGCGTGGTATTCCGTGTCCTCGCAGCGTCCCAGACGGGCGAAATCCCATGTATACATCATCAGGATCCACACGCCCATGAAGTACGTGAAGCACTGCCACCAACCGTCCTCCGGCGCACCGGTCGCAGGCCCGAGCTTCAGCCAGGCATCGCTGTATCCGTATTCCGCCAGTGTCATCCCGACCACCAGCACGATCCCGACCAGGTAGAACGGCAACAGGATTCCATTGAACTTGTCGATAAAGTGCTGCACGCTGCCGAACACCAGAGGCACGCTGTAGCAGGCGACGATCAGGTACGCCCACTTCAGCTCCACGCCGGGCCAATAGGCATTGATGGCGACCGCGATCACCGAGCCCTCGAACACTGCGTAGTAGATTGCCGTCGCGCAGAAGATCAGCGTTGCCAGCCGTGCACCTACCTTGCCGAACACGAGCTGGGAGAATTGCGCGACCGAAAGGCCCGTACGAATGGAAAATCTCGTGATCGCCGCGTTGATGATCGCGAATACCACGGCCGACAGCGCGAGCCCGATGAGGACGTTCCTGGTGCCGAGCGTGAGGGCCAGCGTCGCGGGTACCATCAGCCAGAACATTGCGCTGCACAGAGCCCACCAGGCCATCGTCAGCCCGACTTTGCCCATTCGCTCGTTGTACGGAACAGGTATCGCCGCAAAGTCTTCGTGGTCCTCGTTCGGACTCAATTCGATCTTGGTCGTCACAATTGTCTCCTTTAGTGTGATTGGAACGACGCCCGGCATCTGGATGGCTGGCGTTCTTTCCCGCCGGACATGCCGGGAATCGCGTGATGAACGCGGACACGCCACCGGTTGTTTGCTTCGCCCCATCGAAATCGCGGGCAAAAGCGTCCCTGTGGCGGCCCGAGCCGCGCGTCCCAGCTACTTCGTGTTGTCTCTTTAGGTGTTTTTGTCCGCGCTGCGCTATGGCACGCGGCTACTTCAAGCGGCGACTGCTTCTTCCACCGCCGTGAGGCCTGAGCTCGCTTCGGCGATCTGTTTGTCCTCTAGCAGGTAAACCCCACTCGCGTCGAGCGAAGCGATCCATCCGGGCTCGATGACGATCGACGTGGTGACCTCCTCGATCACCCCCGGGCCCTGAATCTGCATCCCGGGTTCGATCCCTTCGCCGTCATACACGGGCGCGAGCATAGTCCGGATGTCTGCGCCGTGGCCGAACACCATGTTCCGCTGCTCCTTCACGGGCGCCGCGGCCGAGGCCCTTTGCGGGGCTACGCTGTCCGTCTTCAGCGACGGCACAACACCCGACACGGTCGTCTCGATGTTGACGATCTCGACGACGCCGTCGGGCTCGCAGTAGGTGAAAAGCCCCTGATGCCGGAGGTCGAAGCGATGGCGGATCTCCTTGAAGCTCTCGGCATTGACCGACATTGTGGAGATGTCGACCGTGCATTCATGCACCTGGCCCAGATAGCGCATATCAATCGAACGCTCGATGCGGATATCCTTGGTCTCGAACCCTTCGGCCTGCAGCGCGGCTATCGCCTCGCGTTCGAGGTCGTGGAAGCGCTGGTCGATGCGTTCCCAGTCCGCATGCGGCCCGACACGCATCGGGCAGGCCGACATCTTCGTGTACTTCACGTTCGACAGGATCTGGCCGAAGGCGCACAGGCCCGAAGCAAGCTTCGGCACGAGCACCTTTTTCACGCCGATCTCGCGTGCGAGTGACGCGATGTGCAGCGCCGTCGCCCCGCCTGCGCCCACCAGCACGAAGTCGCGCGGATCATAGCCCCGCTCCACGGACACCCGGCGGATGCCATTCACCATGTTGTTATTGACGATGTTGAAGATGCCGTGCGCCGCGTGCTCGACCGAAATGCCGAGCGGCTTGGCGACCTTCTCCTCAATCGCACGCCGCGCCGCCGCACCGTCGATCTTCACGCGCCCGCCGAGCAGGTAGGACGGGTTGAGATACCCGAGCACGACGTTCGCGTCCGTCACCGTCGGCAACTCCCCGCCACGCATGTAGCACACCGGCCCCGGATTCGCGCCCGCGCTCTGCGGACCGACATTGAGCAACCCCATCGCGTCGATCCACGCGATCGAACCGCCGCCCGCCCCCAACGTCTCGACCTGGATCATGGGTGTGCCGATGCGGTAGCGCAGAAAGTCGATGTTCTTGCTCAGGTTGGTCTTGCCGTCCTTCGTCAGCGTGATGTCGAACGAGGTGCCGCCCATATCGACTGTGATGATGTTCTCGATGCCCAAGGGGCCCGCGACGTGCATCCCAGCCGTTGGCGCCGATGCGGGCCCGGAGTTGATCGCATTGACCGCCCTCGAGACCATCACGTCGCGCGCCGCCATGCCGCCGTTCGACTGGTAGTAGCGGATCGGCGCCGTCACGCCCAAGCCGACGAAGAAGTCGTCGATGCGGCGCACGTAGCGTTCCATCACCGGCCCGAGGTAGGCATTCACGACCGCCGTCGAAGTCCGCGTGTACTCGCGCATTTGCGGGAACACCTCGACGCCGACCGACACATACGCGTCCGGCAGCATCTCGCGCACGATCTCGGCGGCACGGCGCTCATGCACGTCGTTCGCGACCGACCACACGAAGGACAGCGCCACCGCCTCGACGCCCTCGGCACGGAAGCGCTCGCAGGCCGCGCGCACGTCGTCCTCGTTCAGCGTCGTCTGTACCGTGCCATCCGACAGCACGCGCTCGCGCACCCCATGCCGCAGGCAGCGCGGCACGAGCATCGTCGCGGGCGGGTACTTCGCGTCGTAGCGATAGCCCTCCTCCTTGTGGCCGAGGCGGATCTCGATCGAATCCTCGTGGCCCGCGGTGCAGATCAGGCCGGTCTTGACGCCCTTCAGTTGGATCAGCGCATTCAGCCCGACCGTCGTGCCGTTCACCAGCAGGTCGGCATTGTTGAGGATCTCGGCGACCGGCAGGCCCAACGCCTCGGAAATCTGCTGCAGCCCGTCGGCGATCGCCTTCGTGCCGTCGTCCGGCGTCGAAGTGGCCTTGAAGAGCCGCACCTGGCCCTGCTCATCGGCCAGCACGAAATCGGTAAAAGTGCCTCCGGCGTCGATGCCCAGGCGGAAACGCTTGCTCATTGCTGTTCTCCTCTTCGTTCTTGTCAGATCGCCGCCGCGCGCAAGCGCTTCGTCTCGTCAGCCATCACGCTGAAATCCTCCGGCGACACCGCCACTCCGTAGTCCTTGCGCGCCCCCTCGAAGGACACAAAACCGTTGCGCACGTCGGATGCGACCTGCTCGGGGTCGCGCTCGAAGGCATTGCCCCAGCCGCCCCCGCCCGGATTGATCGCGGAGACGCGCTGGCCGTCCTGGATCTTCAGCACGACGTTCTTGCGCAGCGTGTCGGTGACCTTCTCGCCGACCTTCAGGTCGATGCGTGCGAGCTTGCTGTCGAGCACACCGTTGTGCGCCCCGTTCGCACCCAGCGACGCGTACTTGCGCCCCTCGCCGAAGCTCACGACCGTCATCTCGTGGCCGATCGGCTCGACTTCCCACTCGGTCGCGCAGCCCCCCCGGTACTTGCCCGCGCCGCCGCTGTCCTGCACCAGCCCGTAGCGGTGGATCACGATCGGATAGGAGTATTCGAGGATCTCGATGTCGCCCGAGGTCAGCGCCCCAAAGCAACACTGCGGACCGCAAGCGTGCCAGCCGTCCATGTTCGCTGTCGCCCCCGCGCCGGAGATCAGCGACGCGAGCACCATCGTCACATACTCCTCGTTGTTGCGCGCATCGAAGCCGGCGATATTGATGCCACTGGCGTGGCCCCACGACCCCACTGCGCGCTCGGGCGCCGCCTTCTCCAGCGCGAGCCGCACCGCGTCGGCAAGCGTCTCCATCGGCGTCGTCGTGCTGTTCACATGCGGCGCCGGCTCCACCGCATTGCACAGCGTCCCCTTCGGACCCAGATCGACGGTAATGCAGCGATACAGGCCTTCGTTGTATGGCGGATTGACCTGCGTGAACATCATCAGACCCAGATACACACCCGAAATCGAGTTACCCTCGTAGGAGTTGATGAAGTACGGGATCTGCGGAGGGCTCGAAATCGCGATCGCGCAATCGTCACCCTTGATCGTCACCGCGGCCGAGATCGTGATGTCGCCGAAACCGTGGCCCGCATCCTCCAGCACTGCGCTCGCGGAGTAGGTGCCGTCCGGAATCGCGCCGATAATCTCGCGCATGTGACGGTCCGCCATGTCCATCAGCTCGTCGATGCAGTCACGCACCGTCTGCACGCCGTACTTGTCGAGCAGCGCGATTAGGTTGCGCTCGCCGACCGTCACCGCGCCCAACTGCGCGCGCAGGTCGCCTTCCTGGTCGCGGCGGGAACGGACGTTGGCGAGATAGAAATTGACGACGTCCTTGCGCTGCTGCCCCCTCTCCCAGAACTTCACCGGCGGAATGCGCAGGCCCTCGGCGTAGATCTCCTTCGCATCCGGGTTGTAACCCGCCGGCACCGGCCCACCGATATCGGTGACGTGGCCCTTGCACACCGTCCAGAACACCAGCTCGCCCCGGTAGAACACCGGCTTGTACATGCAGCAGTCGAGGATGTGGCTCCCCATGCTGCCCGGATCGTTGTGGTAGATGACATCGCCTTCGTGGATGTCGTCACCGAAATAGGCGGCGACGTACTTCATCGCCGGGATCAGGCTGCCCAAGTGGATCGGAATGTCCTGCCCCTGCAGGATCATCTCCGGCCGGTGATTGAAGATCGCGTTGCTGTAGTCGTGCGCAACGTTGAACACGCTCGACCGCGCCGTCTTCTCGAGCGTCAGCGTCATCTCGCGCTGCGTCGTCTCCAGCACGCCTCGAACGACGGCCAGGGTGATCGGATTTACCTTTCTTGTCATCGCCTCTTCTCCATACCCTCTGACGGGATTGAGTTGTCGTGAGTGAAGAGTACGGCGAGGGCAAACATACTCACAGATACACCACTGTACCCAACACCGCCGGGGTGTACTCCCCTAACGGCCAGTACACTCGCCGCATCGCAAGCAGTGCATCAGCCCCCTCTTGCCGCCCAGCCCGTATCGCGGCAACTGTTCACCCCGACCTCATTGCACAGCCCCAAGCCCCCCACATCGGATCCTTCCGATGTCACCAAGGGGAACAGCACACGCGATCAACATTTCCGGCGTCCAGATCCGCTGCATGAGACGCGCTGAATAGCGTTCCTGGCCCAGTCAGCTGGAGTAAACGTAGGCCCGTACCCCCGCCGCCACGAACTCGACGGCAAGCGCCGCCAGCACGAGCCCCATTAGTCGCGTCATGATGTTGAGCCCGGTACGCCCCGCGAGCCGGCTGATCGGCGCGGCCAGGCTGAAGGCCACCCACACGCCGACCGCGATCAGGAGGCCGGCCGTCAGCAACATCAAGATGCCACCGACGCCGTGCGCCTGGTCCGCATAGATGATCACCGTGCTGACCGTGCCGGGACCGGTCAGCAGCGGGATCGTAAGCGGCACGACGGCGATGTTTGCCCGTTCGCTCGCCTCGTCGCGTTCCTCGGGCGTCGCCCGGCTCGGTGCCGGCTGCGCATTGAACATCGACACGGCGACGAGGAAGAGCAGCACGCCGCCACCGACCTGCAGCGATGGAATCGTGATGCCGAAACCGGCGAGCAGGTACTGGCCGCCGAGGGCCGATATCGCGATCACGATGAAGGTCGCGAGCGCAGCGGTACGGATGGTCTGGCGACGCACGGCCTCGGACTGATCCTCGGTCAGACTGATGAATGCCGGGATCGCGCCGAACGGGTTGATCAGTGCGGCAAGGGTGATGCAGATCTTTGCGAATTCCATCGACGACACTCCTTCAAAAAGATGCTGAGCGGAGTCGCGCCGACGTGGTTTCCGCGCGGGGCGGCACACGCTCGACACTGAGAACCGTCAATGGCATCTTCAGGAAGGGCACGACCCAGTCCGAAATGCCCGGTGCGATGCCGGACGACCAGCGACTGGTCGACAAACACGGAATCCCCTCTCACTTGGGTCGGCTGCTACGGCGTGCCGGCCCGAGTTCATGAATGCGCTTCGACGCGCCGCGCCTTTACGGATCCCTCGCCTACGTCGGGCGCTCATCCGTGAGGCGGTAAACCCCGCTGGGCTCTAGCACTGCCTGCCAGCCTGCTTCAAGCAGGATGGTCGTCGTTGGCTCCTCGATCAGCGCTGGACCGGCAATGACGACACCGCAGCGCATCCGCCGACCGTCATATATCGGCACCTCGCAGGGCACGATCTCGTCGCCTTGGCCGAGCCAGACCTGGCGAGACGTCTTTATCGGATCAGCTCCTCCGGCCACATCGTCGTGCCTCCATACCGGGAAATCCGGAAAAACGCCATACACCGTGCTCTCGATATTCACGATCTCGACAGCGCTGTCGGGTTCGCAAAACGTGAACAGGCGTTGGTGAATCTCGTCGAATCGTTGCCGCAACAGCGCGGCCGACTCCGGGTACAGACGACCACTGCCCGCTGCCATCGTGCATTCCTGGATCTGGCCGACGTAGCGCATGTCGATCGAACGTTCGATGCGGATTGCGTCCTCCGCGAATCCCTCGCTGCGCAGCACTCGGACCCCTTCCGCTTCGATGTCCTGGAACAGCCACTCCAGCCTCAGAAAATCCGTGCGCTCGTCGAGGTGTCCCGGACACGCCGCCATATAGCTGTACTTGACGTCGGATAGCACCTGCCCGAATGCGCACAACCCCGACGCGACCTTCGGCACCAGCACCTGGCGGATACCGATCTCGGACGCGAGTGCGGTGATGTGTGCGCCCGTCGCGCCGCCCGCGGCAACCAGCGAGAACTCCCGCGGATCGTAGCCACGCTCGACCGACACACGCCGAATACCCGCGACCATGTTGGTATTGACGACCCGCACGACTCCGTACGCCGCCGTCTCGACCGAGACGCCCAGCGGCTCGGCAATGTGGCGCGCGAGCGCCGCCCGTGCGGCCCCGGCATCTATCGGCAGCCGCCCGCCGAGCAGCGCCTCCGGATTCAGGTAACCGAGCACGACGTTCGCGTCGGTCACCGTCGGCCGCTCGCCTCCCCGCCGGTAGCAGGCGGGCCCGGGATTCACGCCGGCGCTCTGCGGACCAACCGACAGCATCCCATAGCGATCGACGGCCGCGATCGATCCGCCTCCCGCGCCGAGCATTTCCACCTGAACGACCGGGATCCCCAGCCGATAGCGCAGGAAATCGACGTTCTTGGCGATGTTCGCCAGCCCCGCGCGACACAGCGTGACATCGAATGAAGTACCGCCCATGTCGACGGTGATGATGTCATCGACCCCGAGCGGACGCGCGACAAAGGTCCCGGCACGCGGCGCGGCGGCGGGCCCGGAGTTCACCGCATATACGGCCCGTCGCGCGAACTCCGTTGGCGAAGCCATGCCACCGTTCGACTGGAAATAGCGTAGACGCGAGGCACCGTCATAGGCGCTGAAAAAATCCCCGACTTCGCACACGTAATGCGCCACCGACGGCCCCAGATAGGCGTTCAGCACGGCCGTTGAGGTGCGCGTGTATTCACGAATCTGCGGCAGCACATCGGAGCCGGTCGTCACGTACACATCGGGCAGCAGTTCACGAACGATCTCGGCGGCGCGCCGCTCGTGCGCCGCGTTCACGCAGGACCACACGAAGGAGATCGCAACCGCCTCGACGCCAGCATCCCGGAAGAAAGCACAAGCCTCCGCCACGTCGTTCTCGTTCAGCGGCATTAACACCGAGCCGTCGGACGTGATCCTTTCCCGCACCGGGCGACGCAGATAGCGCTCGACCAGCATTCGCGGAGGCGGATAGTTCGGATTGTAGCGGTAGCCCTCCTCCTTCTGGCCGAGACGGATTTCGAGCGAATCCTCGTGGCCCGCCGTCGTCAGCAGGCCCACCTGGGCGCCCGAATGCTGGATCAGCGCGTTGAGTGCGATCGTCGTGCCGTTGACGCATAGCACCGTCGCGTCGATCAACGCATGCGCAGCAAGCCCGAGTTCCTGCTCGATCTCGCGGAATCCCGCGGCGAGCGCCCGCTTCGGGTCGTGGGGAGTCGATTCGACCTTGAATAACCAAGTGCGCCCGCCGTTGTCGGCGAGCACGAAATCCGTGAACGTACCGCCGGTATCGATGCCCAGTCGGTAGGTCTTAGCCATGTTGCAACTCCCCGATGGCAGATCCCACGAAGTCTCCTGCACTCATTGCGCGCTCATCATCGACAGGTATTCGAAAAGCCGCTCGTTGTCACAGTACGCGACGTTGAAGCGGATCCATGGCGAGCCGCCTGCGCCAGTGCAGAATCCGGCGAGCGGCGCCATCAGGATGCCGCGCAAGTTCGCCTCGTTGCACAGGGGCTCCGGGTCATCGAGACCCGGAAAGCGTGCGAGCACGAACATGCCGGCACGCGGCCGGTGGAAGAGCTCCAGGCCGGCCGCTTCGAGCCGCTCGCAGGTCTGCACCTGCGCGATCGCCAAGCGCTCGCGCAGCACGCGCAGGTGCTTGCGGTATCGACCATCGAGCAGCACCTCGTGTGCAAGTCGTTCCGAAAGCTCGGAGCTCGTCAGGCCGGCGGCGATCTTGTGCAGGGTCAAGTCCTCGATGATGTCGGGATGGGCCGCGATGTAGCCGACACGCAGGCTCGGCGCAACAGTCTTCGAAAAACCGTTGACGTAGATCACGCGGTTCAACTGGTCCATTCCGGCAAGACAGCGGCTGGAAAAAGGATCGAGTTCGGCGTAGATGTCGTCCTCCACGATCAGGAAGTCGTAGCGTTCCGCGAGTTGCAGCACACGGTGCGAGGTCGGCATGTCATAGGACGCGCCGGTCGGGTTCTGCAATCGCGGGTTGATGAAGAAGACGCGCGGCTTGTGCTCCGCCGCCAGCGCTTCCAGCATCTCGATGTCTGGCCCGTGCGCTCCCATCGGCACACCGACCACCTTCGCTCCCTGCAACCGCAGCGTGACATTCAGTGTTCCGAAACCGGGCTCCTCGACGAACACCGTCTGCCCCGCTCCGATCAGATACTTTGCCAACAGCGACAGCGCATGCATCGCGCCGGTTGTCATCAATATCTGCTCGGGGTTCGCATAGATCTCCTTCTCGCGCAGCCAGTCGGCTATCTTCCAGCGCAAGCTCGGAAAACCCTTGGGATGCCCATAACCCACAATTTGTGCCGTTGGACGGCCCGCAACCGCACGCAAGCTTTTCTTCAGTGCCTCTTCGTCGAACCAATTCTCGGGGAGCCAGCCACTGCCTGCGTTGATCGATGCATTGCCTGTGACCCAGCCCTTGTGCACCGACCACAAGGTCTCCATCCCGAGCAGCGTTCGCCCTCCGTCGACGGCTGTCGACAAGCGCTCGGATCCCACCTCGCGTATGAAGAAACCCATGTTCTGGCGGGCCACCAGACAGCCCTCCGCCACAAGGCGGTCGTAGGCTTCGACCACTGTCGACATGCTGACCCGACTGGACTCGGCGAACTGCCGGATGGACGGAATCTTCATTCCGGAGCGCAACTTGCCCGCCTCGATCAGTGCGCGATAGCCCTCAACGATCTGAACCACCAAGGGTTTGGGCGCTTTCGGATCGACAACGAACATGCGGGCTCTCAGATGAATTGCCGGAAGTTCGGCTACGCGGACTCAAGGCTAGCTTGGACCAAGGCATGAGGTTGCACAACGAGCAAATTGAAGAACAGCTCGCAGCACTGTCCTGCTTCGTGAAGCAGTACAGTGCTGCGCTCACCCACTTTGCTATCGTGCGCGTGGTGGTATTGGCGCTGCTTCTGAACAGCTGGGTGCCCAAACCAAAGAGGGAACGAGTGCTTCAGGCAGGTGGTTGAAAGGCCTGCTGACACGACAACATCGTATGCTTTGCGAAAGATTGACGACACCGCCTTTGCCGTAAGGTGAACTTCCGCATTCGGCCAGCTCCACTGCGGAAGCTGCCTGCTCTATACCCGGTGATCAACGGCAACGGCCATTCACGTCTCTCATGGAAAGCGGCTTCAGTGCGCGCTACAGCAGCCGTTTCAACCCCGCGCGCTTACGATTCCCGACCACGATCACCGGAGCTATTGTCAAGACTGGTGTATGAGATCCAGACGGCATGATCGATCAGGCGGCGAGCCGTTGCTGTTCCTGATCCCTCTCTTTCACCGGCTGGCCGTCTTCAAAGACGACGCCTTGCATCAGTTCGGCGATCC
>Ga0209347_1001488_pt1 | contig 37529 bp, 34 predicted proteins | sample AutmiccommuBRH23_FD_187382 | JGI IMG/M metagenome (GOLD analysis project Ga0209347, IMG submission 187382) | Deep subsurface microbial communities from Mt. Terri, Switzerland - Autotrophic microbial communities BRH/23 (SPAdes) (version 2) | ecosystem: Environmental > Aquatic > Deep subsurface >... | reverse complement strand
TCCTTTAAATCGCGGCCCGTGAAGATCCCCAACTGGTACATCTTTTCGGCTGTTACCCTGCCTACCCCGTAAAACCGGCGGATCTCCAGGGATTCCAAAAATGGGATGACTGCTTCAGGGGGTACCGTTTTCTGGCCGTTGGGTTTGTTATGGTCACTGGCTACCTTTGACAGGAACTTGTTTATGGAAATCCCCGCCGAAGCGGTCAGCCCCAGCTCTGTGAAGATCCGGGAACGGATCTCACGGGCTATCAGAGTGGCAGAAGGCATCCCTTTTTTGTTCTCGGTAACGTCGAGGTAAGCCTCATCCAGGGACAGGGGTTCCACCAGGTCGGTGTAATCATGGAAAATTGCCCGGATCCTTTCTGAAATTTGTTTGTAACGCTCAAAACGGGGCTTCACGAAGATAAGTTCCGGACAATTTTTTATAGCCTGGAAACCGCTCATGGCTGATCGCACCCCGAACTTGCGGGCCTCATAACTGGCAGCAGCGACCACCCCCCTTTTGGACCCTCCGCCCACCGCAAGGGGCTTGCCCTTTAATTCGGGATTATCGAGCTGCTCCACCGAAGCATAAAAGGCATCCATGTCTACATGGATAATTTTTCGGACCGGTAAATCATAATCCATAAACAAATTTAAGTCATATCTTTAGTACTGTGGACAATAAACAGAAAACCGCCATTGTACTGGGAGCTACCGGGTTAACCGGCAGCATACTGCTTCGTTTGTTGCTTGAAGACCCCCGGTACGCGAAGGTTAAGGTATTCTCGCGATCGGGCGTGGGTTATGATCATCCCAGGCTGGAGGAATACCTGGGCGATCTGTTGAACCTTCAAAGTTTTAAAAGCACCTTCCAGGGGGATGAAGTCTATTGCTGTATTGGCACCACCAGGGCGAAAACACCGGACAAGAAACGCTATCGCAAAATTGATTACGGGATCCCGGTGGCTTCCGCCATACTGGCAAAGGAAAACGGGATAACCACCTTCCAGGTTATATCGGCAATAGGGGCAAACCCCCGGAGCCGGATTTTCTACAGCCGTATCAAGGGGGAAATGGAGGCGGCCGTACAGGAGCAGGCCCTTCCGCGTACTTTTTTCCTCCGGCCGGCCCTGATTGCCGGCAAACGCAAAGAAAAACGCGTGGGCGAATGGGTGGGCAGGCAGATAATGAAACTGATGAACCTGGTCCTGGTTGGCCCGCTGGATAAATTCCGTTCCATATACCCTGAAGATATCGCGCGGTGCATGATATGGCTGGCCAACAATCCTTTTGACAGGGTAATCATCCGCTCAGACGAGATTCGCCGGCTCGCGGCTAAATACAAACATTAATTGACAGAGATAGAACGAAAATATCTGGTAAAATCGCAGGAATTCCGGCAGCAGGCTATTTCCAGGAAGCACATAGTACAGGGTTTCCTGAATACCGATCCTGACCGCACAGTCAGGATACGCCTTACGGAGGATTCGGCATTCCTGACTGTCAAGGGCAGATCCAATGATTCCGGGTTGTCGCGTTTTGAATGGGAACATCCGATCAGCATGGAGGAAGGACGGGCATTGCTGGAGCTCTGCGAAGGGCCGCTTATGGAAAAATACCGCTACACGGTCCCGTCCGGCCGGCATATTTTCGAAGTGGATGAATTCCTGGGGGCCAACAGCGGGTTGCTGCTCGCGGAGGTGGAATTGGAAAGGGAAAATGATGCCATAATAAAGCCAGATTGGCTGGGGGAGGAAGTAACAGGGCAAAAGCAATACTATAATTCTCAACTGATTAAAAAACCATATTCCTTATGGACAAATTGAATAATTTCCTCCCGATGCTATTGGCTGGCGTCCTACTGTCCGGCTGTTACGAAAATCCCGGGGATCCCCGGAACACCCCGCCCGATCTCCCTGATCCTCCTGCGCCTGTATCCGTCAGTAAACTTCGGAAGGAACTGAAAAGTAAGGGGTTTCAAACGTTTCAATACGTGGATGAAGCCAGTGGGGATACGGTGATCATGCAGCAGTACTTCCTGGTATTCCTGAAACGCGGACCTAACAGGGTTCCGCTCAGTAAAGAAGAGGCAGACAGCCTGCAGGCATTGCACCTGGGCCATCTCAGCCGGATGTACGAACAGGGGTTTGCCGATATTTCGGGTCCTTTTGGAGATGATGGGGAGATCCGGGGAATTACCATCTACAATACGCCAACACAGGCCATGGCCGACAGCCTGTCGCGACTCGACCCCCTGGTACAAATGGGGCGACTGCAGACAGAAGTGCATCCGTGGTGGGCTGCCAAAGGTTTCCCCCTGCGCTAGGATAATCCAGGGACTTATTGCCAACCTCCGCCCAGGGCCCTGTAGAGTTCTATGATCGCCTGGAATTGTTGCTGCCTGTTATCGATGGCATTCAGTTCGGCGTTAAGGGCGTTCTGCCTGGCCGTCAAAAGATCCAGAAACGTACCAAACCCATTCTGCAAAAGGGCTTCAGAATTCATCTCGGCCCTGCGCAGCGCTTCCACTTCCTGTTGCCTGAAGGTGTATTTACGGGTTTCGGCCTGATAAGCGTAGAGGGCATTTGAAACTTCCTGCCCGGCCATCAGCAAGGTTCGTTTAAAAGCAAGGAGGCTTTCCTCCTGTTGTGCCCGCGCTACTTCGAATCCTGTCCTTATCTGCCTCCTGTTAAAGATTGGTTGCGTTAGGCTTGCCACCAGGTTGGCGAAAAGGGACCCCCCGTCTATCCATTGTTCCAGCTCGAGACTTTGAAATCCGCTGGTACCAGTTAACGTAAAGGAGGGATAGAATTGGCTGCGGGCCACATTGGTGAGCTCAAAAGCATTGATAAGGCCAAATTCTGAGGCCATGACGTCCGGACGGTTGCGCAGCAGGGCGACCGGCACGCCAAGGCCGGGTTCCCGGGGTGGTAGCTGGCCTGAAAGAGAACTCCTGGGCAGTTTTCCGCCGGGCCTGCCGAGCAGGAAACTCAGCGCATTTTCAAGATTGAAGATACGAACTTCCAAATCTACCAGCAGGGCTTGGGAATTATATAACTGGGCAGCTGCCTGGTCTACCGCCACCTGGGTAAGATTGCCGGCAACTTTCAGCGCTTTAATGGTTTCAAGGCTTTTCTCCCGGTTTTCAATGGTTTGTTGTGTAATGGCATGTTGCTCGTCCAGCGCGAGCAATTCATAATAATTAGAAGCAATACTGGCGATCAGTTGTGTTTTTACAGCCCGGTGGGTAGCCTGCTGCTGGAGGTATGCGGCCAGGGCCGCCCTTCGGGAACTGCGAATTTTCCCCCAGATATCCGCTTCCCAGGAAAAACTTCCCGAAAGTTCAAATTGCTGGATGGCGCCATCAAAAAATGAACCGAACTGGCTATTGGCCGCCAATTCCTGATGGGTCATGGAGGCCCTTAGGTCCAGGCTCGGCAAATAACCTGCCTTCCCTTGCTTCATATAGGATTCTGCGGCGGCAAGCCGCTGAATTGCTATGCGGATATCAAGGTTGTTTTCGAGCCCCTCTTCTATATAGGAAGTAAGCAGGGTATCCGAAAAAAGGTCCCTCCAGGAGAGGGTGGCTACAGATGCGCTGTCTGCAGGCAGCATATCGGTCCGATAGAGGTTCGGGACCTCCTCCAGTTCGGGCCGGTTGTATTCCCTGGCCACGAAGCATGCCTGGAACCACAGGCATAAAAAGCCGGTAAGTAATAAATAGTATACTTTTTGCCGTCTCATTATACTTTAGCGGATGTTTCTGTAAGCGGGTCGCCGGCGGTTGCTTCCCCCGGGGCCCCTGTAATTTTTTCCTGCAGCCACTGGAAAACAATGAACAGCACAGGGATAATGAAAATACCGAATACCGTGCCTATGAGCATTCCGCCTGCCGCCCCGGTTCCGATAGCATTGTTTCCCGCGGCCCCCACCCCGCCGGCCAGTACGAGGGGCATAAGCCCCAGGATGAAGGCAAAGGAGGTCATGAGGATGGGCCTTAGGCGGGCCCTGGCTCCCGAAATGGCCGCTTCGGTAAGGCTAAAGCCCTGCCGGCGGCGCTGGATGGCAAATTCCACGATCAGGATGGCATTCTTCGCCAGCAGCCCGATCAGCATGATCAGCGCGATCTGGAAGTAGATATTATTTTCCTGGCCGGCGAACTTCGTCGAAAGATAAGCCCCGGCTACCCCAACCGGAAGCGACAACAGCACTGCAAATGGCAGGATATAACTTTCATATTGGGCGGCCAGGAAAAAATATACAAAGACAATACTCAGGAGAAAGATGATGCCTGCCTGTCCTGCGGAGGCTATTTCTTCTCTGGTTATCCCCGAATAAGCCACTTCGTAGTTTACAGGAAGTTCTTCTGCCGCAACTTCATTTACCGCCGCTATGGCATCACCCGAACTATAACCTGGGGCCGCAGATCCATTAACGCTCACCGAGTTAAACAAGTTAAAACGGTTAACCGTCTGTGGCCCATAAACGCGGGTCAGCGTAACAAATTCCGATACGGGCGCCATTACCCCGTCTTCATTCCTTACGAACATACTGTTAAGGCTTTCCTGCCTGGTCCTGTCTTCGGGCTTAGCCTGTACAAAAACCCTGTACTGTTTTCCGAAACGGCTGAAATCAGCCGCATAAAACCCGCCGATATAACCCTGAAGCGTACTGAGGATACTACTGATGGCAACCCCTGCTTCTTTGGCCTTAGGGATGTTTATATCCATTTGCAGTTGAGGAAAATTGGTACTGAAGGAATTGGAAGCAAAGGCAACTTCGGGCCGTTGTACCAGGGCTGCAACAAAATTGTTCACGGCCTCGTCAAGGTCTTTCAGCTCCCCTGAAGAACGGTCGAGGATATTCATTTCAAATCCTTCAACCGCCCCGAAACCCGGGATACTTGGCGGGGTGAAAAATGTAATCCTGGCATCGGCCAGGCCTGCCGTTTTCTCATTCAGTCGGGCAATGATCCCTTCAATGGAAGTGGCCTCCGTATCCCTTTCTTCCCAGTCTTCCAGGTTCAGGAACCCCAGGGCATATGAACTTCCTGCACCGGAGAAAAAGTTCCGGCCGCTGATCAGGGAAGACGTGCGGATCCCTTCAATTTTACTGGTAATCTGGAAAAGTTCTTCTGTAAAGGCAAAGGTTCGGTCCAGGGATGCGCCCTGGGGGAGTTCAATATTTACAAAAATTACCCCGCGGTCCTCACTGGGAACGAATCCGGAAGGAGTTGTCCTGTCGGCCCAAAAGATGGCGGCAATGGCTAGTAACAGCAACAGGCCGGTTATCCACCGGTTCTTTACCAGGAACCCGAGGGCGTTTGTATACTTTTTGGTTGTGGCCTCAAATGCCGCATTGAATGCCTTGTAAAAGCGCTGTAACAAGTTACGTTTTCTTTCCCCCTCCTTGTGAGGTTTCAGGAAAACCGCGCAGAGGGCCGGGCTCAGGGTGAGGGCATTTACCGCCGAGATAAGGATGGCCACTATCAGGGTTAAGCCGAATTGTTCATAAAATACCCCTGAAGGCCCCTGGATAAAAGTAATCGGGATAAAAACTGCCGCCATGACGAGGGTAATCGAGATGATGGCCCCGCTGATTTCACTCATCGCAGCATGGGTTGCCGATTTTGCCGAGGTATACCCTTCCTCCAGCTTTGAGTGTACAGCTTCTGTTACCACAATGGCGTCATCAACAACAATCCCAATAGCCAGCACCAGGGCAAAAAGGGTCAGTAAATTGATGGAATACCCGAACAACCCCATAAAGAAAAAGGTGCCGATGATGGAAACAGGGACGGCAATCGCCGGAATCAGGGTAGACTTCAGGTCCTGCAGGAACAGGAAGACCACCAGGAAAACCAGAAGGAAGGCTTCCACAAGGGTAGAGCGCACCTTGTTCATCGAAGCCGTGAGGAATTTGTTTGTATCGTAGTTTATCAGGTAATGAATCCCTTCAGGGAACTGGGATTCGAGGCGGTCGAGTTCAACGTACAGCCTTTCAATGATTTCCTGGGCATTGGATCCCGGGGTCTGAAAGATACCGAAATTTACCCCGGGGTTGCCTTGCGACCTGGAGAGCGAACTGTAGGAGAAAGCGTCCAGCTCTACCGTGGCAACATCCTTTAAGCTGAGAAACTGCCCGTTATCAAGGGCTTTAATGATAATATTCTCATATTCCGCTTCGGTTTTGTACCTGCCTTTGTACTTGATGACATATTCGAAGGAATTCCCGGAATTCTGCCCAAGGGACCCTGCAGCCGCCTCCTGGCTTTGCTCGCTGATGGCGTTCACGACGTCTGAGGTATTCAGGCCGTAAGCGGCTAGTTTCGCAGGATCTATCCATATGCGCATGGAATAATCCTTGGCGCCGAATACGTTTACGGCACCAACCCCCTTGATCCGCTCGATCTCAGGTTTAACATTGATGTTAAGGTAGTTCTGGACGAAGGTATCATCATAGTCGGGATTCGTAGAATACAGGGCTACGTACATCAGGGCCGAACTCTGCTGTTTCTGGGTGGTAAGCCCCGCTCTGATTACTTCGGCCGGCAGAAGTGCGTTTGCCCGGGCAACCCTGTTCTGCACATTTACCGCGGCAATATCCGCATTCACCCCCTGTTCAAAAAAAACGCTGATATTGGCACTCCCGCTGTTACTGGCTGAGGAAGTAATATAGGTCATCCCTTCCACCCCGTTGATTTGTTCCTCAATGGGGATGACCACACTTTCCAGGATGGTTTCCGCATTGGCCCCCGGGTAGTTGGCAGATACCTGTACCGTGGGCGGGGCTATGTCGGGATATTGGGTTACCGGCAGGGTTGCCAGGCCCAGGATACCCAGAAGCACGATAATTATGGAGATTACCGTAGAAAGAACCGGCCTTTCGATAAATACTTTTAACGTCATCTTATTTAAAAACCTGATCGAAGGACTGGACAATACTATCAATTGCGGTCGGCTGTGGAACAATCCTTGCCCCCGGGCGTACCTTCCCAACGCCCATGCCAAGGATCTCGTCACCTTCGTTTAACCCCTGCAGTACTGTCAGTCCTTGTGTTTCAGCCAGTACATCGATGCTTTTGGCTTTGAGGGAATCATTTACCACCAGGTATACAAATGTTTGCCCCTGTTGTTCAAAGGTCGAAAGGGCGGGCACCACCAGTACATCTTCGAGCCTCTTGGTGAGGATAATGGTACCGCTGCTGCCATTCCGCAACAAGCCGCCGGGGTTCGGGAAGGTGGCCCGGAAGCGAACGGTTCCCGAATTAGGGTCTACCGATCCGCTTATGGTTTCTATGATCCCTTCATGTTCATATTCGGAGCCATCTGCCAGCTGCAGCCTTACCGGAGGCATTTTAGCTACCATGGCATGAAGGCTTTCGGCTTCACGTTCCCGTATGAAGGAAATGAAGTCCTTTTCATTCATCGAAAAATACGCATACACCTTGTCTATCCTGGAAACCGTAGTCAGCGGCACCGCATCCTGGGCGCTTACCAGGTTGCCGGCCCTGTAAGGGATGGTTCCCACAACCCCATCTACGGGACTGCTGATATTGGAATAACCTATGTTTGCCCTGATACTCTGATAATTGCTTTCTGCCTGCGCCAAGTTGGCTTTCGCGGTTTCAAGCTGTACTGGACTGATTATATCCCGGGCCACCAAAGGCTCCAGTTTGTCTACTTCCACCTGGGCCACACGGACCCTCGACGCTGCCGCATCCGCATCCCTGGAAAGGCTCTGGGTTTCCAGTTTAAAAAGGGGTTGTCCCTGCTTCACAAACTGCCCTTCATCTACCAGTACTTTTTGTATATAGCCAGGGACTTTTGCCCGAACCTGGCTGTTAACTACCCCTTCAATCGCAGCAGGATAACGTATTACCTGCTCTACCGACCTTTTTTCGACCCTGACGGTTGGATAAGTGGCGGGGCCCACGGCCTGGTCATTGGCCTTTTCATCCCCGCAGCTGACACAGAGGAGCCCCATAAAAAAAAGTGAAAGAGTTTTTTCCCTGAGCGAAGCAGTAGCGTTTGATATAGTTATCTGGATGATTTTCATTACCATTAATGTTTCAGGGCTTTCACATGCCCGCTGAATCCGGAGCGATTATGCTCCGCGGTCATAAAAATTAATTGGATACAGGCCGCGTTGCCAGATGGCGGGATTTTTCAGGCTGAAAAAACCCGGCATAAAAGTACAGATTTTTCTTTAGTATAGCCCGCCATTAATGATATGGGATAAAGCTGTAAACGGGATCAGGGAAGTGTGGCCAATTTACAGGGCACTCCTGAATTGTTCCAGGAACCTGATGTCGTTCTCACTAAGCAGGCGGATATCGGAAATCTGGTGCAACAGCAGGGCAATACGGTCGATGCCCATCCCGAATGCAAAACCCGAATACTGCCTGGGGTCTATATGGCAGTTAAGCAGCACATTGGGATCCACCATGCCGCAACCCATGATTTCAAGCCAACCGGTACCTTTGGTCATGCGATAGTCCGTTTCGGTGTCAAGGCCCCAGTAAACATCAACTTCGGCACTTGGTTCCGTAAAGGGAAAATAGGAAGGCCTCAATCGTATCCTGGATTTCCCGAAGAGGGCGGTAGTAAAGAATTGCAAGGTTTGCTTCAGGTCTGCAAACGATACCCCTTTATCGATATATAACCCTTCCACCTGGTGGAAAAAACAGTGCGATCGTGCCGAGATGGCTTCATTCCGGTATACCCTGCCAGGTGAAATTGTCCGGATGGGCGGTTGGTTTTGTTCCATATACCGTACCTGGACCGAAGAAGTATGGGTGCGAAGTAAAAGATCCGGGTCCGTTTGAATATAGAAGGTGTCCTGCATATCCCTGGCAGGATGGTGCTCCGGAAGGTTTAGGGCTGTAAAATTATGCCAGTCGTCTTCGATTTCCGGCCCTTCTGAAACATTAAAACCAATCCTTGAAAAGATATCAATAATCTGGTTTTTGACGATGGAAACCGGATGGCGTGCTCCCAGTTCCAGTGGTTCCGCCGGCCTGCTGAGGTCGCCGTACACCTTTTTTTGTGTTTTATTGGCCTCCAGGGAATTTTTCAGGGCCTGCACCTTTTCTGTAGCAGCCGTTTTCAATTCATTGATAGCCTGGCCGAAGTTTTTCTTTTCTTCAGCCGGAACATTTTTAAACTCGCTGAAGAACGTATTCAGCAGTCCTTTCTTCCCCAGGTACTTTATACGGAATGCTTCAACGGCTTCCGGGCTGTCTGCGGTAAATACCGAAACCTCTGCAATATGGTTTTTGATCTGGTCTATCATTTGGTTCCTGCTGGTTTGCTTGTATAAAAAAGCCCCTCCGGCAATGCTAAAGCACGCGCGGAGAGGCAAATTTAAGATTTTTAAGCATGTTGGAACACAATCTCAGACAGAATCAGGCAAACTGCTTATTTTTTAACCGCCAGTTCGTCGCGGGCCGGGATCGTATCGTATGTATCCCGGATATTTTCTTTGACCCATTCCGTGCAGGCCCTGAAGGAATCGAAGATATGCTCCTCGGGGATCAGGTCCGGGATTATATCGATGCGTTCCATCATATACCTTGGCTGGGGCAGTACATTCACGAGTAAAACCTTCATCCCGTTGGATTTTTTAAGGTCTACCAGCACATCCTCCAGCGCATATAGCCCGGACTGGTCTATATATTGCATCCTGCCCATACGGATAATCACGGCAGTGGCTGTCTCAGGAATCTGTTTGGCCAGATTGAGGAAATCACTAGTAGAACCAAAGAACAAAGGCCCTTTGATATGTTTGATAAAAACCTCTTCCTTTAGTTTTTTGGGAAATTCATGCTCATCCGCCCAGGCCTTTTCCTTAACAAGGGGTTTCACATCGGACCGCTCAGCAGTAAGGTCGCCCATTTTCTTCATAAACATCAGGGAAGCGATTATAAGTCCGACTCCCACGGCATACACCAGGTTCCATGTGGATGCCAGTACAAGGACGACCAGCATGATAATGACTTCGGAGCTGGCCTTTAGTGGCCCTATTCTCAAATCTTTTGGCAATGACGGGATAGCCTTCAACCCTTTATAATCCATGACCCCTATCCCCACTGTAATCAGGATCCCCGCGAGGACGGCGGCCGGGATTTGCGATGCCACCGGCCCTAGTGCAAGGAGTATAACAAGCAATAAAACGCCGGCGATCATACCGGAGAGTCTGGTTTTTCCACCCGACTTAATGTTAACCACTGTTCGGATGGTAGCTCCCGCCCCGGGGATACCCCCAAAGATCGCGGCTATACTGTTGCCGATTCCCTGGCCTATCAATTCCTTGTTGGGGTTATGTCTGGTCTTCGTCATGTTATCGGCCACAACCGAAGTCAGTAACGAATCTATTGCTCCCAACAGCGCAAGGGTAAACGCAGTGAAGATATAGGGCGTAACTGCGCCCAGCCTGAACTGGGTTATTATCTCAAGGTTGGGGATAGGCAGGCCTTCGGGGATCCTTTCAATAGGCCGGTAATCCAGGCCAAAGCCGTAGGCTACACCTGAAACCAGGATCAGCGACACCAGGGTACTTGGGATCGTTGTTGTTATCCGTTTAAACCCATAAATAATGGCAATGGTGGACAGGGCGAGTATTAATTCGAGCCAGTTGATGTTTTGAAGTGCCCTTGGGAATACCCTGATGGCACCTGTTACGCCGGCTGCTTCGCTGGAAGCGAGTGCTTTTGATTCTTTCAGGATATCTTCTTCCGTGGTTTCACCCGCCCTTTTAATAGTTTCCTCGAAATCTTCCAGGACGAGGATTCCTTCGCCCGCTTCCTCCCGGAGGATATTCTCCAGGATAACTTCCTCGGCCTGTGGCCTGAACTTATTTACCAATTCGGAATCTTCCCTCGGATAATACCCAACAGCCGGCAGGATTTGGGTAATGAGGATAATAACCCCAATGGCCGTCATAAAACCGGAGACCACAGGATAAGGAATATATTTAATATATTTCCCCAGGCCTAAAAACCCAAGCCCTACCTGCATAATACCGGCAAGTAGGAAAACCGTGAGGATGGCTGGTAAGGCTTTGCTGAGATCGCCCTCGTAAACGCCGACAATTCCTGCTACAATTACCATACTAACTGCCGTCATCGGGGCTGTTGGGCCCGAAATCTGGGTATTGGTGCCCCCGAAGAGAGCGGCAAAAAAGCTGATAAATATAGCACCATAAAGCCCGGCGGTGGGCCCAAGGCCGGAACTTACACCAAAGGCTAGGGCCAGGGGCAATGCCACAATTCCGGCGGTAATCCCACCAAAAAGGTCGCCTTTGAAGTGCTTAAAAAGATCTTTCATAACATATTGTAATTATAGTTCCTTAGGAGCCCATCAGGGCATTTTGTATTGGTTTGCCTTAATCCAGGTGGTAGATTTCCATAATGTTTCTGAGGATGCGCTCAAAATCGATTTTCAGGTCAATCAGCTTCCCGCTGTGCACGTCGAAAACCCAGCCATGAACGGTTAAGCCCCGGTCCCTGTATGCTTTCTGGACAGCGGCTGTTTTAATCAGGTTCACGCACTGTTCCTGGACATTCAATTCCACCAGGCGGTCATATCGATTTTCTTCATCCTCGATACCATTGAGTTCGTTACGGTGGATCCTATAGACATCGCGGATATTCCTTAGCCACGGATTGAGGATCCCCAGGTCTGCAGACTGCATGGCTGCCTTCACCCCCCCGCAGGCATAATGCCCGCAAACCACAACATGGTTTACCTTAAGATGTTCTACCGCATAGTTGACTACCGACATCACATTGAGGTCTATGCTGATTACCATGTTCGCAATGTTCCTGTGTACAAACACTTCCCCCGGGCCCAGGCCCATGAGGTCTTCGGCCGTTACCCGGCTGTCTGAACAACCGATATATAGGAGTTCAGGGTTTTGTCCCTTTCCCAGGTTTTCAAAGTAATCCTTGTCGGCACCTAATTTCTGGCTGATCCACTTCGCATTATTTTCAAATACAGATTTCAAATCCATGATATATATATGTCCTTATTAGTTCGTTCGAGAATATTTTACAGCCGGCATACAATTGCCGGCATAACAGCCAATTCATTGAAACCATTCCCAAATTATAAAAAGGGAAGGGTTTTTAAATAGGATAATGAGAATAAATTATAGGCGGAGCCTGTTTCAGGCAAGCCGTTCGGGGGGAGGCAATACAATATCCAGATGTGGATGGGGGATAGAGATAAGATAAAACAAATCTGAACTTTTGGTCTGCTGAGGTAAAAAGTAAAGTCCAAACTGGGATTGTCTCGGCAGCTGCTTTGCGAAGGAATCCAGGCTTACATTTTCCTTTTGCTCCTCTTCGTTGAGGTTGAAAACAAAGGTGTTTTCATTCTTCTCAATAAGGCTGATCATGGAAGGGGTTACGAGGGCAAAAACCCAGAACGCCAGTAAACCAAGTGTAATAGTTAATTTCATACGCGGTTAGCTGCAACAACAAAAATAACAGGATTCTCCTGAAATAGGGTTAAAGAATTATTAAAAATCCTTTAACACCCTCAGGGCGTCCTGAGGAATCCACCCTGTTGAACCGTCGGCCAACTGTATTCGCTTCCATTCATTAAGCTGTTCAAGCACCTGTACCTTAGTGCCCTCATGCAATACAAAGGCTGCTTCACTACGGTCATTAGGCTCCGATTTTACGGCAACTTCCGGGGCAAAAATAATTGCCGGCTGCTCTGCCTTGAAGTTATTGAACTGGATATATGCAAAAACAAGTGCGAAAAGCGAGAGAAACAGGAATACCAGGCTGGTAATAAATGCCAGGCGCTTCTGGGTGGCGTAGCGAAGGTAGTAGTAGGCTATGTAAAGAAAGACAAACAGAAAAATGAAGACAACGGCCAGATATGCCCACTGGTCGAAGGTCATAAGCCCTGTAGTTCGCTCAAGCAACCGGCTAAGGCCGGTCTGGGGAACTTCCGCGATATCATCGAGGGTCATGTTCTTCGCGAAGGCGAGGTTATTCCTTATTTCAGGATCGCCGGGATCCAGCAAAAGGGCTTTTTCGTAATAGTAGATGCTGGGGGCTATACGGTTTAACTTATAATACGTATTGCCAAGGTTATAATACAGGGCAGCCGAATGTTTCCCGCCCTCCAGGATTTCCTCGTATTTGGCTGCTGCCTCTTCATACCTGCCCTCGTTGTAATCTGTGGTGGCATTTTTGAACAGGGCATCTTCCTGGGCAATCAGGTTCCAGGAAACAACCATCAGCATGCAGCAAATCCACTTTTTCATACTTAAAGTTGTTTATCCATTGACGAAATCACTTCACTGGCCCTATCGTAATCCTGTTGCATCTGTACATTTGAAAATGGGCTGTAACGTGCCATTTCGCAATTGGCGAGCAAGCCGATAAAACCTTCAGAGGTGGCATTATCCACCTGCCTTTCAGACAGTAAGGAAGCAATTTTATCCTTGCTGAACTCAGAGGTCTCGATTTTCAGTTTGGCTTTAAGGTAATTGTGCAACGCCTTTTCGAGGGCGATGTAAAAAGCTTCTTTATTGCCAAGTTCCCGTTTGGCCCTGGAAAGATATTTCCGCGCCAGTTTGTTGGCTTTTTTAATCCGGTTTCCTGCCACATCGCTGGCAATGGCTTCCCTTTTCTTTCCAAATAGTACAGCCAGCGGGATAAGCAACAAAGGTGTAAGCAGCCAAAGGTAAAAGGCCCGGCTGCCGAAAAACGGGTTGCTCTCTTTGGCTGTCAGGTTGGGTTGCAATTTAATGAAATGGAACTGGCTGCCCGCAGCAACAACGGGCTGCCTGCCCGGAGCAACGGCTCCCGGTGTTCCTGCGGCTGTCCCTGCTACCGGCCCGTCCACCACGTTTATCATGATTTCATCGGAGGTAATGGTATGGTACGTTTCCTTCTCCGGGTCAAAATAACTGAAAGAGACCTGCGGGATGGGGTATTTCCCCCGGAAGGAAGGGATAATAGTATAGCTGTTGCTCACAACACCCTGCATCCCCGAGAGAGCAGTGCGGACATTCTCCTTAAACTCGGGGTCATAAACCTCCAGTGAGCCGGGAAGGCTGGGTTCCGGTAACTGGAACAATTTAAGGTTTCCCTTCCCCCTTACCTCAACGATCGCCTGCAGCGATTCGGAGGCGTTAAGTTCCGTTTTGGTGGCTTCAACCGTAAATTCAAAATCCCCAACCGCCCCGCTAAAGTTTAAGGGTTTCCCTTCAGCGGGCAGGGGCTTCACATTAATGGTGCGCCGGCCTGCAGAAACCGTTTTATTAGTCTGGGTGTACACCCGGCCACCAAAAAAATCGCGCTTATTGGTGGGGACATCCACCGTTACATCAAGGGAAAGCGGCTCTATTTCCAGTTCCCCGTCTTTCTGGGGGTAAAGGACCACCCGTTTGAGCACTACATAGCGGTAACTTTTTCCCTCAAAAGTTCCGTTCTGCACGTCGTACCGCGTCACAGGCATATCCTGGCTCCAGAAATTATTGTAGGTGGGGTTGTCGAGCGGCCGAAAGTTAGAAACCGTTATGGAAGGGCTCACATACAGTTTATAGACCACGCTAATGGCTTCATTGAGATAGGGATTGGTCTTGGATACTTCGGCCACCAGGTGCAGGCTTTCGTCAGCCAGATCATCAACCGACATTTCATCACTGGGCTTGTCTACCGCTGCAGTTACCTCCACCTCTTTTGGCAGGGACTTGTAGGTTTGCCCGTCTATCACTATGGTTGCCTGGGCGATTGTGAAGGTGCCCCTTGCTGTGGGTGCCAGCGTATAGGAATACGTCTTTGAGTAACTTCGGACCCCGTTGATCCATGAAGAGCTAATAGACTGGGAAGGCCCCATAAGAACACGGAACCCTTCAAAATTTGGCGGACTGAAGTTGTCGCCGTCCCGGTTCATGGTAAAATCTACCCGGAGGCGTTCATTGATCCCCAGCCTGTCTTTGCTGAGGTTTACCTCAAAGGTTACGGTCTCTTTGTCCTGTGCGTATGCCCCGGCCTGCGGAAAAAGACAGCCTAAAACCCAAAACAGGTATGTTACTAACACGGGCTTCACCAATCCTTCTTGCTTTTTACCGGTACTCCTTTAACTTTCTGGGCATCGAGTTTTTCCTGGACCTTGCGCTCCTCGTTCTGCATGGCTTCCAGCAGGTTCTGGATCTGCTGGGGGGATAACTGGTTGGGCCTTGGCGGCTGCACCTCCCCATCGTCCGGAGACTGGGGCTGTTGGTCCTGGCTTTCGTCACCTTCTCCCTGCTTGTTTTCTTCCTTTTCCTGTTCGCCCTGGTCTCCCTCATCCTTTTTCTGGTCCTGGTTCTGCTTCTCCTTATTCTCGTCTTCCTTATCGCCCTGATCCTGCTGGTCCTTGTTTTCTTCTTTCTGATCTTTCTGGTCCTCGTTTTCCTGGTCTTCGTTCTTCTGGTCTTCGTTCTGTTGCTTTTTCAGCATTTCCTTTGCCAGGGCTAGGTTATACCGCGTTTCCTCATCGGCGGGGTTGTTCCTCAGGGCTTCCTTATATGCTTCAACGGCCTTTTCATACTCCTTGTTTTTCATAAACACATTGCCCATATTGTGAAAGGCCCTGTGTTTACCGCTCTTGTCGGGAGCCGTTTCCCCCGCCTGTTTAAAACGGCCGAAAGCCTCATTATAGCTTTCCCGTTCGTAAAGGGCATTCCCAAGGTTATAGGGGGCCACGGAATTTTCACTGCTGCCCGAAATGGCACGCCTGTATTTGGCTTCCGCACTTACAAACTGGTCTTCTTCCAGATCCACGTTGGCCTCCCAGGTGATCTTCCTGGATTTTTCAAGTGCTTCCTGCGCCTCCTTGCCCGGTTCCTGAGCGTGAAGGGCGGCGGTGAATACCATAAGTAACAGAACTATCTTCTTCATTTTATATTTCTTCTTTTTCATTAAAGAGGTCCAGTTTCTTCAGCCATTGTGTTTTTCGTTCAAGGAGGAAAATATCCAGGAAGAGCAACAGCAGCCCTATCCCGAGGAACCATTGAAACTGGTCCTTGTATTCCGCATATTGCTTGGCTTCGAATTCCTTCTTATCCATCTGGTTCAATTGGTCCTTTATATACGCTACCGCCTTTTCCGTGCTCGTACCGTTAATGTATTCTCCATTGCCTTCTTCCGCTATTTGCAAGAGCATGGCCTCATCGAGTTTGGTGATGACCACCTGCCCCTCGGAATCTTTTTTCAGGCTTTCAACCACACCATTCCGTTTTATGGGGATGGGCCCTCCTTTTGCCGTGCCCACTCCGATGGTAAAAATTTGTACGCCTTCTTCAACAGCCAGTTCCACGGCATCCGTCACGGAACCTTCCGAATGGTCCTCACCATCCGATACAATAAACAGGACCCGGTTGGTTTGTTCGGCATCGTCATAATATGTCGATGCAAGTTCGATGGCATCCCCTATGGCAGTTCCCTGTGAAGACAACATGTCTGTATTCATACTTTGGAGAAACATTTTTGCTGCCCCGTAATCCGTTGTAATGGGCAACTGCGGAAATGCCTGTCCCGCGTAGGCTATTATCCCGATCCGGTCGCTTGCCAGTGAATTTATAATCTCCGAGACCAGGCGTTTTGCCTTCTCCAGGCGATTGGGGGCAATATCCTCGGCAAGCATGCTTTTGGAAACATCCACCGCGAATACAATGTCAACCCCTTCCCGTTTGATGGTTTCCAGTCTGGTACCAATTTTCGGGTTCACCAGGCCGAGGATCAGAAAAGCCAGCCCGGCAAGTAGAAACAGTAATTTCAGCCCCGGTTTGAATTGCGACATTTCAGGGGCGAGCCGCTTCAGCAGCCGCGGATCCGCAAACCGCCTCTGCACCCTTTTTTTCCACAACTGCTGGGCAATAAAGAGCGCGATCATCAGAGGGATGACAGCCAACAGGTAAAAATATATTTTTTCGTCTAACTGAATCATATCTTAAGGGCCAATAGCTTTCAGCCCGGATATACCTAAATAAAACTCCTGTAAAGCGTATGCCGCAATAACCATTCCAGCAAAAGCAATACGCCCGCCAGCAATACCCAGGACCTGAATTTTTCCTCGTACCTGTAATATTTAAATTCTTCTATTTCGGTTTTTTCGAGCTTGTTGATTTCGTCGTAGATAGCTTCCAGTTTCTCATTGTCTGTGGCCCTGAAATACTGGCCCCCGGTTAGGTTTGCTATATCTTTCAGCAGCTCTTCATCAATCTCCACCTGTCTCATGCCATAACGGAAAGAACCATCCGGGTTGTAGGCAATAGGCGACAGGGCGTTGCCATTGGTCCCCAGGCCAATGGTATAGGTTTTGATTCCGAATTCCACGGCCAGGTCGGCTGCTGTCCGGGGTTCAATAAACCCTGAATTGTTTACCCCATCGGTAAGCAGGATAATCACTTTACTGATTGCCTTGCTTTCCTTCAGGCGGTTAACCGATGTAGCCAGCCCCATACCAATGGCCGTTCCATCATTCAGCTGGCCATAGGTAATTTCCCTAAGGGCATTGAGTACTATGGATTTATCGCTGGTAATAGGGGTTTTGGTATAGCTCTCGCCGGCATAGGCCACCAGGCCGATACGGTCATTGGGCCGTTTGCGGATAAAATCGGCCGCCACTTCCTTCAATGCAGAGAGGCGGTTGGGTTTCAGGTCTCTTGCCAGCATACTGGAGGAAACGTCGATTGCCATGACAATATCGATCCCACGGGTAGTTTTGGTGCGGGTCGAGATGTCTTCAGTCTGCGGCCGTGCCATAGCTACAATAATGGCAGCCAGTGCCAGCAGACGCAAAGCAAAAAGCGCGGGCTTCAGGCGGGTCAGTAGTGAATCCCCCTTAAACCCGCTGGTACTGGAGATCCTGAGGAAAGGGACAGCTTGTTTATGTTTCAGGATATACCAAAGCAAAGCCAGCGGCAGCAAAAGCAGCAACCAGAAAAACCGGGGATTTGCAAATTCGATATTCTCAAACATCTACACCTGTGTTTTAACATCTATTGATTTGGTAATCCGCTCTGCCATTTCGGCCGCGTACGGGTCTTCCTCCTCCCAGGAGACCAGCACCCGTTGCTGGAAACCCTTCCCTCCGAACAGGTAAATTGCATACTGGCCTTTAACCGGGGTTTTGGAGCCCTCGGCGAAAAAAGTCCCGCTCCCGTATACCTTTATTCCCGTAATGCCGGTAAGCGTCGTAAACTCTTCCTGCTTGGTTATGATATTCCTGGCGCCCTTTTTTTCAAACTCCCGGAGGACATTTTCAACTGCCGTATCGTAATCGGGATCATCCTGCTGGTTCAATGTCATGCTGGCAGCACCTACGACAAACCAATTTTCCGGACTTGAATATTCAAACTCCATCATTTCCTTGATCCCCGCCTGGGCCGCAGCAGCAAGGTTTGTAGGTTCACGAAGCAATACTTCTGGAGTCTCCAGGTTAATGGGCGGATAGCCATAACTGCTGTTCACCCATTCGCCTTCAAGTAAAGTTTTACTGGGATGCCCAAAGACGCTGTCGCGCACATAGCCGAAACCGTAATATGCAACTGCCATCCCTCCGCCCAACAGCAGAAGGCCAAATACGGCGGCAGCGGCAAGCGCGTATTTACGCTTTTGTTTTTGGCGGCGTTTTATTGCCTGGGATTCCTCCTGTTGCTCCAATTCTTCCTCCGTAGGTTCTGGCAAGGCTTCATGGGTCCTTATAACAAGTTCTTCAACCGCTTTACGGTCCTGTTCCGCTGCGGTTGTTGCAGGTTTGGATTTGGCGAATTTTACCAGGTCTGCGGTTTCGAGGATCTTCTTAAACTGTACGATTGTCTGGTCATCAAGTTTAAGTTGCCCGGCATCCTTCAGCAATTGCAACTTATCTATAAGCTGTGCCGTGGTGCTTTCCAATGCTGTAACATGCACATCTTCTTCCAGGTAGGAGCGTACGATAGCTGTTAGTTCCGTATAATATTGCTTAAAATCATCCTGAATCAGGTATTTGGAATGCTCCAGGCGTTTCAATTCCATCAGGGCACGGTCATAAGGCGGCAGGAGGGCGGCTTTTTCTTCCTCGGTCAGTGGTTTTTTCCTGAAGAAGAACCAATATACAAGTCCGCCGGCTAAAAGCAGGCCCAGCAGCACCATAAGAACAATTTTCCAGGTTTCGGCATAGCTGCGCTCAACTTCCATGAGCGGTTTTATGTCGTACATCTTTTGGGTAAGCGTATCTACCGGAACGGTAGCTACATGAACCAGCAGCGAATCGGTAAAATAACCCTGGCCGTTAATCTCAATCCTTTGGGTTGGAAGCAGGTAGGTGCCCGAGTCAAACTGGGTAAGGGCATATATTTTCTGAAGGGTCATCCTGTTGTTCCTCAGCGTGGTATCTGTTTTGTAGGCTTCCACGGTTTCGAGCGGGGAGAAGGTTTGCCCTTCGGGGAAAATTACCGTGGCGGCGCTATCCGCCTCCACTGTTACCTTAAAACGTACCTGTTCGCCGATTTTTATGATGGTGGTATCTGCTTCAGAAACGACCCTGGGCAGGTCCTGTGCCCGGAGCGGCAGGATAAACAACAGCAAGAGGACCGGCAGGACCCTGCCCGCGAACCACAAAAGCCTTAACTCTTTATCCCGAATCCTCCTTTTCATCTAATCATCCTCTTTGTTTAAAATAGCCCAGCAGCTTTTTAACATAACTTTCATCTACCCTGCAATTCAGGACCCCACAGCCGGCCTTGGTAAAGCTGTCCCTGAAGTATTCCAGTCGTTCCCTGTGATAACGCTCATAAGCAAACCTCACCTGGGCGGATTGCGTATTCACAAGCTGAAGTTTCCCCGTTTCCGCGTCCATCATCTGCACAACCCCCAGGTTGGGAATTTCTTCCTCCCGCGCGTCATAAACACGTATGCCCGTTACGTCGTGTTTGTTCCCCGTGATCTTAAGCGTTTGTCCGTAATCCTCTGCAATGAAATCGGAGAGCACAAAAACAATGGCCTTCTTTTTCATGACGTTGGTGAGGAATTTCAAGGCCCCTGAGATATCGGTTTTCCGGCTTTTAGGGTGAAATTCCAGCAGCTCCCTGATAATCCTGAGGACATGGCTTTTCCCCTTTTTCGGGGGGATGAAAAGTTCCACTTCATCTGAAAATAATATCAGCCCAACCTTATCGTTGTTCTGCAGGGCAGAGAAGGCAAGGGTAGCTGATATTTCGGTTATGATCTCCTTTTTAAACTGGTTCGCTGTTCCGAAGAGTTCTGAACCGCTGATATCGGCAAGCAGCATCATGGTTAATTCCCTTTCTTCCTCGAAGACTTTTACAAATGGCTCGTTATATCGTGCGGTAACATTCCAGTCTATAGACCGCACATCGTCGCCGAACTGGTACTGGCGAACCTCACTGAAGGTCATCCCCCGCCCCTTGAAGGTAGAATGGTACTCGCCGCCGAAAATATGGTCGGAAAGACGGCGGGTCTTAATTTCTATTTTGCGAACTTTCTTAAGTAATTCCTTGGTATCCATCCGGGTTCAGGGGTTAAAGTTATAGCCCAAAGGATCCTTTGAACCTTCAGCAACCACCAATCGAAGCTTTAAGGGACTTCAATCTCGTTTACGATCCGGTTGATTATTTCTTCGGAAGTAATGTTTTCTGCTTCAGCCTCGTAAGTTATGCCTATCCTGTGGCGCAGCACATCGTGGACCACTGCCCTCACGTCCTCCGGCACGACATAGCCCCGCCTTTTTATAAAGGCATAGCATTTGGCAGCATGGGCCATATTGATACTTCCCCTTGGCGAAGCCCCGAAACTGATCAGAGGTTTCAGCTCGCCAAGACCGTATTTTTCAGGATATCGGGAGGCAAAGACCAGGTCCAGGATATATTTTTCGATCTTCTCGTCCATATAAACCTCCCTGACTGCCGCCTGGGCCCTCAGCACCTGTTCCATGGAAACCACCGGTTTTACCTGTTCCACGCCCCCCATCAGGTTCTGGCGGATGATGAGTTGTTCCTCGTTCATCTTGGGATAGTCGATCACCGTTTTCAGCATAAAACGATCAATCTGGGCTTCGGGAAGCGGGTAGGTACCTTCCTGTTCCACCGGGTTCTGGGTTGCCAGAACCAGGAAGGGAGGGTTCAGCGGAAAGGTCTCGTCACCTATGGTAACCTGCCGCTCCTGCATGGCTTCCAGCAGGGCCGACTGTACCTTGGCCGGGGCACGGTTGATCTCATCGGCAAGGACGAAATTTGCAAAAATCGGACCTTTTTTTATCGAAAAGTCGTTTTCTTTGATATTGTAGATCAGGGTACCTATGACATCGGCAGGCAGAAGGTCGGGAGTGAACTGAATCCTGCTGAAACTGCCCTTAAGCGCCTTGGCCAGGGTGGTAATCGCCAGGGTTTTGGCAAGGCCGGGCACCCCTTCTAGTAAAATATGCCCACGCCCCAGCAGCCCTATCAACAAGCGTTCCAACATGTGTTTCTGGCCTACAATAGCCTTGTTCATCTCCAGCATAAGCAGGTCGATAAAAGCGCTTTCCTGGGCAATTTTCTCATTCACCGCGCTAATATCTACGGCCGTATTCTCTTCCATAAATTTTTTTTAGTAATTGTGTTTCAATAGGTTGGTTTCTTGTTATGGCGAAATTCAAAATTAATTTATATAATGGCTGTTAATGATTGGTTAAAAAAACTCCAAAGCCCCAAGTTTTATGAAGGATTTAAGGGATTTATTTTATATTTTCACAACAGTGCCCGCAACAATATTCAGGTCGGAAATATACCTTGTTCCGACAATATTCTGCAAATATTTCCTGATTTTTGATCCCAGAGGAGAACCCTGGATTATCCATTTGAAAGGCAGGTTGATTATGCAAGCGGGACCCGCCCCACCCGCAATGGGATTTTGGGCGATAAGGAATGGAAGCCTTGTTTGAGCCGCCAACGACCGCCAGGGCTCATATGGAGCTTGTAAATTATACGAATTATGAAGAAAACAGTATTGATCACCGGGGCCAGCAGTGGCATCGGCAGGGCTACAGCCCGCTATCTGGCAACCCGGGGGCTCCGCCTGGTACTATGCGGGCGCAGGCGCCATCGGCTTGAGCAACTAAGGGATGAACTCTCCGGACAAACAGAGGTCTGCATCCTCGATTTTGATGTTCGCGACAAAGATGCCGTGTTTCATGCTATCGGCTCCCTGCCCGGCGGGTTTTCCGCTGTAGATGTTTTGATCAACAATGCGGGGAATGCGCATGGGCTCGACCCGATTGAAGAGGGCAACCTGGACGACTGGGATGCCATGATCGATATTAATGTCAAGGGATTGTTATATGTAACCAAGGCCGTATTACCTCAAATGATAGCCCGCCGCGCCGGGCATATCATACATATCGGGTCAACGGCCGGGAAGGAAGTATATCCCCGCGGCAATGTATACTGTGCAAGCAAGCATGCCGTGGATGCCATCAACCAGGGAATGCGGATCGACCTTAACCAGTACGGGATCCGGGTAGGGGCTGTAAATCCCGGGATGGTGGAAACCGAGTTCAGTGAAGTCCGGTTTAAGGGGGATAAGGAGAAGGCAAAAATGGTTTATGCGGGGTTTCAGCCATTGAAGCCCGAGGATGTGGCAGAGATTATCTATTTTGTCATCAGCCGTCCGCCGCATGTAAATATCGCCGACCTGGTGGTAATGGCTACTGCCCAGGCGAGCAGTACCATAGTTAATAAATCCGCGGAGTGAATACGACTGGTGACGAAAAGGATTGTAAACCCAACTAAAAGAAAATACTTACCTGATTACCAGAACTTCTGTAAATTCACTTTCAGGATTACGGAACCGCATGAAATAAATACCTTTCTGCAGTTGCGATACATCCAGGGAGGTTGTCCCATGTTCTGCCACATAAAATTCACCCATATTTCTACCGCCAAAATCATATAAAACAACCTGGAAACTTCCGGTTTTATTATCAATATTTACTGATGAAATATCGGATGCAGGATTTGGCCAGAGGGTTATCTTCTGTACCACAACCGGGTCGGTCGCGAAACTCAATTCGCCGGGGGCTTCAATGATCTCAAAATCATATGAATATCCTAGTCCGGCCTCCCCCTGCCTGTAGGGGCCCGTGTAAGGGGTTGCACGGAGGTTGTAGATTCCGGGAGGCAGTTTCATCCCCTGGTAATCCCCATTTATGTCCCCGAACAAGGCATATGGACTAACATTTTCGGTTCTCTTAAATGTGACCGGGCCCTGCAATTCGAGGTATACACTTCCCAGGCCGGTATCCTGATAGGATGGGTAAACGGCAATATTCACATCATCGGTGGGAAATTCGTTTTGATGGATTCTATTAAAAATATAAGGACTCAGGTAACTTACCTCAACATTTGTGGTTGCCAGAATGAACCCGGCAAATTCCTGGATTGAAATTTCAGGCAAATCCCTGAGTGTAAAATGCAGCTCTTTAGAAATACCCTTTTTACCTTGTTTGTTTGGTTCACTATAGGGTGTTGCGATAAGCGAATACGTGCCTTCTGGCAATATTTTCCCATAAAAATCAGGCGCCACATCACCAAAAAGGGTAAAAGGTTCTTTATTCTCAGTTCGTGAATATGTTATAGGGCCTTTTAACACAAAGGCCACACTGCCGGTTTCATAGGAATTGGTAGAAACCTTTATACTTGTCGCCCTCCTCCCGTTTATAAAAAAAGGATAATTGTCTGAATCGAATACCTGTCCGTCTTTGATGTGGTATTCCTTGCTGGGAAGGTCGAGGTCGGTGTCGAATTCCGCTTCAATTAAGTTAAAACCAACAATTTCGTTGGCCTCGATTCCAACAATAAAACTCAGGCTTATCTCATTAATTAAGATGCTGTTTCCTTCTGAATCAACGGAATATGCCCCTGCGTACAGCTTATACGTTCCTTCAGGCAACAACATGCCCCCATAGTTGCCATCGATATCTCCGAATAATGCGTAAGGAGCATGGCGTTCGGTCCTTCTGAATGTTACCGGTCCTTCCAGGTTAAAATCCACGATGATGCCCGACTGAGGATCGATCTCATTTGCCCGTATATTCAATGGAGTCGCCCCTACTTTTTTAATGTTGACAATCCCTCCTTCCTTTAAGGTGAAGAGATCCTCATTTGTATCGGCATTAATCAAAGTGAAATTGGAAATTGCCAGCCCATAGATAAAATCCAGGTTGCCCACTGCCGGGGTATTCCCCGGGGAAGTATGATAATCAATGGTTTCATTTTCGTCAGCCGGAGGAAGGCAAAAAGATAATAAAGGTAAGAGGAGGAACAGACATAAGGTATTGCCCTGAATAGTTTTCATAGTACTTTTGAAGTTAAAGCCCTTTAGCCCGAGGAGGCAGATTTAAGTAAAAAATGGGAAGTAAATGCCAGGAAAGAAGATACGACGAAGACCGTGAGGGGAGAAAGTAACTGAGGGAAATCCGACGAGCGCAAATTAATATCGACGAAATACAGCTAATTGCATAAAATATTGCCATGATCAATAAACGCCTTCTGGTAAAAAATCTTCTGGCGCATAACGACGAGAACAGTTTTTATGACAAGAAACGTTTTATCAGTATAGGTGAACGCGAGGGCAAGGCAAAATTCCTGAAGCATGTATGCGCCCTGGCGAACAGCAACCCTGCGAATAACTCCTTTATTGTTATTGGTGTGGAAGATGAGGACAATAAGATAACGGGCGTTGATTTCTTTGACGACAGCAAGATACAAAACCTGGTTAATGCCTATCTGGACAACCCGCCTATAATCTCCTACGAGAACATCCCCTTTCCGCACCTGCCCGAAGGGAAAGTCGTTGGCCTGGTAACGATCCGGTCCAGCGGCAGGATTTGTTCCCTGCGCAAGAATATCTGGAAATACTACGGCGGGGCGGTCTTTTTCAGGGAAGGCAGTATCAGCCTGCCCAAGGCTTTCGATATCCGGCTCAGGGATATCAACTCCCAGGTGGTAAGTACCATTGAGCTGCACGCAAGAAACAACATAGAACTTACCCTGGATGGCGTGATCGACTTTTTAAACCACCGTCATAAGGACCTCACCAGCAGGTACAAGGTTTTTAAAGAGCAGTTTGTGGTTTGCTGGGCGGGGCATCAGAAAAAGGTTAAAGGGGAGGTCTACTACTCACGGGTGGATATTGAATTGATTAATGAACAGGTAAAATTATTTTACTCGGCACTTGATGAGATTTCCATCAGCTTTGACGATAATTCCTTCGGCATTGTCGAATTTGTACAGCTCGGCCTCGGGGAACAGAATTATTACCCCCTCGAAAAGGTGAATATTACCTTTTTGGACAACGGGACCTACCAGATAAAGAGCGACCTGATCTTCAAACCCCCCTTATACGATAAGAAAACCTTATATCATATTTATAATTCCAACAACGCCCTGTTGCGTAAACTGGAAAAGGGTATCAAATTCAAACCCTCTGAAAAGGAAGATATGAAGCAACTTCCCGCCACTTACCTCATTTGTTTCCTCAATGGGTTTGAAGAAGCCAGGGACCAGATGGAAGCATCAAGGGATTTGCTGAAAGCGTATAACGCTACTATTTACCGGTCGCTGAAAGAATCGCTCAGGATCATCAGGAAGGTGAAATACAGCTAACCCCTGGCCAGCCAAAGCATCTGAAAGGGGTTAAGTTGCAGCAGGCCGCTGGAGAGCACAAGGTCTTTACCGCTAATCAGGTCCCTGAAAGAATTGCCGCCTGAATAACCCAGGCGGGATAACCATCCGGCGTCGACAACCTGTGCTGTTTCATCAAAATTACAAAGCACCAATATCCCGTGTTCCCCGGCCTTCCTTTCATAGGCAAGGATATGCGGATTATTGGCATCGTGCAGGAGCAGGTTGTTATGATCTGCCAACAAAGGGTGTTTTTTGCGGATCGCGATCATCTCCCGTAAACGTTCGAATACCTCCGAGGCAGGAGATTTATCCTGCTCCAGAGCAGCTACGGTATCCCAGTCGTGCCTGGGCCGGTTTACCCAGCGGCTGTCGTCCTTTTTAAGGGGATCATCAAGGAAACTATAATCGTTGAGGGTGGCAATTTCATCCCCGGCATATATCAGGGGGATACCACCAATAGTCAATATTATCCCGTGCATCATCACGATTTTGTCCACAGCCTGCCTGATAAGGCCGGATTTGTGTTGTGACAGGGCTTTTTCAAGGCCGAGGAGGGAGGCTGCGCTCCCGGTAATACGTCCGTCGCCGGTGCGGGGGTTGTACATAAACACCAGGCCGGTAGCGGGCGACCATTCCAGGCGCCTGCAATAATAATCTAGCAGGAATCTCCGGTGATGTTGCGGGTCCCAGCCCATCCCGCGGATCAGGTCGTCGTCGTAACCCAGGCCGATATCGTCATGGCAGCGGATATAATTAATCCAGGTACAGGCTGCAGGTTTGCCGGGGATGCTGTTAAGGCTGCGGGTCAACAAACCTGTTTCCTTGGTGGCTATGGAGTTCCACAGCAAGGCCATCAGGGAGGCGTTGTATGCGATTTCACATTCATTGCCTTCAGTGATTCCCTCTCCGAAATACCGGGTAATATCCCTGGGGGCCACTATGGCTTCAGCCAGCAATGCCACACCGGGTGCCACAACCTGAAGGCAAAGGCGGAAAAGGGATATCAAACGGTGGGCTTCCGGCAGGTTCTGGCAGTTGGTCCCCTGTTTTTTCCAAAGGAATGCAAGGGCGTCAAACCGGATTACATCAACCCCCATATTAACTTTTTCGACGAGGTTGGTAAGCATTTCCCTGAAAACTTCGGGGTTGGTATAGTTCAGGTCCCACTGATAACTGTTAAAAACAGTCATCACCCAGCGCCCCATTCCGGCATGCCAGCTGAAGTTACCAGGCGAGGTCTGCGGAAAAATCTCGGGCATGGACTTTTCAAAGGCATCCGGGATCTCCCTGTCGGGGTAGGTATAATAATACCCCTGGTATTTAGGGTCGCCAAGGGCTGCCTTTTTAGCCCAGGGATACTCATCGGAGGTGTGGTTCACCACAAAATCGAGCATCAGGTACATCTTCCTGGAACGCATGGCACGAGTAAGGCTCAGGAGGTCTTCTTTCGTCCCGAACTTCGGGTCTATCTCGGTATAGCTGTTAACGGCATATCCCCCGTCGTTTTCCCCGGAAGGCCTGGTGGTAAGGGGCATGAGGTGAAGGAAATTAATCCCCAGTTTCTCAAAATAAGGCAGTTTTTCACTCAGTCCCTTCAGGTCCCTGCTGAAGTTGTCTACATAGAGCTGCATCCCGGCCAGTTGTTCGGACTGATACCAATTGCCCCCGGCAAGCCGCTGCCTGTCCTGGGCCTTCAGTTCATCAGGCCTTTTATGAAAAAGTTCCGGCAGGAGGGCTATCAGTTTTTGAAATTCCGCCGCCTCCGTGTCTTCCGGATAGAGCGAAAAAAACAGGTGTTGCAGCAGCCCGAGGTTCGCTGCCAGCCTCTGCTCAAACAAAAGGGCGATATCCGTTGTCCCGGGAATTGCCAGGCTTCCCGATCCCAGCAACCTTAGTAATGCGGCCTGGTTCATACGAAGGCTTGAAGTTGGTCCAGGCCGGGCAAAGATTCTATGGCGCCGTAATTGGTGGTTGTAATTGCCCCTGCTTTATTGGCCATGCCAATCATTTCTATCAGGAGGTCGTCTTTTTCAAAAATGGCTTCCAGGCTGTTTGTGGCCGCAAGGCGGTAAAGCAGGCAACCAATAAAGGCATCCCCGGCACCTGTGGTGTCAACAGCTTTGATTTTTACGCTGGCTATGGTATGGCGGCCATTTGGGGTGCTGAGGTAGGTGCCTTCGGAACCCAGGGTTATGGTGATGATCCTCACCCCTGCATGATGCAATACGTCGCAGGCTTCCGGCAGCGTATCTTTACCTGATAGTAAAAAGGCTTCCTCCATGCTAAACTTGCAAAGGTGGGCTTTCGAAATAAATGGCAGGCACTTGCGTACAAAATCCTTCTCCTTGTTTTTCCACAAGTCTTGCCGGAAATTGGGATCGAATGATATAAACGTCTTTTCATTCAGCGCATCAAAGAAGTAATGCATATAGGCTTCTTCAAGTTTTCCGCCGAGCAGGGCCGTGGCAGCCCCAAGGTGGATCATATTGCCCTGAAACTGTGCTTTTACGGAAGACTTATACTGCAGCTCGCGGTCTGCGCCCCTGCTGAATACGAAATCGCGTTCGCCGTCAGCCGCCAGGGACACAAACGCGAGGGTGGTAAAAGTTTCGGAACGTTGCGCCAGGCTGATATCGACGCCGGCATCAGACAGTACCCCCAGGAGGTAAGTACCGAAGGGATCATCGCCCACACTCCCTATAAAGCTGCTCCTGCCGCCAAGTTTCGCTATGGCACAAGCCACATTGGCTGGTGCCCCCCCGGCCTTCCTGGTGAATTCTTTTGCCCTTGAAAGGTCACTGCCCTGCTTTTCAGCAACAAAATCTATAAGGGCCTCCCCTATACAAAAGACTTTTCTCATTTCAGGATTTAGTTGGAAATACCAATGTAACCAGAATCCCATCTTACTCCAAAAAATTGCATGGAATTATGTAAAGGCCTTTCTACATTCATGTTTAGGGAGGGGGAGATAAAAAATCAATTGCCGGATTTTTACATTTTCCGGAAGATGCCATGGTATTCCTGAACCTTATTGCGAATTTTGCCAAATGAGAACATTAGTAATTGGTGATATTCACGGGGGCTTGAGGGCCCTGAAACAGGTGCTGGAAAGGGCCGGGGTAACGGAAAGGGACAAACTTATCTTCCTGGGGGATTATGTTGACGGGTGGAGCGAAGCAGTGGAAACCGTAAATTTCCTCTCGGAACTAAAAGATACCCACTCCTGTGTGCTGTTGCGTGGCAACCACGATGCCCTCTGCCATGACTGGCTGGTAAATGGGCAGGACAACCCGATGTGGCTTCAGCACGGTGGCAAGGCAACCATGCAGTCTTATGAAGGGCGGGATAACGGGATCCGTAAGTTGCATATCGATTTCTACCGTGATTTGGAGAATTATCACCTGGATACGCATAACCGTCTTTACCTGCATGCAGGGTTCACCAATCTGAAAGGCGTGGAACACGAATATTTTACCACTACATTTTATTGGGACAGGACCCTTTGGGAAATGGCATTATCGCTAAACCCCCATCTTCCTGAAAGCGCGGATATTTATCCCCAGCGTCTTGCCAATTACATGGAGATTTATATTGGGCATACCCCCGTTACCAGGATAGGTGAAACCCAGCCTGTACAAGCTGCCAATGTCTGGAATGTGGATACCGGAGCCGCCTTCCGGGGCCCATTGTCAATAATAGACGCAAACACCAAGGAAGTATGGCAGAGCGACCCGGTGCACACTCTTTATCCTGGCGAGAGCGGGCGCAATTGAATTTTGTTAAAATTTTAGGATATTTTGATAATATATTAGCGAACTTTGAAAAAAACAGAGCGATGTCCGCAAAAAATGTAAGATTGGAGGTTATGCAGGCTATTGAGCCTAAGGTTCAGGGCTATATGGACTCCTTCCTGATCCCTATAGACGAAATATGGCAACCATCCGATTTTCTCCCGGATTCCCGTAGTGAAGGCTTCCTGGATGCGGTGGAGCAACTGCGGGAGGAATCAAAGGAACTTGGCTACGACTTTTGGGTGGCCATGGTAGGGGATACCATCACCGAGGAAGCCCTGCCGACTTATGAGTCCTGGCTTATGGATGTGGAAGGTATAAGCCAGCACGGGGAAGAACCCAACGCATGGTCCAAATGGGTACGGGCCTGGACCGCAGAAGAAAACCGCCACGGGGATGTACTCAATAAATATTTATACCTCTCTGGCCGGGTGAACATGCGGGAAGTGGAGATTTCCACCCAACACCTGCTGAACGATGGCTTTGATATTGGCACGGATCAGGATCCCTACAAAAATTTCGTCTATACCAGCTTTCAGGAACTGGCTACCAACATATCCCATAAAAGGGTCGGACAGATGGCGAAGAAAAAAGGGAATGTCCTGCTCAGCAAAATGTGCACCATTATTGCCGGAGACGAAATGCGGCACCACCTTGCCTACCGGGAATTCGTAAAGGTTATCCTTTCTCAGGATCCCAATGGCATGGTCCTGGCATTTGCCGACATGATGAAACGGAAGATAGTAATGCCCGCTCATTTTCTAAGGGAATCGGGGGGAAGCATAGGGAAGGCTTTCGAAAACTTTTCAAACAGCGCCCAGCGCCTTGGGGTTTATACTGCCCATGATTATATCGAAATCCTCAGGAAACTCAATGATTACTGGACAATAGAAGGTGTTCGGGGCCTATCGGACGAAGCCGAAAAAGCACGGGAATACCTGGTGAAACTGCCAGCGAGGCTGGAGCGCATCGCAGAGCGGATGTCGTTTCCCAAAGACCACTACCGCTTCAAATGGGTTACTGCAAACGGAATACTCTAACCCCTTATAATTAAAGTTTGCCGTGTTTGTGGGCCTCCTGCCATTTGGCGAGGGCTTTCCATTTACCTTCATAGGCCATTCGGGCCTGCATAGGCCAGGATGAAGGATCGTGTACTTTGTAACGGTCCCCGCCTGAATCCAGAACTTCCTGACACTTGGCCACCGTGGTTTCGGAGAGAGCAAGCCAGGTTTTTATATCAAAATTATGGAAAAGCCCCTCAATCTTAATTCCGATTCCCTCAACCAGTTTCAGGTCGTCTTCCTGTATCCTTTTACCAAAGGCAGCACGGGCAGCCTTTGGGTCGAAGGGGATAGCCGGCTGGATCATGGTTAATTTACCGTTGGCGGGCTTTTCCATAGCTGCCTCCAGTTCCAATTGGAGCCGGCGATGCTTTTCCCTGAGATCTTCAAGTTCTGCCTTTGCCCCCGCCGCGTTATTTTTGCCTTTGCCATAAAAATAACCCAGCACGGCACCCGTGACCCCGGCAAGCAAAGGGAGGATCCAGTTCCAGGCATTTATTGTTTCAGGTTCCATAATTGATAGTTTTAGTGTTGGTTGGCCGGTACTGTTAATGCCATAAGGGGTGGCATTTTTATGATGGCTATATACAATGTATTAAAAAAAACGCAATTTTGGCCTGGTATCAGGGTGAAAGTACCACCTCATAGAGGGAGCTGGAATAATGGGTACAGTTTCAATTTTGTACAAGTCGTGCCCGAAATCGTACCGCTTACACACTTTTTTACCCCACTGATAAAAATCAACTGGCTATTTCCCGGAATATGCAGGATATTAGCGACATGGAAAACTTGGCATCCCTGTTACTCCCGACCAGGTTCCGGCATTGAAACAGGGATAAGCTATTAAGTTAAACCCTAATTTCTATTAGTTTAGTTTGGTTTGTTTTTAAATCCCGTTACCGTTAGTTGTCCGCCGGTAACGGGTTCTTTTTATGGTATTTTTCATTCTATACAGGATTCAGTGGCAGGTATACAGAAATCATTGCAGGGGATATAAAAGGTTTGTGAAAATCTGTTGGAATCTATTATTTTTAAATAGATAACAATCAGAAGACACCATTGCAATGAAAAAACGGATACGAACAGTTGTTCATTTCTGTTGTATGGTAATTCTACTGGGGTTGCAGACCCTGCTGAGTGGAAGTTGGGATACCGGGGAAACAGCGAACAATCCGGTCGGAAGGAGTAAGGGGCAGTAATTTTTGCGCCCCCGGTTTTTGAGCCTGATAGAAAAATTTGAGTTAGTTAGTTTAGATAGACCGCTCCCCCCTCAGTTGGATAGCTGAAGGGGGAGCGGTTTTTTATAACTCGAATTTTATACCCTGTGCCAGAGGAAGTTCAGTAGTGTAATTGATGGTGTTGGTTTGCCTGCGCATGTAGATTTTCCAGGCATCAGAACCGGATTCCCTGCCACCTCCCGTATCTTTTTCCCCCCCGAAGGCGCCCCCGATCTCGGCCCCCGAAGTGCCGATATTCACGTTGGCAATCCCACAGTCGCTTCCCGCAGCAGACAGAAAGGCCTCCGCTTCCCGGAGGTTATTGGTCATGATGGCAGAGGAAAGTCCCTGAACCACCCCGTTCTGTATTGCAATCGCATTTTCTACGGTCCCGCTGTACCTGAGAAGGTAAAGGATAGGGGCGAAGGTTTCTTCCTGGACGATTTCGAAATCGGGCTTTGCCTCTGCGATCGCCGGCTTTACATAGCAGCCGCTCTCATAACCTTCTCCTTGTAAAACCCCGCCTTCAACCAATAGCCTGCCGCCTTCCTGTACCACTTTTTCAAGGGCCTTTTCGTACATGGATACAGCCTGCTTATCTATAAGCGGCCCCACGTGGTTGGATTCATCCAGCGGATTGCCTATCCGCAATTGTCCATAAGCTTCAACAAGCGCGTTCTTAACCGTATCGTAAATATCATCATGGATGATAAGGCGGCGGGTTGAGGTACACCGCTGCCCGGCAGTGCCTACAGCCCCGAAAACGGAGCCGATTACCGTCATTTTTATATCGGCGTCTGGGGTTACAATTATGGCATTGTTACCGCCCAGCTCCAGCAGGGATTTCCCCAGCCGGCCGGCTACCGCCTGTGCAACGATCTTCCCCATACGGATGGATCCAGTGGCTGAAACAAGAGGAACCCTCTTATCATGAGTCATAAACTCACCAACCTTGTAGTCGCCATTAATAAGGCATGAAATCCCTTCAGGCATAGCGTTTGCCTTAAACACCCCGGCCGCGATCCTTTGGCAGGCGATCCCGCATAAAGGGGTTTTTTCAGATGGTTTCCATATGGTTACATCTCCGCAAACCCAGGCGAGCGCCGTATTCCATGCCCAAACGGCAACCGGGAAATTGAATGCAGAAATAATGCCCACAACGCCCAGGGGATGGTATTGTTCGTACATCCTGTGGCCCGGCCGTTCAGAATGCATGGTAAGCCCGTGCAGCTGACGGGACAGCCCAACTGCAAAGTCGCAGATATCTATCATTTCCTGGACCTCACCCAGGCCTTCCTGATATGACTTGCCCATCTCATAGGAAACCAGTTTTCCCAAAGGCTCCTTAAGTTCCCTGAGTTTTTCACCGAATTGCCTTACGATCTCGCCACGCTGGGGAGCAGGTTTTTGCCGCCAGATAAGGAATGCTTTTGAAGCTGCCGATATGGCCTTTTCATAATCTTCTTTGCTACTGCTCCTGACTTTGGCGATCAGGGCTCCGTCAACCGGAGATACCGAAGCAATCAGTTCCCCGGATGAGAATGTATCCGTCCCGGTGGAAGTTCCGTCATTTATTTCCTTTAAACCCAGTTTTTCCAGGACTTTATGTATTCCTGTATCGGCAGTTGTAACAGACATATTTATAACTTTTATGATTCAGTTTGTTATATTTAATGCAAAGCTACAAATAATCGAACTTCCGCCCGGCCATATTGTTCAGTAATTGGTTGCCTGCTAATAAATAAAGATCAGGGTATAGGCAGGTTGGGTTACATAAACATTCAACCATGGAAGCTTTCGGATTTCATCGCCAGTCAAAATAACTCACCAGGGCCCGACAAGAATGGGCAAAGCGCTGTAACTTTTGCCCATTACGGCGCGCCAGAATATCCCGAATCCCTGATACGACTTTGACCTAATCCTGAGCCATGAACCTTTTGTCGGCTGCCATGACAGTGCCGCAATTGCTACAGGTCCTCAGCTTCTCCGAGTTGTAAAAATGTTCAAAATGCTTCAGGAAATCCTTTTCAATATCTTCGAGGGTGAAGTAGGCTTCATATAATTTATGGTTGCAATTTTCGCAAAACCATAACAGCCCGTCCTTTGCCCCCAGCTGTGCACGTTTGCGTTCTATTACAAGGCCTATGGATCCGGGATGCCTCACCGGGCTGTGCGGTACCCTGGCCGGATGCAGGTACATGTCGCCGGGACCCAGGCGCATGGTTTTTTTAAGGCCATCTTCCTGTATTTGGATTTCAATATTCCCTTCCAGCTGATAAAATAGTTCTTCCGTTTCGTTATAGTGGTAATCCTTCCGCGCATTTGGTCCGGCTACTACCATAACGATGTAATCCTCTGCATCCCTGTACAGGTTTTTGTTGCCAACCGGTGGTTTCAGGCTGTCTCTGTTTTCTTCAATCCATCGATGAAGGTTAAATGGCGGGGGTACACTCATTCCAGGTAGGGTTTTAGATTTCAATTCGCCTGAAAGCGGGCAGGGGGTCACACTTCTGTGGCCGCCTGCGGCTCACGAAAAATGGAGACACCTTATTTTCAGGGCACTTTCAAAAATACGAAATCTTACCGGTTTGAGTTAAATTAACGGAAGAAGAGTTGGGTGTAATAATAGTTGCCACTGGCATCCTTCTTAACGCTGACTGCGGTATGCGTGAAGTCGCCTTCCATGGTTGTGCGGTGACCGGAACTTTCGAGCCAGCCGTTAAAGGCTTGCTGGGCCGTATCGTAGTCTCTGGCAATATTCTCTGCCACAGACTCGGCATTTACCTCCTCGCTGATCCCGGACGCCCGGGTACTGAAATTATCATGGTTCAGGGTGCCGCTGGCAATCATATAGTCTGTATGTGCACTGGCATATTCATAAGCGACCGGGCTGAATTCCAGGGAGGTATATCCCAGGGACATCCGGTGAGCGTTTACCAGGCCAAGCAATTCCTGTTCAACTTCCGGGCTGCTCAGGGCACGGACCACAACCAGTGGTTCCGCGGATTCCTTGCTGCAGGAGCCAGTTAATGATAAAATAAGAATCGAAATTATAATGTACTGTCGCCTTAACATGCAGTGTCCTTTAATGCATGTAGGGAAAGCTGGGGGTTTGGGGCCCTTTATCGAGGCATAGTTGCCAGGAATTCAGGATGGTAATATTAACCAATATTCCCCGAAAGGGCAGGAAAAGCGATTTCTTTTTCGACGAAATGCCCCTGAGTGCCGACCATATCCCCGGCAGCCGGTCTCATGACTTGGGAACCCGATAATTTTACAGGGATTATGCTGGCCAATGGTGTATGGCAGAGGGGCTGGCAGTGATATAAATCGACCCGGCTTCACCTTCATTCACGTTGGTTTTCCTGAATACCTTCCCGAAGACAAAGGCACCTATGTCCCTCAGGGGTTCGTAGAGAACAGATTTCCGCCGGCTGTCTTCCCCCGGGAAATCGAAGACGGTATTCACCCTGTCAAAAAAGACAAGAAAGGCCCCCAGGATTACTGCCACCTTCAGGGTCCCGAAAATGGCTCCTGCAATTTTATTCAACAAACCCAGCATGACCACATCCGCTATGCCGGTAAGGAGTTTGCCAATCAGGATTACCACAACAACAATAAGGATGAAAGTGATCAGGAAAGCAGCCAGGTTCATGTATTTCTCATCCCACTCCCAGTGTTTATAAAGAAAATCAGCCGCGACGTATGAAAAATGAAAAGCCCCGTAAAGGCCGGCGATGAGTGCAATAATTGACGCAAGTTCAACAAGCAGGCCATTTTTAAGCCCCCGGAAAAAGCCCCAGAGGAGCAATAAACCCAAGATCACATCCAAAAAAGCCATGCGGTTGTTTTCACAAATATAGTATATAGATTTGTACCTTTGAACCAGGGCGGTAACCGGAAGCTTTATTGGGCAAAACCTCTGATCAGTAAGCTAAATGAACGCAATAACAATATGGTAGGAGATCTCAAATTGAAAGAACGCTGGGAGTTGCTGGTAAGCAAATTATCGGCCAGTTTTTCTGATGGCGACCCCCTCGAACTGGATGCTATCATTTACCTGGTGGGCGTACAGGAACTGGGCCAGTACCATCGTTCCTATAAGAAAGACGAAAAGATCAACCTGATGCACATTGCCATCTGCAGGTTGCTGGAACCTTATGGGTATTACGAGTTTGATTATATTGATGAGGACGGCTGGCCCCATTATAAGCTAAAAGACGAACTTCCCCCGCTTAAGGCAGGGGAGCAGTCGGTCCTTATGAAAGAAGCCATTGTGAATTATTTCCTCGAACGCGCATATATTCAATAAGACACCAATGCCCGCGTACGGCGGGGGGGAGCTGCAACCTATGAAACCACACAAACCTTATTACGCCGTAATATTCACCAATACGCGTACGGAGGGCGACTTCGGGTATTCCGAAATGGCCATCAAAATGGAGGAACTGGCTAAAGAACAGCCCGGGTATCTTGGCTTTGAAAGCGCCAGGGACGGCCTGGGGATCAGTATCAGTTATTGGGACAGCCTTGAAGCGATTGCCCGGTGGAAAGCCAATACCGATCACCTCATGGCCCAGGCGGCGGGGGTCAGAACCTGGTACAGCTGGTATAAGGTGCGAGTGTGTACTGTTGAACGGGAGTACGAGTTTAACAGGTAAGCCGCACCCTTCGTATTAAACATTGAAAGCCGCAACTTAACGCAGGGTTAATATGCGTCGTTAGCCGGAAAGCCACAAAAGCATAACTTTGCGCGTAGAGGTGCCAGGCTTTAGGGCCATGAAATATCATTTGACATGTATAAGAATATTCCTTTTTCCAGTTTAAAGCGTCAGCAACTGATCCGTACATTAAAGAAAGACAGCTTTGATTTGGTTGTAATAGGAGGGGGGATTACCGGGGCGGGAATTGCCCTCGACGCAGCTTCCAGGGGCCTGAGTGTGGCCCTCCTGGAAAAGGGCGATTTCGCCTCCGGTACCAGCAGTAAATCTACCAAGCTGATACATGGCGGGTTGCGCTACCTGAAACAATTCGATTTCTGGCTGGTTAAGGAAGTTGGTTCGGAAAGGGCTATTGTCCACCAGCTGGCACCCCATCTCGTATTACCCGAAAAAATGCTCCTCCCCCTGATCGACAACGGTTCCTACGGCAAATGGCTCACATCCATAGGGCTCAAGGTCTATGATATCCTTGCCCAGGTAGATGATGAAGACAAGCGCCGGATGCTCGAAAAGAAGGAGGCCATGGCCCTGGAGCCCCTCTTGCCCAAAAAAATTCTGAAAGGAGCGGGTTATTATGCCGAATACCGTACAGACGATGCCCGCCTTACCATAGAAAATATCAAGACCAGCCTGCATTTTGGCGCGAAGGCTCTTAATTATGCAGAAGTGGTTGACTTTATCTATGAAAAGGGAACCGTATCCGGGGTAAAGGTAAAAGACAAGGTTTCCGGAAAAACCTTTCCGGTGCTGTCGCGCTATGTAATCAACGCCGCGGGCCCATGGGTAGACGAGCTCAGGGCCGTTAATAACTCCCGGAAAGGCAAGCGGCTGCACCTGACCAAAGGTGTCCACCTCGTATTTCCACATGAAAAACTACCTGTTAAGCAATCTGTATATTTTGATGTCCCCGACGGGCGGATGATATTTGCCATCCCCAGAGGAAAAGTCACCTATGTGGGCACCACGGATACCAATTACAACCAGGACAAGGACAAGGTGTCCACAGACCTCGCAGATGCCATTTACCTGATTTCTGCAGTAAACAACATGTTCCCTTCCATTGAACTCGAAATGGAGGATA
>Ga0209347_1001487_pt1 | contig 37548 bp, 35 predicted proteins | sample AutmiccommuBRH23_FD_187382 | JGI IMG/M metagenome (GOLD analysis project Ga0209347, IMG submission 187382) | Deep subsurface microbial communities from Mt. Terri, Switzerland - Autotrophic microbial communities BRH/23 (SPAdes) (version 2) | ecosystem: Environmental > Aquatic > Deep subsurface >... | reverse complement strand
GAATTGCTGGTGCGGGATACGGGGGGTGATTCCGAAAAAGCACGCCAGGCGGTTGAAGAATTTGCCGAAAAACGGGTGGCGGCCATTATCGGTCCTATCATGACAGCTCCCGCGGCCGCCGAAGTTGCACAAAAACTCGGTATCCCGATGATCATCCTGACCCAGAAGCCCGGCATCGTCGAGAACGGTGATTTCATATTCCGGAATTTCATGACCCCGGAGATGCAGATGGACGCCCTTGCCAGTTACGCGACCGGCACGCTCGGTCTCGACCGGTTTGCGGTATTGTATCCCGATGAGGCTTATGGTGAAACGTACCTGAAACTGTTCCGGGAAGCACTTCTTGAAAAAGATGGAAACCTAATCGCGATCGAAAAATACAGCCCGACGGACACGGACTTTTCAAAACCGATCAAGAAACTCGCCGCGCGCAGGATTTCGGGGAAACCGTCCAGGGATATGAATTCACCCGAATTGCAGGACGATGAGGCAGGTACGGCTCCGGAATCCGGGAAGAGGGAAAAAACAAAACCCGTTTTTTTTGATTTCGATGCCATCTTCATTCCGGATTCCCCCCAGAACGTCGGGCTGATCATTCCGCAGCTGCGGTTCCATGATATCGATAACGTTTTTCTTCTCGGGACAAACCTGTGGCATTCGGATGTCCTGATCGACTACGCCCGGTCTCACCTTCACCAGACCATAATCCCCGATGGATTTTGTACCGAAAGCAGCAATCCCGATGTAAAGCGGTTCGTTGAACAGTTCAATGCGATTTTCGGGCGAATGCCGGAGTTTATCGAAGCGGTAAGTTACGATACGGCCATGATCATCTTCGACCTGATTGCGCGTCCCGACATCGTCAATCGGGGGGCGCTCAAAGACGCCCTGCGCGATATGCCACCGTATGCGGGTGTGACTGGGAAAACCTCATTTTCCGAAACTGGAGAGGCGGAAAAAACATTATATTTGCTGAAGGTGAATGGAAATCAATTCATCGAAATTCAACAATGATGGCATCGTAAAGGGTTTTACGATGCCATCCCGAATCGCAAAGCCAAGTTAGAATATCATCATTACTCCCAGTTGACCAAACTTCCTTGCCCGGTGGCTTCCAGAACCGTCTGCCATAACTTGCTCCCCGGATGGACCTGCTTTCTCTTTCCCGCCGTAAGGGTGACGGGAACATGGACGAAGTGATCGTTCCAGTGACCGATAATCATGTCCGTTTTCCCGGCCATTCCGGCATGAACGGCATCCCTGCCGAGAAACGTGCAGTAGACGTGATCGTTGGAGTTTGCCGGAAGGCTCCGGATCATATAGCTCGGATCGATGTACTTGAGTGTAATGTCCAAATTCCTGGCATTGAAATGTTCCTTGAGCCGTTCCCGCAGGAAAACACCGATATCATGGAGTTTGAGGTTCCCGGAGGCGTCGTACTCTTTTTTTGACGTGTCGAAAAACCGCTGGCCGGCCCCTTCGGCAACCAGGATAACGGCATGTTTTCGCTGCCGCAGACGGTTTTCCAGCTTCGCCAGCAGCCCGTTTTCACCTTCCAGATCGAAGTCGATTTCCGGTATCAGCACGAAATTCACATCCTGCTGGGCCAGGGTGGCGGTTGCCGCGATAAATCCGGAGTGCCGGCCCATCAATTTGATCACCCCGATACCATAGGGGTATCCTTCGGCTTCCTTATGAGCCCCCTTGATGGCTTCGGTGGCGATGCCGACAGCCGTATCGAATCCGAACGATTTCGATACCATGTAGATATCATTGTCGATTGTTTTCGGAATGCAGATGACGCTTATTTTCAGGTTCCGCTGCTGGATGGTCTGGGTGATTTTCGAGGCGGCCATGAGGGTGCCGTCGCCGCCGATCATGAAAAGAATCCCGATATTCATCCGTTCCAGGCAGTCGACAATAGCATCAATATCCTGGGGGCCGCGCGACGAGCCGAGAATGGTGCCTCCGATCTCGTGAATACCGACCACCGAAGCGGGCGAGAGTTCCATCACATCGTGGCGGTATTCGGGAATAAATCCCTGGAGTCCGTAGCGAAGCCCGTAAATGTGTTTGACCCCGTAACTGTGATGGAGTTCAAGCACGATCGAGCGGATAATGTTATTTAATCCCGGGCACAGCCCGCCGCAGGTCACGAGGGCGCATTTGAGTTTGCTCGGATCGAAATAAAGTTTTTTGCGCGGGCCGGCGAGTTCGAAAGAGGGGGGTTCCTTGCCAACCTTGAACATTTCCAGCACCTTTTCCAGGTCGGCGTCGACCAGGATCTTTTCGGTATCATCTTTGAATATCTCATCACTCGCCCCGTCGAGTTCATAGCTGATCGGGGATATGATCTTGGCATCGCCAAGGGTATCGATATGGGTATCGAGTACATCGAACTGGTTCTGTATTTTCATCCGGGGTTCCTGTTAATTGGTTTTACCGTTGAATGTCAGTGCCCCTTTTCCCAGGATATCGTGCAGGTGCAGGGCTCCCTTGATGCGTCCATCGGTATCGATGACCGGCAATACAGTGATCTGGTGAACCTCCATCATGTTTAATGCTTCAAAGAGCGGCATTTGCGGGGGAACGGATTTGGGGTTTTCCACCATCAGCGTTTCGACGGAATGATCATAGGGAAAAATCCGGTTGACCACCATCCGGCGGATGTCTCCGTCAGTAATGATCCCGATGAGCATGGAGTCCTCATCGGTAATAAAGATCACCCCGAGTTTTTTTTCATCCATGATCCGGAGGACTGTTTCCATGACCGCTCCTCGGGTGGCTATCGGTACAGCCGCACCGGTGAGCATGATGTCTTCCGTCTTAAACGAGAGCCGGTGCCCGAGATTGCCGCCGGGATGAATTTTTTTAAAATCGCTCGTATTGAATTTGCGCCGTTCAAGCAACACAACCGCCAATGCATCGCCCATGGCCATCTGGGCGGTAGTGCTTGTGGTCGGCGCAAGCCCGAGGGGACATGCCTCTTTTTCCACCCCCACATTAATAATGATGTCACTGTTACTTGCGAGTGTCGACTGGGGATTTCCGGTAAATGCGATGATGGGGCACCCCACATTCCGGATGCTCGGCAAGAGGATATTCAGCTCATCGGTTTCACCGCTGTTGGAGAGAGCGAGAAAAACATCATTTTCCGAAACGATCCCAAGGTCGCCATGCATCGCCTCCACCGGGTGGAGAAAAATCGATCGAGTGCCGGTACTGTTGAGGGTGGCTGTTATTTTCCGGCCGATGATGCCGGATTTGCCGATACCGGCGATAATCACGCGCCCTTTGGATTCATAAATGAGGTCGACTGCGCGGTCAAAATTTTCGTCGATGCGTTCGGTGAGTTTCAGTATCCCTTCGGCTTCGATTTTCAACACCTGGATGGCTTGTTCGATTGACATTCACTTTTGACCTTTTATGTCTTGGTTTCTGGGTTCGATGCGTACAGGAACGTTACAGTTTTTTTAAAAAAAATCAAGATAACGTTGAAGGGCAAAAAAAGGGGATTATTGGTTAAAAAAATTCTCATTGACAAACCGATCGGCTTTGCTGTAGAGCTTTGCAGGTTTTCATTACTGGATAATCAGTTTACAAGCACCACAATATTGCGGCGCCGTTCGTTTGACCTGTTCCACGGCGCCGTTGTTATATCAAAGAAAGGAATAATGACAATGATATGTGAAACCACGCGAAAAGGATTGGATTGCGCCTTCATGACCGCCACCGGATGTTCTTACAACGGCGGGACCTGCTGTGAAATTCTGGAATCCTGCACTGGGTGTAACCGGTCGGCACAATACGAAACTGGATGGTTCTGCACGGCCTGCCCGGATCCGTCCATCAAATGGAAAAACGGGAACTGCAACCTGGCCACGCATGTCCAGAACGCGGTTGTTGAAACCAAGGCCAAAGTCAACCCGATCAAAGCGTCAAAGCGCGGCGGCAAGTAATACCAATCTCAAGCCAGATTCCAGGCGACGCAGAACCGGATGGGGAAGACCCCGCCTGTTCCGCGTCGCTTTTTTTTTTTCTGCAATATGCCACTAAAGCTTCAAATTGGTTAAATCGGCAATCATGATCTGATTCATGAATCCGGGCATGGCATATTTGTTGACCGCCCGCCCCCAGCGCCGGAGATATCGGTCCCGGGTTCTTTTCGGATTTTTCATACCGGTCCGGGCTTTGTCGAAATCGATCAAAAAAACCCGGTTGTTATCATCGACAAGTACATTTCCGGGATGCAGGTCCACATGAAGGATGCCGTTTGCGATCAGCCGCATAATCTGGCCGGTCACCATCGGCATGGCCGCTTCGGCGCGCTCAGGGGCCGTTCGGCAAATATCGATTAACGTTAAACTCGCCGGAATCGCTTTTGTCACCAGCCATCCCCGGTAAATGATGCACCCCTTTGCGGCAAAGGCAACCGGTTCGGGCACATTGACCCCCAGTTCCCTTAACCGGGCCAGCAATTCGAATTCCTTCCGACCGCGGGTTTTTTTCAGATCGAAATAAGTTTGCCGGTTGATATGCCGGATCACGCCGCCCCGGAAATACTGTTTGACAACTACCTTTCCGATCCCAGTCAAATCCGTTATCAGGGGTTGATTGCGTCCGCCGAGGTCGCCGGCCGCCGCATGGGCGGGGGTACTGAAGAGACGAACCAGCATCTCCATCTGATTTTCGGTGAGTCCCGCTGTGGAACCAAGCCGGTAGCCGTTATGAATCTGGCAAAGGGTGCTCATGACGGTTTTTCCGTCGCGATTACCGGTGTATAGGTTCGAATCCCCAACTCAATTTTTTCGATGACCTCTTCCGGCGTTATCATCTTCATTCGACCCGGGTGAACATTCCGGGTGATGGGGGCATTTTCTTCTCCGGGCAGGTTGTACTTATCGATGAGCAGCTCCCCGAATTTATGGTAGGGACCGCAACGCAGGGGATTCGAATACCCGTAAAGCCCCACCGTGGGGACGTTCAGTGCCACTGCAATGTGGAGGGGCCCAGTATCGGGGGCAACCAGTAGCCGGCATCCCCCCAGCTGGAGCATGGTGCGTCGGATCGGTTTTTCCAGGGCGATTGCCGGCCGGCATCGGCATCGATGGATGATCTCATCGGCAATGGCGCGTTCGCCCGCACTCGGCCCGCCGATAAGCATCGGCTGCATATTCATTTTTTGATCTACATAATCGATAACCCTCGCATAGCCTTCCAGACTCCAATCCTTTTCCGGGTGAGCGGAGGCGATGACAAACCCGATTACCGGCCGGGCGATGGCGTCAAAAAAGGATTGTTGCCAGGCGATTTCGTCACTGGTGAAACGGAAGTTCCATTCCACCGGGTAATCGTCTATCCCGAGATGTTCCGCGAATTCAAAAAATTGGTCTTGAACATGCCGCATGGGACGGGGGGAGATATGCCGGTTGGTTACCAGCCAGTGAAATTCCCGGGATCGCCGGAAATCGAAGCCGACGCGAATGTCCGCATTGAGAAAGAGGGCGATCAGGCTTGTTTTGCTACTGGCCTGGGGGATTAAGACAAGATCGTAACGATCTTTGCGCAAACGCATGATCAGTTCACGCCAATCTCGGTATCCCCCTTTACGGTCAAAGGTGATGAACTGGTCGATATTCGGCTGATGCCGGACCATCTGGTATGGAAGGGTCTGAAGGACCCATGTCAGGCGGGCATACGGATATCCTTTCCGCAGGGCGTTCACCAGTCCGAGGGCATGGACGGTATCGCCGATGGCGGAGGTTCGGATCAGGCAAATGTTTTTGGCCGCATATTTCGGCATTTTTCCCCCCGTGAGCTTTTCCTGTTAAAGAACAGGTGCTACTGAAGCGCCTTTTTGTCACGGAATTAACAGACTCCAACAATTTTGGGAAGATAAAAGCGGGTCCATGGAGTTCGACGGGCTGAAGATACGGCTGCATTATCGTGCGAATTCGGCAAAAGCATAGGGAATGCGTGCAGGCGGATATTTTGCTTGATCAACGGTCGTATATATGGTTGGTTACGTCGGAAAAGCAATTGCACGAAACGGTTTACGGAAGAACCGCTGCACTAAATCCGGTAAAGGAAATCTATGAAAGTGGAGATCTCGCTGGGGGAATTGGTCGACAAGGTCACCATTCTTGCCATAAAGTTGCAGAAGATCGTTGATCCCGAAAAGTTGAAAAATATCCGGAAAGAATACGATTTATTGCATCGGGATATGGTCACTGCCGGAATCACCGAAACCTCCATGGAATATGATCTTTTGATCGACGTCAACCGGAACTTATGGGATATCGAGGACCGAATCCGGGAAAAAGAGTCAGCAAAATCGTTTGACGTCGAGTTCATCGAACTTGCCCGGAGCGTTTATTTCAAAAACGATGCCCGGGCTGCGGTGAAAAGGGAGATTAATATCAAGTTCGGGTCCGATCTGATTGAGGAAAAATCATATTCACCGTATAAATAAAAACGTTTAATTTAGTTTATTCAATCAGATAATTTAACTTGAAATTCATGCAATAAATAGGATCAACACCGTGATCATCGAGCAGGTTCAATTTCCAAATCGTCAAGACCGCACCCGTTATCTCTCAAAAAGATATTCCGATTTCCTGAAGGGCAGGATTCTGGATGTGGGTTGTGATCAGGGCGTGCTCAGAAATTTAATGGCCGGAATTGATTATGTAGGCATTGATTTCCAGGGAAACCCCGATATTCGGTTGAATCTGGAAAAAAGTATCCGCCTGCCGTTTAAAGACCGTTCGTTCGATTGCGTGTTGTGTATCGATGTCCTTGAACACCTCGATAATCTTTATGAAATGTTTGATGAACTCATCCGGGTGAGCAACAGGTATATCATCGTCGCGTTGCCGAACTGCTGGTGCGGCGCCCGCAAACCGATAGACCGGGGGAAGGGATCTTTCGCCCATTACGGACTGCCCCCCGAAAAGCCGGCGGACCGGCATAAATGGTTCTTCAGTCTCTCGGAGGCACGGACGTTTATTGAAGCCCGGGTTAAAAAGGGCGGGATTACCATCGGGGATATTCATGCCACGGAAAAGCCCCGGCCGGCGATCGTGACATACGCCCGGCGGTTGCGATATCCGAATCTTGAATCCTATGCCAATCGGTATGTTCAGTCTTTATGGGTTCGGCTTGACAAGATGGACCTATAAAGTTTCAAATATTCCCGCCCCATGCAACCGGAGGAATAACGGGCGGCGGTATCCTTTCCGGCATCGGCAAACTGCTTGCGTTCATTCGGGTGTTCATAAAGCCGGGTGATGGCGTCGGCGATTGCCTGTCCGTTCCGGGGTTCGATGAGGAGTCCGTTTTCCCCGTCCCGGACAATGTCAGGAATTCCGCCCACTTTTGTTGCAATAACCGGCACTCCAAAATCCATGGCATCGAGAAGGGAAGAGCCAAGCCCCTCATAATTGGATGGAAATATGAAAAGGTCCATCACCGACAGGTAATCGCCCGGAAATTCTGTAAATCCTGTAAATTCAAGGTTCTCCAGGCCAGCGGCCAGGGATTTTAGCATTTCCTCGTCTTCACCCCTTCCCACCAGCATGAAGTGCATGTCAGGATATTGATCCTTCAGCAGGCGGGCCGCCTCAATCAGGAAACGCTGCCCCTTCTGCCGGTCGAGGAGCATGCCGATGTGCCCGATGACGAAGCGGTCTTTCAGTCGTTCCCGCAATTCCCGAATATGAGGTTCCCGGAAGGGAAGCGCACCGGCGGCGCTCGGAATCAGTACCGGTTCAAGTCGTGAATCATACTGCCTCAGATTTTCTGAAATTTTTCTTGATATGGCCACCACGGCGCTTGCCTTTCGATACGCCATCGGCGTGATTCCGTATTTTTTCAAAGGATTCGGCACCCGCCGGGTTACGATGTAGGGATTCCGGTGAATGCGGGTCCTGAGAAAGGCCCAGTGAACCGCCTTTGCGTCGTGGGCATGGAGCAGGTCGGTTTCAAATCCGCCCCACAAATGATGGAACATGTGATCGGCGCGGATAAACGTCAGGCCCGGGGTATGTTTCAGGTGATCGCGGAGCGGGGAATCGTTCCGGCAGACCAAGGTTTGCCCTATAGTCGTATCGGTATCGGAGTGGACCGTGGCGAGATAATCGATAAGAAGTGCCGTCTGGCGTTCGCCTCCGCTGAAGCCCCTGGCCAGATTTACATGGGTGATGTGCATCGATTTCCTTAAATTCACTTCCGATTAAATCCAGCCACGGTTCTTCCATCGCTTCCGGGTCCATGTGGCAATTTTATGCAGAACGTCCTTTTCGGACATCGGGTCATAGATCCGGCTGGCTCGATTCCAGTAGCTTTTCCAAAATCGTATTCTGTCAGTGATGGTGAGGCCACTTCGCGTCATATTGAGTTGCACCAGGTTGCGAATAAATTCGTTTTTCCGGCGTACAAGGCGAGATCTTTCATTGTCCAGCCAGCAGAAATCCGAAGGGAAAACGTTTCCAGGCGGATTTCCATCCGGTAGGCTCGCCAGCGGCATAATGCACAGAATATTCGTGTCTCTCGCATCACCGTGGCGCATTCCGGCCAAATGCCATTTCGCCATTTCTTCTCCAAGTAACCGCATGAGACGGCGCCTGGATTTGAAATCTCCATCATGGTGATATCCTTCGAGCAGATGACGCAACTGAATCGCGGAGGGAACCTCCCGTGTGATGGAAAGACTGGATCGGCGTATCCGCCATTTCAGGGACTCAACAATGCAGACGACTTCCGGCACATGCAGACCGCGGGAACGGGCTTGAGCGGTCCCTTTCATGTCCCGGTAAGCCCTGGATTTCCGGAATACCTGTTTGACATAGTCCAGATTGTTCCGGGGAAATGAGCGTTTAAAATAATACCGGGTCTGGCCGAGCATGAAGGATTCCACCCTTGCTTTAGTGGAGCTTTGATGCCGTTGCATCCCCTCAAGAGCACCATTCCAGTATTTTTCGGCGATCTCTCTCCAGAAAACAGGGTTTCCATGTTCCGGTACATACAGGCACAATGTCGTTTTGCCGCCGGAGGTATCCGCTGCCTGAAATGTTGTTTTCCTAAGGCCCGAGGGAAATGCAACCCTTTTTTGGGGCACTTCCGGACCCGCTGTCGCCTGCTTCTTTTTTTGACGACGGATCAGCCGGTTTAATAATATCGATATTTCTTTCGCGTTGAGATAGGGCTGCAGTTCTTTAATGAAGAGATCGAGGATGTCGGGATAATTTTTCCAATTGTAGAGCAACAGCATCCAGTCTTTCCGAAAGTTTTTCTTTTTGACGGTTCCCGGCGCCCACAGGCGCATGGCATCCAGATCGACCCAGGAAACCCCTCCATCGGTATTGATCAGTATGTTAACATCCTTGGTGTCGCCGTGGGAAACTCCGGAGGCATGCATATTCCGAAGCGAATGGATGATGTTCCGGGCGGATTCCAGTTTATCGTAATCCGGAATATCGCGGGATGTAAAAAAAGCGCGGGCATCTGTTCCTTCCAGCAGTTTGCCAATAAAGCAGGCACCCATGCATAATGGACCGAGGCGGTATTCGATCAGGGCCACGGGTTCAACCGTATCAACGCCGACAGCGCGCAGGCGATGCGCCCCGTCCCAGGTGTTCCTTGCCCTTGATTTGCGGAAGGCCCGGTGGAAATGTTTCCCCCGTGCATACCGGTTGTATTTCTTGATGACCAGCCAGGAGTCATGGAAGGGGACCGCTGCCACAGTGGACGTATGATCGCTTTTGAAGATCCTGGCGTCCGGAGAGGAAAGGCTCGATTTGACGTTATCGATAATACGGCGGAGTTCCGCATCGTGACAATAATCGGGGGCGATAAGAAGAAGGCGTTTCATGGTCGGATCGGCATGATAACTTTCCGCAAGACGGTCAACGGTCTTATTCTAAAATACGGCGGTAAAGGGCGAGCAGGTTTTCCCGCATTCTATCGATGCTCAGCTTCCCGACCGTGGTGCGCCCGGCAGCGCCGATGGCTTCCCGTCGCCGGCCTATGCGCAATTGATCGAGACACGCCGTCAGTCTGGTTTTGTCAAAGGGATCGATGATGAACCCGTTCTCCCCGTCGACGATTATGTCCACTGCCCCGCAACTGCTGCTGGTCACTACTGGGAGTCCGCAGGCCATCGCCTCCAGGACCGTGTTGGCAAACGCATCGTAGAGCGTCGGCAGGACGAAGACGTCGGCGGCTCCGTAAAACGGCTTAACATCCGTCTGCATTCCCATGAAATGGGTTCTGCTGTCGACTCCGGCAGCGGCCGCCGTTTTTCGGTAACGGGACTGATGTTTGTCCTTGCCGACGATGATCAGGTGCGTGTCTTTCGGCAGTCCGGCGAAACTCCGGAGGAGGAGATCGAGACCTTTTCGTTCAAAACCGGAACCGACAAACAGGTAAACCGTTTCATGATCAGCGATCCCCAGCCGCCGCCGGATTTCCTGTCGACGCAACCGCACCGTTTCGGGATGGTAGCCGGTGAGGTCGACCGCATTGTGGATGACCCAGACCTTTCCGGCGTCAAGAGCATAGCGGGCGAGCAGTTCCTGTTTGACCATGCCGGAATTGCAGATGACCGCCTTCAGGGCCGGATGGGAATACATCTTTTTTTCAAGGTGAAGCTTGTAATTGTGGTAGGGACTCCACGCCATCAGGAAATTTTTCCGTCGGCTCAGGATCCGTTTCCGCTGCTTCAGCCACTGGGCGTGCACACCGCCGCCGGCCCGGTAAATGTCGCAACCGGGGAGCCGGACCTGGGATTGCACAATATCCGCTTCAATGGTAGTCAACGTCCGTTGGGCCGCCCGGATGAAACTCCATTTTTTCCAGAACCTCCCGATGGAGAAGGGATTGCATTCCACGAACCGGATGCCGCCGGCCCCCCCCTGCCACTTTCCCCGGGAAATGACGGTGATCCGGATATCTTCCCTGAGAGCGGTCAGGATATTGAGGATGGCGCGTTCGGCTCCGCCGTCCGGGCGGAACTGGGGGTGTATCAGCACCAGGTGGGGGCGGGCGGCATTCATGTGGAATCCGAATCTCCGTTTTGCCGTTTGCGTGCCGAGTGGTGTTCATAGATAAACGCGTATTTGGCAAAACAGGCCACCATCGACGAAAATGCGATGATCCATCCCCGCCACCCGTCCCGCCAAGCCTGTCGGATAAAGAGGCTTTTTAAAAACCGGAGCCAGGGAGAAAAAACCAGGCGGTACCAGCGGAACTCCTCGCCCTTCCGGATCTGTTCCGCGGCCCCGATCCGGGCATACCGGATGGTCCGCAGCAGGTGGTCTTCCAGATCCGTGTAGGAGTAATGGAGCAGGTCGCCCTGGAGTTTACCGGTGACCGGGGGGGCTTGCAAGTGATCGTGCGGATTTGTCCCCACCCATTTCCCCAATTCCCTCCGGATAAGCCGCAGTCGCCATTCCGGGTACCAGGCGTGCCGGATCCAGTCGTTCAGGTAAAAGGTTCGCCGGTTCACCCAATAAGCATCCGCCCGTGGCGATTCACCCGAAAATAGAGCCGTCAATGAATCCCGCAGATCATCCGACAAGGCTTCGTCCGCATCCAGGGAAAGAATCCAGGGGAGGGTACAAAAACCGAGGGCATGGTTTTTCTGTTCCACATGGCCGGGCCACGGATTGAACCGGAAAACAGCGCCATACTGTTCGGCAATCGCCCGGGTGCCGTCGGACGATCCCGAGTCGACCACCACAATTTCCCCGGCAATATCCGAAAGACTTTCCAGGCACCGTTTCAGGTTCGCCTCTTCGTTCAAGGTAATGATGGGGACGGAAATCGGCAGTTTCATCGTTTTCCCATCATTCATGGATCAGCCGGGAGAAGTAATCGATAGTCCGGGTCAATCCTTCCTCAAGCGGGATCGCGGGATCCCAGCCGAGATGGGCCCGGGCCAGGGTGACATCCGGCCGGCGTCGCGTCGGGTCGTTTTCCGGAAGCGGTTTGTTGACGATTTTCGATGCGGATCCGGTCATCCCGATGATTTTTTCGGCCAGTTCGAGAATTGTCGACTCGTTTGGATTTCCCAAGTTGACCGGTCCCACCAGGGTATCTTCCGAATCCATCATCCGGATCATCCCCTCGACCAGATCGTCGACGTAGCAGAAAGACCGGGTCTGGGAACCGTCGCCGTAAATGGTGATGTCGCTTCCGGTCAGTGCCTGAAGAACGAAATTGCTGATCACCCGGCCGTCGTTGGGGTGCATCCGGGGGCCGTAGGTGTTGAAGATGCGGATCACCTTGATCCGGACCCTGTGCTGGCGGTGGTAATCGAAAAACAGGGTTTCCGCGCACCGTTTTCCTTCATCGTAACAGGCGCGGGGACCAATCGGGTTGGTGTTTCCCCAGTACGATTCGGATTGCGGGTGCACCATCGGGTCGCCATAGATTTCACTGGTCGACGCCTGGAGGATCTTCGCCTTCAACCGTTTGGCGAGCCCCAGCATGTTGATTGCCCCGTGTACAATGGTCTTTACGGTCTGAACAGGATCGAGCTGGTAATGGATGGGGGAGGCAGGACACGCCAGATTATAGATTTCATCCACCTCCACATACATGGGAAAGGTGACGTCATGCCGGAGCAGTTCGAAATACGGTTTGTTGATCAGGTGGGCGATATTGGCTTTCCGGCTCGTGTAGAAATTGTCCGCGCAGACGATTTCGTGCCCCGCATTCAACAGCCGTTCACAAAGATGCGATCCAATGAAACCGGCCCCGCCGGTAATGAGAATCCGTTTTTTGCTGAATCTGCCGATGGACATCATTTCCCCTTCATTTCAATTCTCGAACGTCGTCCGAGCCGGTTATTTTCGGATCATGATTAGCAAACAGGCGATGAAAATGCAATAAACTTGATTATTTCAGCCCGACTCGCGTCCGGTTGCCGAATCGATCACCCGGGCGACCGGGATATGTTTCAGGCAGTTTTTGTGCCCCAATGGACATTCACGCTCAAAACAGGGGGAGCAGGGGAGCCTCAGGTAGTGAACGGTCTTGCGGTCGGTCAGCGGGGGGGTGTAATCGGGGGTGGAGGAACCATAGATCGCCTCCACGTGAACTCCGACCGCCGCAGCGACATGCATCAATCCGGAATCATTGGTGACCGCGAATTTTGCCAGGCTGATCAGATCAATGGCATCCTTGAGTCGGGTCCGGCCGATAAGATTATGAATGTGCGGCAGGTTTCCCCTTGCAATCGTCCCACCGGCCATCGCATCGTTCGGTCCGCCCATGATCCAGACCTGGTAACCCGTTTCCGTCAGTTTCAGGGCAATTTCCCGGAAATAGTCGAGCGGCCACTGCTTGGCCGGCCCGTATTCCGCTCCGGGGAAAACAGCGGCCACCGGCCTTTCCCGGTCGAGCCCGAGCGATTCCATGGTTCTACGGAGATTGGCGGAATCGATACGCAGTTCCGGGGGAAGGATGTCGGGCGGCATGGCCGCATTCTCGGGACAACCCAGCGCCACCAGGCGCTGAACGGTCTGGGTCAGCTTTGTTTTATCCAAAGGCCGCCGGTTGTTGATCAGAATAAAACGCATTTCGCCGAGATATCCTGTACGGACAGGAATCCCGGCAAAAAACGGTATTAGCGCCGATTTCCAGGAACGCTGGGTAACGATCGCCACATCATAGCGGTTTTCGGCCAGTTCCCGGCCGAGACGAATCCGTCCGGACAGATGCATCTTCCCATGGCCGATCGGCAACTCGACGCCCCGGTTCACCTCGGGCATCCGGTTGAGCAGGGGGAATGACCAGGTGGGCGCCAGGACATCGATAACCGCATCCGGATATCGTAGCCTGATCTGTTTGTAGAGACTCTGGGCCATAACCATGTCACCCACCCAGGCGGGTCCGCAGACCAGTACCTTCATTTCGGCCTCATACGGGAAGTCCTTTCAATTTAAATCATGACGGATGGTGCCCATTCGCGGGGCGCCACCGTTCGGATGACCGACAATCGGACAATTTAACCTATATCTTCTTTTTTTCAATTCATTTTTAATCCGTCAAGGAGCGCGGAAAAAAGCTTTAATGTCCGACTTATCATGATTCGGCTGTTAAACCTTTCGATGATTGTTTTTTTGGCGTTTCGGCCGAGTCGATCGCCCAAATCCGGGTTATCCGCCAGAAACTGGATGGCTTCCGCCAGCGCCGGAGCATTACCCGGAGGGACGATCAATCCGTTAATGTGATTTTTCACGATTTCAGGCATGCCGCCGACCCGGGTGACGATGGGTGGAATCCCCTGGGCCATTGCCTCGATGATCGCCTTCGGGAATCCTTCCCTGGCAATGGAGGGCATTACCGCCACGGAAAACACTTTCATCAAGTTGACGGCATCCTCGCGAAATCCGGTGAACCTGATGTTAGGGTGCAAATCCCGATGCAATGACATCATCAGGAGTGACCGATACCGGATTTCACCGGCAAGAAGATACCCTATATTATCTGGGGCATGGAGATGCCGGTGGGAGTGAACAAAAACTTCAACGCCTTTGTCCGGTCTCATGTTGCCGACAAATCCGGCAATAAAAGCACTCGAAGGGATGTTTCGGGATACGGGATCGGGTTTCTTCGGGTTCTCGTACCAGTCGACTTCGTGGCCTTTATAGATGGTGACCAGGCGGTGGGGGGGCAGACCTGTTCTAAGTAAATAGTGCCGTACGGAATCGGAAACACAGATAATTTTATCCACTCTCGGATTCAGGTAGGTCAGCCAGTCGCCGGGGTTCCCTTTGCTGATATGCCCGGATGTGCCACGGTAACCGACTATTTTAATGTCTTTTCCCAGCGATGCGATCAGTGACGCGGACAGGCAATCGTTTCGCGGGGCGTAAATGATTCGAAACATTCTTGATCGCAGGTGGTTGCGGATAAACCGGATCGCTTCCCAGTCCAATCGATGGCGGATCTTCAAGTTGGAAATACGGATGCCGTTTTCGAGCAGTTCGGATTGTCCCGGTGCATCCGGCTGGCAAATCAGGTCGAGTGAAATTCCGGATCGGGCAAGCCCGATATAAAGCGCCCTTTCCGGTTTATCGAATGTCGTGGTAACGACCAGTAATGACATGGTCATCCGTTAAGCGGCAATTTGTGGTTCAGTACCGCCGTTGCCCCGGAGTCCCCGGAAGGTTTGCGGCAAAGCGACAGGATTGCCGCCAATAGAATCAGGTAGGTCGTTACATAAACATTCCGGTGAAAGATCGATTCTGTCAGCCCGAAATGAAAGTAGGAGAAGACAAGGATCAGGCCGGCGAATCCATAGTCCCGGTAAGGGGCAGCTCTCCTGGCCGCCCACAAGACGGTTACGGGAGTAATAAAAATCGCCAGCAGGATGATCAAACCGGCGATGCCGTAATCGACCATGTTTGTCAGAAACATATTGTGGGGGGTGCCGTAATCCCGAATATCCATAAGATTCTGATTTTTTTCCGACCGTTGTTGAATGACCGGTCCGTATCCTCCGTGCCCCACACCAGTGAATGGGTTTTCCCGGATAATGTTAATCGACTCGGCCCACATCTTCAGGCGAACTTCATGTTGTGCGTCGGTTTGCCCGAAAAACGCCCTTATTTCTTGGATTCCCTGTCGTATCCGATCATCCATGAGTGAACCGGGAAGCAGACAGCTGCCGGAAACAACTCCGCAAAGAACGGTGAGAAACACGGTTCTTACCAGCAACGCCCGGGGGTAACGGCCCATCTGGATGAGCACAATGATCACGAGTACCGGAATTGCAAGGAGCGCACCGCGCGTTGCGGAAAGAAAGGTGCCAAGAATTCCGCCGGTAAACGCCAGGACGGGAACCGCGGCCAGCAGCCGGTGTTTATTGATGAAATAGGGGATACCTGTCATGCTCATAAAACCGAGCATCAGGGATACATCGCCGAAGGCAATCGCGTGATAAGACCCCGTGGCCCGAATCCCATGGAGTAGATACGTGTAGTATACGGCAAAAACCCCGGACATGATGGCGCCTGTGGCGATGCCCCACCATAATGCGCCCGGTTTTAAACCGGTCCGGATGAAAAGAAAATATAGAGGAATAAATGCCAGCATCCGGGATTCATGATCCAGTTTCCACTTCAGCGGCACGCTTCCGCCGATAAGCCCGTGTCCCAGGAAAAAGAGGAGGCAGACGCCGATATAAGCGGCAAATGAAAACATGATCCATTTTTCGGCGCGGCTGAACTCCAGAACACGCGATCTGGCCAGTCCAGCCGCAATGCCGAAAACCGTCAGGATCAGGAGTATAACGCTTCCGGCATGCTCCACCAGGTTGGCCAGCACCGGCAAGAGAAAAACCAGCAGGCAGATAAAATAACGAAATACGCGCCCGGTAAATATATTGTCCATGATAGCGAGTCTTTCAGACGGCAATAGGATGTCCAATTAAACTTCACAAAATCGTTTCATAACGTTGAGTTTATATTTTTAAATACGCAAGTCGCTCCCCCGGTTCGTAAATTGATAATTCTTGACAATTCGAATAAAAAACGAAAAAAAGTTTTTTGTATTTTTCCGGAAAAACCTGCATTTGTAAATCACTAAACGATATCATGAGGGAATTTAAGATGAACCCACTGGCCTTACAATTGAACGAAACTATCGAAAAAGCAAATCCACACCTGATGGAGATGCTCTCCGATATGGGTCGCAACCTGTTTTTTCCAAAGGGGATCCTGTCGCAGAGCGCCGAGGCCAAGGAGAAAGCCCATCGTTTGAATGCCACGATCGGTATTGCGAAGGAGCGGGGCGGCGCCATGGTCCTCTCCTCGGTCATGGATTCTGTATCAGGCCTTGCCCCCGAGGAATCGGTTACCTATGCGCCCTCCTTCGGTATCCCGAAATTAAGGGCCGCCTGGCGGGACGGATTATACGAAAAAAATCCGTCGCTTGCCGGGAAAACTGTCAGCCTGCCGGTGGTAACCAACGGGATTACCCACGCCATCAGCATGTTCACCGATGTATGGGTCAATCCCGGTGATGTGATCGTACTGCCGGACATGATGTGGGGAAATTACAACATGATCCTCGGTATCCGAAAGGGTGCCGTCGTTCACCAGTACCGCCTGTTTACGCCGGAAGGGGGATACGATGTCGATGCCCTGGAGAAACGGTTGAACGAGGAAGCAAAAACCCGGGACAAGATCGTCGTACTGCTCAATTTCCCTCATAATCCCACCGGCTACACGATCACCGAGAAGGAAGCCGGCCGGATCGTCGACGTCCTGACCGGCGTGGCCCGGAAAGGGACGAACCTGATCGTGGTCTGCGATGATGCCTATTTCGGGCTGATCTATGAAGAAGGTGTCCTGAAGGAATCGCTCTTCTCCCGCCTTCTGGACAAGGATCCCCGGCTGCTGGCGGTCAAACTCGACGGGGCCACCAAGGAGAACTACGTCTGGGGGCTGCGGATCGGCTTTATTACCTATGGTATTCCCGTTTCCGGCGATCCCGCCGGAGTTTTCGACGCCTTGGAGCGCAAAACCGCCGGGTGCGTGAGGGGAAACATCTCCAACTGCAGTCATCTGAGCCAGTCGATCGTTTTGAAATCGATGCGGGATTCCACCTATCCGGCCCAGAAGCAGGAGAAATTCGATCTGCTTAAGGGCCGGGCGCTGGCGGTCAAATCCGTACTGGCCGATCCGAAATACAATGCCGCCTGGGATGTCTACCCGTTCAACTCCGGATATTTCATGTGCATCCGGTTGAAGACGGTCAAGGCCGAACCCCTGCGGGTTCACCTGCTCGACAAATACGGGGTCGGGCTGATCGCCCTGGGAGATTATGACCTGCGGGTTGCGTTCTCATGCCTTGAGGAAGAAGATATCCGGACCCTGTTTGACATTGTCCTCCAGGCAGTTCAGGATCTGAGCTGACGTTCAGTCGGCAGTTGACCGGCGGAACCCCGACCATGAAGGGCCCTGCGGAGAATTGATTTCAGGGTTCTTCATGGTTTTTTATTCCCTCGGCAATCGGCGGTATTATATTGACGTCAGGGGTTTTCATGGATTGATTTCCATAATCGACGCGCATCAAAAACAGGCCGTGGGGCGGCGCGGTGGCCGGGGTGTCCCCCCGGTTTTTCCCCTCCCGGAGGATCGCAACATCCTCCGGGGTCAGCGTCAACCGGCCCACTTCGACCAGGGTGCCGACAATATTGCGGACCATGTTCCGGAGAAATCCGTTTGCCGTGATCCGGAGGGTGAGTTCATGGCCGGTGGCATCGGTTTCCAGGGCGGCGTCGAACACTGTCCGGATGGAGTGCGCTCTTGGACTTCCCACATTTTCGAACGCCTTGAAATCATGGGTGCCGGTGATATGCGGCAGGGCATGACGCATGGCGTCGCGATCGAGCGGCTTCCGGAGCCACCATGCGTATTGCCGACCAATGGCGGGGGGGAGCATTCGGTTGATGATCCGATAGTGATAGGTTTTGCCGAGAGCATCGAAGCGGGCGTGAAATTCCTCGGGGACCGACTCGCAGGAATGGATGACGATGTCATCAGGAAGTAGGCTGTTTAAACCGGAAAAGAACACTTCGGCTGAAAGGTGGGTGTCGCACCGGAAATTGGCCACCTGGCCCAGGGCGTGCACACCGGCATCGGTCCGGCCCGATCCGGCGATCCGGACGTGACGGCCGGCCATCCGGGAGAGCGCTTTTTCGATTTCACCCTGAACGGTGCGCCCGCCGGTTTGAACCTGCCAGCCATTGAACCCGGTGCCGTCATACTCGATGATCAGCTTGAAATTTTTCATCGCCATTGATAAAGAAGTCGGGTTGTTTCGCGAAAGTAATGGTAAAAAATCATGACTGCACTGTTCACGAGTTAATTCAAAATTCATAAGGAGTCCATACAAATGTGCCGGGGATTCAAGGCGGCCGGGATAGCGGCCGGGATAAAGAAGATCGGCAGGAAGGATCTCGGGCTGATCGTGTCCGAAACACCGGCGATTGTTGCCGGGGTGTTTACCACCAACCGGGTCAAGGCCGCCCCGGTGCTCCTCGACATGCAGCGGGCGGAAAACGGGATCTGCCGGGCGATCATCGTCAACAGCGGTTACGCCAACTGCTGCACCGGGGAGGAGGGGATGGAAGACGCCCTGGCCATGGGAAAGACCGTTTCCGGCGCCCTGGGGATCGATGACGATGCCGTGATGGTAGCGTCGACTGGGGTGATCGGCAAACGGCTGCCGGTCGACAGGATTGAAGCGGCGGTCCCGGAACTTGTCGGCGCCTTGTCCGGGGACGGTTTTTCCGATTTTGCGGAAGCGATCATGACCACCGACACCGTTCCGAAACGGGTCACCCGCCAAGCGGAGATCGGCGGCATTCCGTTCGGGATCACCGGGATTGCCAAGGGGGCGGGGATGATCCGGCCGGACATGGCGACCATGCTCTGTTTTGTCTGCACCGATATTTCGATCGACCGGGCGGACCTGAAAGCTGCCCTGGTCGCGGCAACCGAAAAGTCGTTCAACCGGATCACCATCGACGGCGACACCAGCACCAACGATACCATCCTGGTCCTGGCCAACGGGATGTCCGGGGCAGTCGTCCGGGATGCGGCCGGGCTGGCCCGGTTCCAGGAGGTTCTCGATGATCTCCTTATCACGCTGGCGAAAATGGTGGTCAAGGACGGGGAAGGGGCGACCAAGCTGGTGGAAATCGCGGTGACCGGCGCGGCGTCAATAAATGATGCCCGGCGGCTTGCCGAAACCGTCGCCCATTCGAACCTGGTCAAGACGGCCTTGTTCGGCGAAGACGCCAACTGGGGAAGAATCCTGGCGGCCCTTGGGCGGGCCGGGGTTCCGTTCGATCCGGACCGGGTTGACATCTGGTTTGATGATGTCCGGATGGTCGAAGGCGGCATGGGATGCGGGGATGCCGCGGAGGAAGCCGCCACCCGGGTGCTCAAACGACCCGAGTTCAGGATCGGGATCGATATGAAAACGGGATCTCATGCCGATTCGGTCTGGACTTGTGATTTTTCCATCGATTACGTCAAAATCAATGCCGATTACCGCAGCTGATATGGAAAATCAGAGTGACACGGCCATCCGGTTGCAGAAATTTCTCGCCCATGCCGGGGTCTGTTCCCGGAGGGAAGGCGAGCGCTTTATCCAGGCGGGGCGGGTCGCGGTAAACGGAAAGGTGGTCACCGAACTCGGCGCCCGGGTCGAGCCGGGAAAAGACCGCGTCAGCGTCGACGGCCGGCCAATTCGCGCAAAGGAAACGCCGGTCTATATTCTGCTGCATAAACCGGCCGGATACATCAGCAGCTGTCGTCACCGGGACCAGAAGATCGTCCTCGACCTGGTAAACGTCTCCCAGCGGGTCTACCCGGTCGGCCGGCTCGACCGGGATTCCACCGGTCTGCTCCTCATGACCAATGACGGCCGGCTTCACCACCGGCTGGCCCATCCCTCGTTCGACCATGAAAAGGAATACCGGGTGGAAGTCGACGGGCCGATGCCCGACAGTGCGCTAAAGGAGATGGCCGCCGGGATCCCCCTCGATGGGAAATTGACCCGTCCGGCCGAGGTCGAACGCCTCTCCGACAGGGCCTTCCGGATCACCCTCCGGGAAGGGCGCAACCGGCAGATCCGGCGGATGGCCGAGGCGGTGGGGTACGCGGTGGTCCGGCTTCATAGAATCAGGATGGCCAACCTGACGATCGGGGACCTCCCGGCAGGGAACTGGCGGCACTTGACGCCACGGGAAGTGGCCGGGTTATGTGCGTATTGCGGTCTGGACAAGGAGTCCGGGAAAAAGTAACTTTCCTGTCTTATCGTGCGCGTGCTCGTAATCGTAATCGGGTTTTGACTTCCGATTACGATTACGAGCACGCGCACGCGCACGAAATTTACGGAATCTGCTTCGGCGATTCCCCGGTGAGCTTCTGGTGCTTGATATTGACCCCTTCCACGATGAAGGTCACGTGCTCGCCGATATTGGTCGACAGGTCGCCGATCCGCTCCAGGCACCGGGAGATGATGATGGTCTGGATCGACCGGCGCATTTTGAGCCGCCGCTTTTCAATCACCGGCGCGTCCATGGCCATTAGCTCGATCAGCTCCCTTAGCACCTGGACAGTGTATTCATCGGCCTGATCGTCGAGCTGGCATACCTGCCGGGCGGCATCGGCATCGAGATCCCGAAGCGATCCGATCGCCATCTTCAGCATCCCTTTGCTCGTTTCGATCAGCTGCTCCAACGCCGGTATGGGATCCAGGGGGGGGTGCTGGCACAGGAAAATGGTCCGCTCGGCGATATTGACCGACTGATCGGCAATCCGTTCGAGTTCATTGCTCGTCCGCATGATCCCGAGGATCATCCGCAAATCCCTGGCCATCGGCTGTTCCAGGGCGAGCAGCCGCAGGGATTGTTTATCGATTTCCAGCTCCTGTTCATTAATCACTGCATCCCCGTCGACGACCTTCCGGGCCAAGTCGTCATTGCGTTCGCGAAACGCCCGGGTGGCATCTTCCAGGGATTGCTGGGTGAGGGCGGCCATCTTGAGGATGGTGATGGTCAGTTCCCCGAGTTCCTGATGAAAGTGGTGACGCTTCATTTACGTCGGTCTCCTTAACCGAAACGACCGGTGATATAATCTTCCGTCTGCTGAAGACGTGGACGGGTGAACAGGTTTTCCGTTTCTCCGGATTCAATCAGCCGCCCCATGTAGAAAAACGCGGTGATATCGGAAACGCGCGCCGCCTGCTGCATATTATGAGTGACGATAATGATCGTGTAATTTTTTTTCAAGTCATGGATCAGATCTTCTATTTTCTGGGTGGCGATCGGATCGAGGGCGGATGCCGGCTCATCCATCAACAGGACCTCTGGTTTTACGGCAAGGGCCCTGGCGATGCACAACCGCTGCTGCTGCCCGCCGGATAGACCAAGCGCCGACTGGTTGAGCCGGTCCTTGACCTCCTCCCAGAGCGCCGCCTGCCGCAGGCTGCTTTCCACTTCCTCCCGAAGCCGGCTCCTGTCCCGAACCCCGTTTACCCGGAGCCCGTAGGCCACATTTTCGAAGATGGTTTTCGGAAACGGATTCGGTTTCTGGAAAACCATGCCGACCCGCCGCCGGAGATTGACCACATCCACACCCGAAGCGTAGATGTTTTCATTGTCCAGGAGGACCTCACCCTCGACCCGGCTTGACGGAATCAGGTCGTTCATCCGGTTCAGGCACCGCAAAAAGGTGCTTTTACCGCATCCCGAAGGCCCGATCAATGCAGTCACCTGCCGCTCCCCCAGATCGATGCGGATGGCGTCCAGCGCCTTGAAGCCGCCATAATAAAAATTCAACTGATTGATGGCGAATTTAACTGACGATGTCATCCGTCAAGAATTCCTTTCTCGATTTTCGTTCCGGCACTTGCCGCCGCCTGCGGCCGGGGAAGGGTGAAGAAAAAGATGCTTCCTCGCGCCCCGGCCGGCGGAGGGCTTTCGACCCAGATCCGGCCCCCCATTCCGGTCACGGCGTTCCGGCAGATGGCCAGCCCCAGGCCGGTCCCCCCGGATTGCCGGCTCCGTTCCTTGTCGACTCGATAAAACCGTTCAAATATCCGGGATTGGTGTTTCGGGGGAATTCCGGGCCCTTCATCGCGGATGGCAAAGAGGATTTCCTTTTCTTTTTCTTCCGCATGAACCGTTATGGTTTTTCCTTCCGGCGAATAGCGGATGGCGTTCTGGAGCAGGTTTTCGAATACCCGGGCCAGCGCATCTTCTTCGGCCTTGACCGGCAGAAACGATTTCAACCGGTTATCCAGGGCGATCTGTTTTCCCTCCGCCTGGGGACGGCAACTCTCCCAGGCCGACTGGAAGCACCGGGTCGCATTTATGGTCAGCAGGTTTGGAGACAATGGTTTTTCCTGCAGGCGGGTCAGTTGCAGTAGGTCATTGACAATATTCGACATCTGGTTGGTGCTTTTCAGGATCGTATTCAGGAATGACCGGGCGTCTTTCGGAAACGTGAAATTGCCGGAAAGAAGGGTCTCGACATACCCCTTGATGGAGGTCAAGGGAGTCTTTAATTCGTGTGAAACGTTGGCGACAAAATCCTGGCGGATTTTTTCGAGTCGTTTCCGGTCGCTGATATTGTGGAAGACCACCAGCGCTCCCCCTTCCGGAATCCGCAGGAGGTAAACCTCGTAATAAACCTCTCCGTCCTGGGTGATGGTGAAATTGTACTCCCGCGCGCCGTCAATCACGGTATCGCAGGCGGATTGTAGCTCGGCGCTCAGGAAAACCTCCATCGGCTTTTTGCCGATGCACGACAGGTGGCAACCGGCCATTTTTTCCAGGGTCTGGTTGATCGATTTGATACGCCCACCGTGATCGAGAAGCATTACCCCTTCACGCATGTTCGCCAGGATGGCTTCGAGTTCCTGCTTCTGCCGGGTAATGATTTCCATCTGCCGGACGATCCGGTCCGCCATTTCATTGATGGCTCCGGAGAGTTGATAAAATTCCTGGCCGGCATCCAGGACGTATCGGTGGGAGTAATTGCCGGCGGCAATTGCCCGGATCTGTTCGATCAGCTGGTGCACCGGGGATCGCAGTTTCCGGGAAAGGTAAATGCTGGCGAGAAAGGTCAGGACGAATAAAAGGGCGATAATCCCCAGGAACTGCCGGGCATGGGTGTTCAGGCGGTCTTTCACGGAAGAGAGCGGAAAGGCCATCCGCAGTATCAGCGGCGATTCGAAAGCGGGAAGTTCGATACTGCGGGCCACGTAGACCATGGGTCTCTGAATGCTTTCGCTGTAACGGATGCTCGATCCGCGCGCGTTGTTCAACGCCTCGATGACTTCCTCGCGGTTGGAATGGTTCTCCATGAACCGGATCTCCTCGGAAGGAAAAGCGGAGTCGGCAATCACCACCCCGCTGGCGGTGATGATCGAAATGCGGTAGCCGAGTTTTTGCCCCAGGGTCCCCACCCATTCATCTAAATTCCGGTTGGATGTAAAGGGGGGCTGCCGTCCGGTCAGCCAGGAAATGAAATCGAGTTGCGTAAATGCGTCTTTCTTCGAATTATCGATGATCTCCTGTTCCAGGGCATTATGGAAATAGACCCCGGGAAGGCAGACCGCCAGGATAAGGATGATCCAGAATGCCGCCAGCAGTCGGGTCTTGAAGGGGATGAACTTCATTCGGAAGCCTTGAAACGATAGCCGACCCCCCGGACAGTCTCGATGTCGTCCGCATAGGGGCCGATTTTTTGCCGCAGTCGGCGGATGTGGGTATCGACCGTACGGGCGTATCCCTCGAATTGATACCCCCAGACCCGGTCCAGGAGCTGATCGCGGGTCCGGACCCGCCCCTTGTTCTGGATCAGTTCGAGGAGCAGGTTGAATTCAGTCAGGGTCAGCTGCAAGGGCGCATCCCCGATATAAACCTGAAACCGTTCCGGATCGATATTGAGATCCTTGTGCCGTAATAAGACCAGTTTGTCGTTTTCCCGGTCGGAGCGCCGCATGATGGCGCGGATCCGGAGAACAAGTTCCCGGGGAGAGAACGGTTTGACGATATAATCGTCGGCCCCGAGTTCGAATCCCACGACGCGGTCGACTTCTTCCCCCTTGGCCGTCAGCATGATGATGGCAATCGAATCGGTGGTTTCATTCCGTTTGAGTGTTTTACAGACCTGAAACCCATCCATGCCGGGGAGCATCAGGTCTAGGATGATCAGGTCGGGGCGTTTCTGGATGGCGATTTCAAGCCCTTCCTTGCCGTCTTTCGATTGGAGGGTGTTGTATCCCTCAGCCTTCAGGTGCCAGTCGATCAGGTTCAGGATATCCGTGTCGTCTTCGATGATCAGAATCGTTTTTTCCATTGATCTTCATTCTCGGTGATCGTGGATGGTAGTGAAAATCCGGATCTGCCCATTGATAAAGACGTAATTTAAAGAAGAACTGTTACGGTCTTGTGAACATCTGGTGTTTTCCGCGTGACAGGTGGATTGTTTGCGTTTCTTGATGCAATCGTCACACAATCGTCAAATTTCCGGATTATATTTCAGGAAAATTGAGGTTGTAAGTAACTATAGGATTTTTTGAATCAATATCAAAATCAGAGAGGAAATGAAATGATGAAAACCAGTAAACGGCTGTTCCTTTCAATGGTCGTCGCCATCCTGTCGTTCGGCTCCCTTTTCGGTACGGCAGGGGCCGACACCCTGAAGATCGAAGGATCGACCACGGTGCTTCCCATCGCCCAGAAGGCGGCCGAGGCCTTCATGAAGGCGAATCCCGGGGTCAATGTTTCCGTGTCCGGGGGCGGTTCCGGAAACGGGATCAAGGCGATCGTTGACGGCACGATTGATGTCGCCACATCCTCGCGGTTCATCAAGGACAAGGAGATTGCAAATGCGGTCAAAAACAATATTTACCCGGTTCCGTTTGCGGTCGCCTATGACTGCATTGTCCCCGTGGTCCATCCGTCCAACCCGGTGAACGACCTGACGATCGACCAATTGAAGGGGATTTACGAAGGAAAGATCCGGAACTGGAAGGAAGTGGGGGGCGATGACCTTCAGATCGTCGTGATTTCCCGGGATACATCTTCCGGGACCTACGAGATCTGGGAAGAAAAGGTTCTTCAGGGGAGCCGGGTGTCGCCGGCGGCAATGCTCCAGGCCTCCAGCGGCGCCGTTGTGCAGGCCGTTTCGAAAAACAGGTATGCCATCGCTTATGTCGGTCTCAGCTATCTCAATAAGGATGTCAAGGCGACGAAGGTGAACGGGGTGGAAGCGAGTCTGGAAACTGCCGCCGCATTCCCCGTCAGCCGGCCGCTGTTCATGTTCACCAAAGGGTGGCCGACCGGGACGACCCTTCAGTTCATGAATTTTCTCCTCCACCCGAGAAAAGGGCAGCAGATTGTTTCCGAAGCGGGATATATCCCGCTGTATTAATATGGCTCTATCGTGCTCGTGCTCGTAATCATACGCGTAATCTGGTTTTAAGGTCCGATTGCGATTACGCGCACGAGCACGAGGACGAATTTAAAACATGAGTTCCTTGGAAGTTGTTTTGACAACAGAGTCACGGAGGGCACAGAGAAAAAGAAGATTTCTCTTTAAATAGATTTTACCTCTGTGATCTCGGTGCCTCCGTGGTTTATTTTTTCTTTCTGAACGGGAACTGCACGAAGGACCATTCAAATGCGCCGGAAGACAAAAGAAAATTTCATAAAATATATTTTTTTCACTGTGGCAGTCATTTCCATTGCGGTCCTGCTGCTGATCCTGCTGTTCCTCGTCAACGAAGGGGCGCCGATATTCAAAACGGTCTCGGTAAAGCAGTTTATTTTCGGACATTACTGGTATCCCACGGCCGACCCCCCCGACTTTGGTATTTTCCCCCTGATCGTCGCCTCACTTAGCGTCACACTGCTTTCCGCGGCCATGGCCGTTCCCCTGGGGGTGATGACGGCGATCTACCTGGCGGAAATCGCCACCCCGAGATTAAAGGAGATCGCAAAACCCCTGGTGGAACTGCTGGCGTCGCTCCCCTCCGTGGTGATCGGCTTTTTCGGTATGGTGATCGTCGCCCCGTTCCTCCAGGAGGTATTTGACCTCCCCACCGGGTTGAACCTGTTTAATGCCTCGCTGATGCTGGCCTTCATGTCAGTGCCGACCATCTGCACCATTTCGGAAGACGCCATCAGCAGTGTCCCGGTGGAATTAAAAGAGGCGTCCCTCGCGCTGGGGGCAACCCACATCGAAAGCATCCAGCGGGTCATCCTCCCGGCCGCCTTGTCCGGGATCAGCACGGCGGTTATCCTGGGAATGTCCCGGGCCATCGGGGAGACCATGGTGGTGCTCATGGTGGCCGGAGGCGCCGCCATGATTCCCTTGTCCCTGTTCGATCCGGTCCGGCCGATGCCGGCAAGCATTGCCGCGGAAATGGCCGAAGCGCCGTTTCAAAGTGACCACTACCATGCCCTGTTTGCTATCGGCATGACCTTGTTTATTTTCAACCTTCTGTTTAATTCCGTCGCCGACTACATCTCGCACAAGCATCGGCAGGTGGGGGCCGCGACGTTGTAGGGAAAATCATGAATTCAGTTCAACAGAAAACCGCCCTCCGGCGTACGGTCCTGCAGAAATCGATGTTCATGCTGTTCCGGGGGGCGGCGGTGATCAATGCGCTTGCCCTGTTTATCATCCTGTACTTCCTGGTCAGGAACGGCTGGAGTGCGATCAGCTGGGAGTTTCTTACGGAAAAACCATATGATTCCATGACTCGCGGCGGGATCATGCCCGCCATCCTCGGTACAATTTACCTGAGCGTAGGGGCAATGGCGATTGCGCTGCCGCTGGGAATCGCCTCCTCGATCTACCTGAACGAGTATGCCCGGCAGGGGTTGATCCTAAGGGCTATCCGGTTCGGGATCAACAACCTGGCCGGAGTGCCGTCGGTTGTTTTCGGGCTTTTCGGCCTGGCCCTTTTCGTCACCTGGATGGGGCTTGGCGTCAGTATCCTTTCCGGGGCGCTCACCCTTGCGTTTTTGACCCTGCCCGTGGTCATCGGCACCGCGGAGGAAGCACTGAAAGCCGTTCCGGACACTTACCGCGAGGCATCCCTCGGGCTGGGGGCGACGAAATGGCAGACCATCCAGCGGGTGGTTCTCCCGGCGGCCTTCCCCGGAATGATCACCGGTGCAATCCTGTCGCTCTCCCGGGCGGCCGGCGAAACGGCGGCCATCATGTTCACCGCCGCGGTCTATTACACCACCCGCCTTCCCGATTCACTCCTCGACCCGGTCATGGCCCTGCCGTACCATATCTATGTCCTGGCCACGGCCGGAACCGATATCGAACAGACCCGCCCCCTCCAGTACGGCACCGCCCTGGTCCTCATTGCGCTTGTCCTCGGGATGAACCTCGTGGCGATTTATTACCGATCGAAACTGAGGAAGGCAAGGCGTTGAGCAACAAGGCCAAACGTCGCAGGGCGCTGCCTGAGAATTAGAAGCCGGTTCCGGACGATCAACTTCGATTCGTGCTGATCTTTCTTGCCCGAATCGCCCACGGGTATTATTGTGGTTCCTTGTTTTCAATCACACACACAATTTCATAACGACAAGGAGATACCCGATATGGCGCACGACCATCACCACGATCACCCCCACCACGGAGAGCATCATCATCACTCCAGTGAGAAACCGGCGGAAATGCCGCTCGCGGAGAAACTCGAAAAACTGGTGATCCATTGGATCAAACATAACAAGGACCATGCGGAGACCTACCGCCAATGGGCTGAAAAGGCCAGGAGCGAGCATATGGAAGCGGTGGCGGAACTGCTGGAGACGGTCGCCGTGGATAGCGAACGGATGGACGGCACGCTTGAGTCGGCCTTGGCGAAGCTGAAGGGAACCAAATAAGATGGCTTCGTAAAAAGTCCAACTTCTGCGTTGCGCTTCATCCCTCGTCACTGCGGCGTACGACAAGTACGCCTCATTCCTCGGATTCGCGCGCCTTGAATTTGGAGCTTTTTACGTTGGCATCAAAATTTGAAAAGCCGAGGCAATGTGGGATGGCCGTCTGGGACAATTTTTCTTCACAATCGCTGGATCAGGTAGATGTAGGCCGGCAGGCGGCAGAGGGTCTTAAATTCGTTGAACAAGGTGAGGAACCGGTCCTTGGGGCCGATCTCCTCCAGGGGGGAGAGGTAGACATCCCCTTTGCTGAAGGAACGGTCGAGTCCGTTCCGGGTCAGGTCGAGGATCGAGGGGAGATGCGATTTGGGGAGATTCTCGCCGATTACGAAATTGGCGCTCACTTCAATACGGTTAAAATCGCGATTTATCGCCATCATGCGGGAAAACGCCCGGGTGACCTTTTCGGGCGTCAGCGGTTTTTGCAGGAAGGCCAGAGTTTCGGCATCCCCCGATTCAAACCCCAGGTTGATGTGGACGAGAAAAGGGAGCCGGTTCAGCCGGTCGAAAAGGGACGGGTCTGCCCGGAGAAGGGAATCGACGCTGCCGAAAAGGAACAGCCGGGGTTCCCGCATGACCGATTTTTCAATGTCGAGAATTTCGAATGCATTTTTCGCGGCAAACTCGATCCGGTCGGCCCCGACAAAAAGCGCATCGTGCTGGCCCAGGAAAACCGAGTTGTAATTCACCAGGTCCGGGCCGAAAAACGCTTTCAATGCCGTCAGCTGATCGAGAATATTGCGTTCCGTCCGGACCTGGAATCCCCGCCCCGATTTGACCCGGCAGAACCCGCAGTTGTAGAGACACCCATCGGCAATATTCAACGGGATCACGTCATATTCCACGTGGCGGGTGTCGGGCGGGAGCACCGACACCGGTCCGCCGATGATGTCGTGGAATAACCGGCCCCTTTCCGCCAGCCGGTCGGGGGACATCTCAAGAATCCGTTTGATGAAATCGGCCACGGGGGGCGGCAGGGCGCTTTGCTTCAGGTCTGCCAGCCGTTCCGCCAGCCGGCGCCATGCCGAGAAGGCGTCCCGGACCTCTTCGCAGTTGAACCGGTCGTTTCCGAAAATGGCGTTGGTTTGATAGGAGGGGCAGGGGACGTAATACTCGCCGGTGTAATTGAAGGCACCGTTGTAACCCCCCGCGGCGAAATAGGCCCAGTCATTCCCGGCGGTCCGCTTGAGCCATTCGGAGGTCTGGAGCCACCCGCCACCCCGCCCCTGGATGGTCCGGATCTCCCCGCCGGGAGAAAATCCGAAAACGTGGTCCGGGGTTCGGATTTCTCCAAACCGCCCGTAGCGAAGCGGATAACTGATCTTGATATACCGGTCCGTCCCTTTTTTATCGGGCTGGAGGGTAAGTTCTTCGATTTGAAACGGGTCCAATAATGTCACCTTCCGGCATCCGGATTGATCCGGGAAGAGATCCCAGGGTCCCGGATGTATAATAAAAGTCGGTAGAATACCCCCGGTTTTCGATCGCTTCAAGCTTTTTTCGGATGTGGGAAGGAATCTGTCGGATGGGATAATGAATGAAAAAACCCCGTTCCCGGGGTCGTCATACATTGGGTGGATTCGGATATTTCAAGCAGGTTAAATGAAATCCGGCGGCAACCTTTCGGTTTGTTTCCACAAGACGGTTGAATGCTTCCGCTGCCGCCGCGGTTGGCAATATGAGCGGTTCGATCCCTGACTTGGCAAGATGTTCTATCAGATCCGCGACCGGCATCATGCGTCCGGGATCCCCCTGGCCGAAAAGTACGACGTCGGGTTCGGCCCGAAGAATATCTTCAATATCGGCGACGGTCACCTCATGTCCTTTTTTGCGCCAATATTCCGGCACGACCGTATTGCGGCGATCTTCAGATCCCGGGTATAGGTTCTGCCGTCAATGGTTATGGCGCCAAAGGTATACCGATCGATCCGCAATTCGATGCCGCCGTTAATCGCTCCCGAACCCCGCGAACCGGATATTCAGGTTGAGGTTGATGTTCAGGCCTCCCTGGTCGGATACTTCTTCCAGGAAACGGGCGAACAGCGATTTGATCGCCTGGTCGGAAAGTTCCTCGGACGCGCCCGTCGTTTTTGGGATGCGGCTCTGTTTTGCGGGAGCGGCCGCGGCGGGACGCCTCCCCCTTCTCGAGATTCGCCGCTGGGGGGGGGCCTTGAGCCGGGCAGCCTTGATATGCTTCTTCAACTCGGGATGATCCTGGAGGGCCTGCTCCAGGGTAAACCGGTTTTTCCCCGTTTTCCGGGTCAGGTCGTAGAGTTCCTCGGGTTCCATGTCAAACGATTCCGGAACGAGGTTATACGTGTATCCCTTATGCGTCTTTTTTTTCTGAATCAGGAAACCGAGATCGCATTTATCGCTGTTGCTGAGTTTGGCGAGAATACTGGCGATGTCCTGGATTTTCATGTCCCGGCCGGACAATTCCGAGACTTTTTCGGTAATATCCGGAGATCGGAGGTTCTGTCCGGACCGCAATGCATCGATGATGAACTCGCTGTTGGTTTTTTTGCTGCGCTCCATGATCGCTCCCTCAATACTATAAAATTCGGATTGGCTGCTTTGGCTGCATATTTTTGTAAGTGATATATTTTACGAATAAATTAAAACTAATCAGACAATGTAATTAACATTATTCCCCATTAGAATTTTGTCAACTCACTATTATTTTTATTTACGGTTATTATCCGGGTGTTTGAGTGGAGGAATGGTCTGTTCGTCGGGCGGTTCGTAAACAGGGGTAACCCGTGCCTAATGAAGCCGAATAGGTGCGAAAATCATGATGTGCGTATGGCAACGTCCGCGAACGGCGCGGGGTGTCTGCTTTTGCAGAAAACGAACGCTCGCTCTCTTTGACCTTGACAGCCGGTATACCCGGGAGTATGTAGGAGAAAGGCGATAAGCTGCCGGAGCTGCGGCGGTTTGCGTCTAGTGTGATGCTCCAGAGAGCCCCCCGGAACAAGACTTGATGACCATCAGATGGAAGACCCGATGAAAAATCAAATGAAGAATGCGGACATGTTCCAATCGATTTTCGAAGATCCGTATGCGTATGCCAGAACGGCGAAGACATCGTCCGGAAAAAGGATTTTCGGTTATTTTTGTACCTATACCCCGGAAGAGCTGATCCATGCGGCAGGGGCGATTCCGTTCCGACTGTTCGGCGCCCGGGGCGACATCCGGCTGGCCGACGCCCATCTCCAGTCCTACTGTTGCTCCCTGGTTCGCGGAGGGCTCGAGGACGCCCTGAATAAGGAGCTTGGTTTCCTGGATGGAGCGGTTTTCCCCCATACCTGCGATTCGATCCAACGCCTATCCGACATCTGGCGCCTGAACGCCGGATTTCCCATGCATTTCGATGTTGTTCTGCCGGTCAAGCTCGATACGGCCAGCGCCCGGCAATACATGATCGACGTGCTGGCGGATTTCCGGTCCGATCTGGAAAAGGCGATGAGCATTCGGATCACCGACGCGGACCTTGCCGCATCGATCCGGCTCTTCAACCGGATTCGCGGTGGCTTGGCGAACCTTTATGCGCTCCGGAGCGGAAATCCCGATATCCTGCCGCCATCGGCAATGCACCGGATTCTAAAAGCGGCCATGGTAATGGATCGAGCGGTATTCCTGGAGGCACTCGACCGTCTGCTCGATTCACTTCCCCGGGAAATGCCCGCCGCCGCAGGTCCTGCCCGCAAGCGGATTCTCGTGTCCGGCGGCATCTGCAACCACCCGGATATCTATGACATGCTGGCGGACGCGGGCGGCGATGTAATCTGGGACGACCTGTGTACCGGATCACGGTATGCGGAAGGGCAAATCGATGAATCGAAAGAGCCGATCGAGGCGATTGCCGAGCGGTACCTGACCCGGATGGTCTGCCCGGCAAAACACCTGTCGACGACCGCCCGGGGGGAAAACCTGTCGGCGGCAGTCCGGGAGAACCGGGCCGAAGGCGTGGTCTTCCTCCTGCTAAAGTTCTGCGATCCCCATGCGTTCGATTACCCGTACCTGAAGCAGTTTCTGGACGACCGGGGTGTGGCGAACATACTGCTGGAGATCGAGGAACAACCCGCGCCGGAAGGGCAGCTGCGGACCCGGTTTGAAACGTTTATCGACATGCTGTAAAACTGATGCATACAAAACATTGGAGCCGTTATGACTGACGCCCGGAAGCCGGTGGATCCGGAGAAGGAAAGACGGAAGATCAAATCCGTTTCCCGGATGAAGGAAATCATGACCACCTATTACATCGAGGCGAAGACCGCCCGGGATTCCGGGAAAAAGGTCGCCTGGATCACCAGCGGCGGTCCGGTGGAACCGTTGATCGCCATGGACGTGATCCCCGTCTACCCGGAAAACCACGGGGCCATGATCGGGGCATCCAAAATGGGGGTCGACCTGTGCGAAAAAGCGGAGGAGATGGGCTATTCCCGCGACCTCTGCTCCTATGCGCGCGCCGACATCGCCTGCGCCACCATCAATGGCGGGCCGATCGGCGGATTGCCCGAACCGGATTTCCTGGTCTGCTGCAACAACATCTGCGGCACGGTCCTGAAATGGTACGAGGTGGCGGCCCGCTATTACAATGTCCCCCTGTTTATCCTCGACACCCCTTTCGTGCACAAGGAAATGGCGGAATCCGCAAGGCAGTACGTCATCCGCCAGATTCACGAATACATCGAATTCCTGGAAATCCAGTGTGGCAAAAAGGCTGACCTGGACCGGATGCAGGAAGTCGGCCGGCTGTCGGTCGAGGGGATGCGTCTCTGGCAGGCGGTCCTGGATGTAGCCGCCCACAAGCCGGCCCCCATGACCGCATTCGATGCCTTCTTCCACCTGGCCTTGATCGTCACCCTGCGCGGCACCCGGACGGCGGTCGATTACTACCAGGGGCTGCTTGCGGAGATGAAGGAGCGGATCGAACAGGGGATCGCCATGGTCCCGAATGAAAAATACCGCCTCCTGTGGGACAACCTGCCGGTCTGGTACAAGACCAAATGGCTCTCGGAGAAGTTCGCCTCCCATGACGCGGCCCTGGTGGCCGATACCTACACGTCGGCCTGGAGCGGGGTCCTGCCGCTCATGGACGAGAACAACTTCCTCGAATCGATGAGCGTCGCCTATACGAAAATTTACATCAATATCTCCATCGATCTCATGATCGGCAAACTCCGGGAAATGATCGAAAAATACGATGCCGACGGCCTGGTCATGCACTCGAACCGGAGCTGCAAGCCCTATTCGCTCGGGCAGTATGACTTGCAGCGGATGGTGATGAAGGAACTGAAAATCCCGACGCTGATCATCGAGGCGGACATGGTCGACGAGCGCCAGTTTTCCGAAAGCCAGATCGACACCCGCATCGATGCGTTCATGGAGACATTGAAATCGTGACGGTTCCGTAAAAAACCTCCCACTTCGCGGTATTTTTCACGCCTTTATTGTGCGTGTAATCGTAATCGGGTTTTGAAGCACCGATTACGCGTACGATTACGAGCACGAGCACGAAATATAAAATATGAGATCATTGGAAGGCCTTATATCATGCCAGATACGATGATCACCGCCGGGATCGACATCGGGTCGATAACGGCCAAGGCCGCAGTGTTGAACGGCGGCGCCATCCTGGGGACTCGGGTGCAGTTCACCGGCTATAACGCGAAACAGGCAGGATGTGATGTCCTCGACGCCCTTCTCGCGGAAATCGGCATGGACCGGGAACGGATTGGCGCCATCGTGGCGACCGGCTACGGCCGGAACAGCGTCAGCTTCGCCGACAAGGCGATCACGGAGATCACCTGCCACGGCGCCGGCGCAAATTTCCTGGACCCGGAGATCCGATTCGTCATCGACGTGGGGGGGCAGGACAGCAAGGTGATCCGGCTCGACGCCGACGGGAAGGTGGCCGATTTCGCCATGAACGACAAGTGCGCAGCCGGAACCGGACGGTTCCTGGAAGTGATGGCCCGGGCCCTTGAAGTCGACCTTGATGCGTTTGGGGAACTCTATGCCCATTCCAGCCAGCCCGCCCGGATCAGCAGCATCTGCACGGTATTTGCCGAGTCTGAGGTGATCAGCCTGATCTCGAAAGGGGAAAGCCGGGAGAACATCGTCGCCGGCATCCATGAATCGGTCGCATCGCGGATTTCGGCCATGGCCCGGCGGGTCGGGGTTACCGAACCGGTGATGATGACCGGCGGGGTGGCCAGGAACGTGGGGGCGGTCAAGGCCCTGGAGAAAAAGCTCGATACCGTCATCCGGGTTTCCGAATACGCCCAGGTGAACGGCGCCATCGGCGCGGCGCTCCTGGCCCGGCGGCTAAAAGGGTGAGGATTTAAATTACATCTTAGGAGAAGGTCACCATGAGCGGCGTCAACTTCAATCCCGATCTTTGTGCCACCTGCGAAACCGTCGACTGCCTGATGCAGTGCCAGTATGTCCAAGTTCGGGACCTGGACGATGCCCGCGGGGAGCGGAAGAAGATCAACGCGGGCGACCGCAGCCGGGTGCTCGATGAATGCATGACCTGCTATGCCTGCCAGGAATACTGTCCCAACGGGAACAACCCGTTCTTTTTTCTGGTCGAACGCCAGGAAGCGCTCGGCATCCTTCCCGCCCCGGTTCCGATCCTCAAGGAACAGCTCAAAATGATGGCCCCCCGGGGGCGGATCACCCGCACGGCCGTAAATGCCCCCCTCATTGACATGTGCGCCTTTCCCATGCTGACCGGATGCATCCGGGGGAAGCTGTTCGAAGGGGCGTCGGTCATAACCGGCACCGATCTTTTCTGCAATATCATGTGGCTCCATTTCGCCAGGAATTCGGTGATCCGGGAGCGGGTCCCGGAGGTGATCGAAAAGATCCGGGTCAATTTCCTGGAAGGGTCCGGCATCACCGAACTGATCTGTTTTCATGACGAGTGCTACGGTACCTACACGAGCGTGGCCGGGGCCTACGGCTTCGACATCCCTTTCCGGCCGGTGCACCTGTTCGATTACATCGACCGGCGGCTCGATGAACTGGCGGACCGGATAAAGCCCCTCAATATCAAAATCGCCTACCAGCGCCCCTGTTCCAACCGCCTGATCCCCGAGACAGATGCCGTTCTCGACCGGATTTTCCAGAAGATCGGGGCCGAACGGGTCCCCCGGACCTATGACCGGCGCAACGCCCTCTGCTGCGGCGGAGTTCCCCGTGCCCACCAGCGCGACGACGAAGCCGATGCACTGGTGGAAAAGAATATCGCCGATATGGTCGCCTCCGGCGCTGCTTATTGTGTGTTCAACTGCCCGTTCTGCATGGCCACCCTGGCCGAAGCCGTGGCTGAAAAGGGGCTGACGCCGGTACTGGTCAGCGACCTGGTGCAGATGGCGCTGGGGGAATAGGGCCGTAATGGGTGCCTGTAATTCTGATGAATTTTGGTGGACGAAGTGGACTTGATGGACGAAATGGACGACAAGGACCAGGAAACTGTCCACTCCGTCCATTCGAACAAACCTGATAAAACCGGAGTCGACGCATGAAGGAACAGCTGATCGCCAGACTCGCTGAAATCGTTGGATCGCGATACGTTTCCGGCGAACCGGAGGAGCGGTTTCTCTATTCCATGGACCAGGGGACCATGCCGCCCTCCGAACCGGACGTGGTGGTCATGCCGGCCGATACCGACCAGGTCCGGCGGATCATTCTCCTGGCTAACGAGATGAAGACGCCGGTGGTCCCCATGGGGGGCGCGCTGGTCCTTTCGGGGCTGACCCGGGCGTTAAAGGGGGGGATCATCGTCGACATGAAGCGGATGAACCGGATCCTTTCGGTCAATCCGCACAGCCGGTACGCCGTGGTGGAAGCCGGGGCATCCGAGGGGGGGCTTCAGGCCTACCTGAAAAAGCATCACCCGGAACTCAAGCATTCCATGCCCGATGCCCCGCCGATTGCCACCCTGGCGGGAAATATCGGCATTCACGGATCAGGGCACCTTTCCGTCCTGGGCGGGTTCCATTCGGACATGCTGACCGGGATGGAGGTCGTCCTCCCCACCGGCGAAGTGGTGCGGACCGGATCGTGCAGCGTGGCCCCCGGGTGGTTTGCCCGGGCCCCGCTGCCGGACCTTTCGGGGCTCTTTCTTGGGTGGGCCGGCACGACCGGGATCATCACCCGGCTCGGCCTCAAGCTTTTCCCCAATTACCGCCACAATGACCTGCTGATATTTGTCTGCGAGGATGCCGACCTGATGCCCGACATCCTCTCCCGCCTCACCGGCGCCCAGGTGGCCGAGGACATGACCCCCTGGATGACCCCCAAGCCGGAATGGGCGAGCGGTTTTCTCCACATCAATATCGCCTACGGCGGGCATACGAAAGCGGAACTCACGTTCAAGCGGAACCTCCTGCGGGCTTCGGTCCGGGAGTACATGGACAAAAAGATCGCCGGATTTCTTCCCATGCCGCCGGCCCAGAAAAACCGTTTCATGAAACTTCCCTCGCCGGACCTGGCCCGGTTCGCCGATATCCGGAAAGGGGGCGGATTCGAATACGTGGGGGCGATCATGCCGATCGAACTTTTCCCAGAGGCCTACCGGACCGGACTCGCAATCGCCGAAAAGCACGGGGTGAGCTGGTCGCTCGGCGCCAGGATCATCGGAGCCGGCCATGCCATGATGTTCTTCTACGCATATGCGTTCAACCGGGCCGATGCCAAGGACGTCCGGCGGGCGCAGGAAGCCCTGGAAGAGACCAACACGGCTGCCCTTGCCCTCGGCGGCATTCCCTGGAAAGCCGAAGCCCCGGCCCAGCAGCAGATCATCGCCCGGATGGATCCGAACACCTTCGGCCTGATCCAGCGCGTCCGGGACACCCTGGATCCGAACCGGATCATGAATCCCGGCAACTGGGAATGACGGATTCCGTAAAAAGTCCATTTTCTGCGTTGCGCTTCATCCCTCGTCATTGCGACGTACGAAAAGTACGCCTCATTCCTCGGGACTCGCGCGCCTTGAAACTGGAACTTTTTACGGAACCGTCTGAATATGATTGTTTACG
>Ga0209347_1001486_pt1 | contig 37577 bp, 32 predicted proteins | sample AutmiccommuBRH23_FD_187382 | JGI IMG/M metagenome (GOLD analysis project Ga0209347, IMG submission 187382) | Deep subsurface microbial communities from Mt. Terri, Switzerland - Autotrophic microbial communities BRH/23 (SPAdes) (version 2) | ecosystem: Environmental > Aquatic > Deep subsurface >... | reverse complement strand
CCGGGTGGAGCAGGCAAGCCTTGCCGACCCGGTCAGCCTACGCAACTTCTTCCAGCTGCGCCTGCCGCTGGAGATCGAGGCCGCCCGCCTTGCCGCGCGGCACCGCACACCTGCCGAGATCGCGGCGCTCGACGCGGCGCTGGACGGAATGGTGAAGGCGCGGGACTGGCTGGACGAAGGCGTGAAGGCGGACCTTGCCTTCCACCGCGCGCTGGCGGCGGCCACGCAGAACGAGTTCTATGCGATCTTCCTTGGCTATATCGCCGAGAAGACCAGCACCTCGATCAACACCTCTTTCCCGCGCGAAATGGGGGCCGAGATCGTCAAGGTCACCATAGGCGAACATGCGGCGATCCACGGCGCGGTGGTTGCGGGCGATGCGCCGCGCGCCGGCGAGGCGATGCGCCAGCACCTGATCAATTCTGCGGCCCGGCTGGGGATCACGCTGCAAACGAGCTGAGGCGGACCAAAGGTCAATCGGAGCGCTGGACAGCTTCGCCCGGCGCCGGTATAGACATTTTCACGGATTAAGTTGTCAGACATCCGACAAGCAGGTTTCTGGCGACAAGCAGGTTTCTGGGGAGGAACACATGGCCGAGACGCAGAGACTGACCGCGCGAGACATCCTGCCCGAGGACAGCGCCACCGCGCTGCTGGTCGGTCGCGTCTGGTCAAGCGCTGCGGGCGGCCCCTGCCCCGTCTTGCTGCAAGGCGGCCGCGTCCTCGACCTGTCCAGCCTCGCCCCGACGCTCTCGGCTGTGCTGGAGCTTCCGGATCTGTCCAATATCGCCCGCCTTGCCAAAGGCTGCGCCGACCTTGGCCCGCTCGATGACTTCCTGTCCGGCACCGCTGGCCAACTGCTCGCCCCCGTCGATCTGCAGGCCGTGAAAGCCGCCGGAGTGACCTTTGCCGACAGTATGCTGGAGCGGGTGGTGGAAGAGCACGCCAAGGGCGACGCCCTCCGCGCGCAGGAGATCCGCGCACGGCTTGCCCCTGCGATCGGCGACAGCCTGCGCGGGGTCGAGGCCGGATCCGCCAAGGCGGCCGAGGTCAAGACGCTGCTTCAGGGCCTTGGCCTCTGGTCGCAATACCTGGAAGTCGGCATCGGACCCGACGCCGAAATTTTCACCAAGGCCCAGCCGATGTCCTCGGTCGGCTGCGGCGCAGATATCGGCATCCACCCCAAGTCCGAATGGAACAACCCCGAGCCAGAGATGGTGCTGGCGATCACCTCGGGTGGCCGCATCGTTGGCGCGACGCTTGGCAATGACGTCAACCTGCGGGACTTCGAGGGCCGCTCAGCCCTGCTGCTGTCGAAGGCCAAGGACAACAACGCCTCTTGCGCGCTTGGCCCGTTCATCCGGCTGTTCGATGCGGGCTTCACGCTGGACGACATCAAGGGCGCCGAGATTGCGCTGCGGGTGGAGGGCGAGGACGGCTTCGCGCTCGACGGCCTCAGCCCGATGCGCGCGATCAGCCGCAGCCCCGAAGACCTTGCCGGCCAGCTGCTGAACCGCAACCATCAATACCCCGACGGCGCGGTGCTGTTCCTCGGCACGATGTTCGCGCCGACCAAGGACCGCCGCGGCCCCGGCCTCGGCTTCACGCATGAACTCGGCGACCGGGTCGAGATATCCTCGCCCCGCCTCGGCCGCCTGGTAAACTGGGTGCGCCGCACCGACGAGTGCCCGGAATGGACCTTCGGCCTTGGCGCGCTGATGGCCAACCTTGCGCGGCGCGGAGTGCTCCGCGCCGACTGACACTGCGATCAAGGGGAGGGACTTGCCATGGCCGACAACAGCAGCTCCCCCCGCCGCGCGCACCCGGCCCGCCCCGCGATCCGTACTTTCCCGCGGCATCAGCTGACAGCCCAGATCGACGCTGGCCGGCTCGGGCCGCTGCCCCTTCGCCGCCGCCGCGATCATCTGCACCGCGCCCTGCCCCATCTCGTAGCAGGGCGTCTTGATCGACGAGAGCGAGGGCGCGCTGGCGGCGGCATATTCGATATTGTTGTAGCCCATGATGCCGAACTGCCCCGGCACCCGGATATGCCGCCGCTGGCATTCGAACAGCGCGCCAAGCGCCATGTCGTCATTGTTGCAGAACACAGCATCGGCATCCGGCGCCATCGCAAGGAACTCGCCGAACATCCGGCTGCCAAGCGCAACCGAGGTCGGCTGCGCCGAGGTCAGGATCAGAGCGTCATCGAACAGGTCCGCCTCGGTCAGCGCGTCAATATACCCCTCCAGCCGCTTCTGGCTGCGGGGGTCCATCCGCGCACCGACAAAGCCGATGCGGCGATAGCCCTGATCGACCAGATGCCGGGTGGCGGTATAGGCGGCCTGGCGATGGTCGAAGCCGATCATCATGTCCACCGGGTCGGCGCTGACATCCATGATCTGCACCACGGGGCAGCCAAGGCCGGACAGAATGGCCCGCGTCACCGGGGATTGATCGACTCCCGTCACGATCAGCCCGGCCGGGCGCTGCGCGGCGAAGACCTTCAGCAGCTCCTGCTCCTTGCTGTCGCGGTAGCGGGTATTGGCGATCTGCACCTGATAGGGCGTTTCCTCGGCGGCATCGTAGATCCCGCGCAGCACGTCCACGAAGACGAGGTTCGAGATCGAGGGAATCAGCACCCCGATGGTCGAGCTGGTGGCCGAGACCAGCGCCCGCGCCGCCTCGTTCGGGGCATAGCCAAGGGCTTGAACCGCCTCGGAAACCCTGGCGCGCATCTTGGCGGACACCCTGTCGGGCGTGCGCAGGGCGCGCGAGGCTGTCATAACGCTAACATCGGCGAGGGCGGCAACATCCTTCAGCGTTACAGACCTGTAATCGCTATTGATTTTCTTCATCTTACCCCCATGCCCTGCGGCAGCCGAGACGCGAGCAGTTGACAATGTTGTACGTTACCAAATATGAACCACCCAAGGAGCATCGGCAAGGGAGGAGACCCTCCGAGTTCCAGATCAATCGCCGCACCCCAGCCGCGGCGCCCTTTGCGGGAGGAGACCCGATCATGTGCCTCGCACTTTGGATGGAAGGTGTTCGCGCATGACCAGATTTGCCGACACCGCCGTGAAGCTGGTCGAACTGGTGCTGGCCGCGCTGCTTGCGGGCATGGTTCTGATGGTGGCAACCAATGTGGTCCTTCGCTACGGCTTCAACAGCGGCATAACCTTCTCCGAGGAAATGTCCCGCTATTTCTTCGTCTGGCTGACCTTTATCGGCGCGGTGCTGGCCTTCAAGGAGCATGGCCATATCGGGGTCGAAACGGTCGTGAAGCTGTTCGGCCGCCGCGGCCGCGTGATCTGCATGTTCCTCTCGAACCTGATCATCCTGGGCTGCGCGGGCGCGTTCTTCCACGGAACCTGGGTCCAGCACCCGATCAATGCGACGATGAGCGCCGCGGTGATCGACCTGTCGATGATCTGGGTCTACGGCATCGGCTATTTCACCGGCGGCGGTGTCGCCCTGATCGCGCTGATGCGCCTTTTCCAGATCGTCACGGGCCGGGTGTCCGACGCCGAGATCGCCCGGTTCGTGGGTGAATACGAGGAAACTCCGACTGAAGGGCGCGCATCGTGACCATTCTCGTCTTCCTGGGCACGCTGTTTGCCACCCTTGCCATCGGCGTTCCCGTTGCCTTCGCGCTGATGGCCACCGGCATCGTGCTGATGTCCTACATGGGCATCTTCAACACCCAGATCATCGCCCAGCAGATGATCACCGGCGCCAATACCTTCACCCTGCTGGCAGTGCCGTTCTTCCTGCTGGCGGGCGAGTTGATGAACGCGGGCGGGTTGTCGCGCCGGATCGTGGATTTCGCCGTAACCTGCTGCGGCCATATCAAGGGCGGGCTTGGTTATGTGGCGGTCATGGCGGCAATCATCATGGCCTCGATGTCCGGCTCTGCCGCGGCGGACTCTGCCGCGCTGGCCGCAATCCTCGTGCCGATGATGCGCGACGCGGGCTATAACGTGCCGCGCGCGGCGGGGCTCATGGCGGCCGGCGGCATCGTGGCGCCGGTGCTGCCGCCCTCGCTGGCCTATATCATCTTCGGCGTCGCCGCGAACGTGTCGATCACCGGGCTGTTCCTCGGCGGCATCGTCCCCGGCCTGATGATGGGCGCGGCGCTGGCGCTGATGTGGAGCTTCGTGGCCCGCAAGGAAACCGTCATCCCGCTGCCACGCCGCTCCGGCAAGGAGCGTTTGCAGGCGGGGGGCGCCGCGATCTGGGCGCTGTTCATGCCGGTGATCATCCTCGCCGGGATCCGCTTCGGCATCTTCACCCCGACTGAGGCCGCCGTGGTCGCCGCCGTCTATGCGCTCTTCGTCGGCGGCGTGATCTACCGCGAGCTGACCTGGCACAGCCTCTACCGCGTCTTCGTCAACGCCGCAAAAACCACCGCCATCGTGATGTTCCTTGTCGCCTCGGCGCTGGTGACATCCTGGCTGATCACCTCGGCCAACATCCCGAATGACCTGATCGGTCTGGTAGAGCCGCTGATCGAAAGCCCGCAGCTGCTGATGCTTGGCATCGTCGCGCTGCTACTGGTCGTGGGCATGGTGCTTGACCTTGCCCCGACCATCCTGATCTTCGCGCCGGTGCTGATGCCGGTCACCCGGGCCGCCGATATCGACCCGGTCTATTTCGGCATCATCTTCGTGATGACCACCTGCATCTCGCTGATCACCCCGCCTGTCGGTGTCGTGCTCAACGTGGTCAGCGGCGTGTCACGGGTGCCGTTCGGCAAGGTGGCGCAAGGCGTGTTGCCCTTCATCGCCTCTCAACTCTTCGTCCTCGCCCTGCTTCTTATCTTCCCGCAGATCGTGCTGGCCCCGCTTGGCTGGCTGCGGTGACCCGACCACTCTCAAAATAACCCGCAAAATCGGAGGAGTTTGCACATGAAGACCCTGATCACCACCTCGGTGGCCGCCGTCCTGGCCCTTACCGTGGCCATCCCGGCCAGCGCCGAGATTTCCGAACGCACGATCCGCATCGCCAATGGCGTGGCCGAGGATCACCCGGTCGGCGACGGCGTCGAAGCGATGAAGGCCTGCGTGGAAGAGCGCACCGGCGGCGCCTGGACCATCAATGCCTTCTGGAGCTCGTCGCTCGGCGATGACCTGCAATCGGCGCAGTCGCTGCGCTCGGGCACGCTGGAGATGGTCGTCTCCTCGACCTCTCCGCTGGTCGCCATCGAACCCGCGCTCGGCGTGTTCGACCTGCCCTTCCTGATCTCGAGCGAGGCAGAGGCCGACGCGCTGCTGGACGGCGAGTTCGGCAAGATGATGTCCGAGAAGATGGAGGCACATAACCTCGTCAACCTGACCTACTGGGAAAACGGGTTCCGCAACCTGTCGAACTCGCTGCGCCCGGTCGAGAAACTCGAGGACTTCAATGGCATGCGCGTGCGCGTGATGCAGAACAACATCTTCCTCGACACGTTTGAAACCCTCGGCACCAACGCCACGCCGATGGCCTTTGGCGAGGTATTCACCGCCCTCGAAACCGGCGCCATCGACGCGCAGGAAAACCCCTATGTGACCATCGACACCTCGCGCTTCTACGAAGTGCAGGATTACGTGTCGAACACCCGCCACGCCTACACGCCATTCATGATCCTGTTCTCGAAGCCGATCTTCGACACCTATTCGGAAGAAGAGCAGCAGATCCTCTATGATTGCACCGCCGCCGGTCAGACCGTTCAGCGCGAATCCGGCCGGGCGCTGTCCGAGGAATCGCTGCAGCGGATCAAGGATGCCGGGCTGGAAGTGAACGACATCTCGGAAGAGGCCATGGCCGAAATCCGCGAAGCCGTTGCCGGCGTCTACGAGCGCGGCGCAGACTCGATCGGTGCCGACGTCATCGAGCAGGTGCAGGCCGAACTGGCGACCATCCGCGGCCAGTAACCCTGGCTCGCTGACCACAAGGGCCGGGGCCACGCGCCCCGGCCCGACCGCCAAGCTCCCCGGATAGCCCCATGAAAATCACCCGCGTCGAGACCCTGCGTCTTGGCCAGTTCGGCAATGTTGTCTGGGTCCTGATCCGTACGGATGAGGGCATCACCGGCCTGGGCGAGACCTTTCTGGGCGCCGCCGCGGTCGAGGCCTATATCCACGAAAGCGTTGCCCCCAAGCTGGTGGGCCGCGATCCCCTGCAGATCGAGGCGATCAACCGCGACCTGATCGGCTATCTGGGCTGGCGCGGCGCCGGGGTGGAAACCCGCGGCAATTCGGCCGTGGATATCGCGCTGTGGGACATCTTCGGCAAGGCGCTTGGCGTGCCGGTCTCGGTCGCCCTTGGCGGCAAGTCTCGCGATACGATCCGCACCTACAACACCTGCGCCGGCTACAGCTACATCCGCGACACGCGCGCCCAATCGGTCGACAACTGGGGGATCGGGCAGAAGCCCGCCGGCCCCTATGAAGACCTCGAGGCCTTCCTGCACCGCGCCGACGAGCTGGCCCATTCCATTCTGGACGAAGGGATCACCGGCATGAAGATCTGGCCCTTCGACATTGCCGCCGAGCGCAGCCACGGGCTCGACATAACCGCCGCCGAACTCAAGACCGCGCTGGAGCCGTTCGAGAGGATCCGCAAGGCGGTCGGCGACCGCATGGACATCATGGTCGAGTTCCATTCGCTCTGGCGCCTGCCTGCCGCGCAGCGCATCGCGCGGGCGCTGAAACCCTATGGCACTTACTGGCACGAAGACCCGGTCAGGATGGACAGCCTCGACATCCTCAAGGCCTATGCCCCGCATTCCGGCGCGATGATCTGCGCCTCCGAGACGCTGGCCTATCCCCACGCCTTCCGCGACTATCTGGCAACCGGCGTGGCCGGGGTTGCCATGCTCGACCTCTCGTGGTGCGGCGGGCTATCCGAGGCGCGCAAGATCGCGGCGCTGGCCGAGGCACAGCAGATCCCCGTCGCGCCGCATGATTGCACCGGGCCAGTGGTATTCATGGCCTCGTGCCAGTTCTCGCTGCATGCCCGCAACGCGCTGATCCAGGAGTCGGTGCGTGCGCTCTACACCGGCTGGTACACCGAGGTGGTGGATGCCCTGCCCATCGTGAAGAACGGCCAGATCACCCTGCCAGACACGCCCGGTCTGGGGATCGCGCTGCTGCCGGACCTTTTCACGCGCCCCGATGCCATCCACCGCAGGTCCGGCGCTGACGGAGAGCTGACATGAACCTTCCCGGCACCACCTTCCGCGGCATCGCGATCAGCCCGGCCCGGCTTGGCATGATGGTCATGCTGCTGGCGATGTTCCTGTTCGTCGCCAATGACGCGATGGGCAAATGGCTGGTCTCGACCTATTCGGTCGGGCAGGTGCTGCTGCTGCGTTCTGCCGTCGCCTTGCTGATCCTCTCACCCTTCCTGTGGCGCATGGGGCTGGCGCCGATCCGCCATGTCCAGCGCCCGCTGCTGCAATTCGCCCGCGTGGTGTTCTCCACCGCCGAGGTGTTCTGCTTCTACTGGGCCGTCTACTATCTGCCGCTGGCCGATGTGATGACCTACTGGCTGGCCGCGCCGATCTATGTGGCGGCGCTGTCGCCTTTCTTGCTGGGCGAGAAGGTAGGCGCGCTGCGGTGGGCGGCCATCGCTCTGGGCTTCGTCGGCGTGCTGGTCGCGCTGACGCCCTCGGGCGAGGTGCATCCCTTCGCCATTGCCGTCTCGGTCATCGGCACGCTTGCCTTCGCGCTGATGATGCTGACCGGGCGCAGCCTGCGCGGCACGCCCGATACGGTGCTGGTCTTCTTCCAGATCCTCGGTGCGCTGGCGGCGGGGCTGGTCCTGGCCCCGGTCGGGTGGGTCACGCCGACGGGCGCCGACCTGCTGCTTCTGGGCACGCTCGGCGTGATCGCCATGCTGGGCCATATCTGCGTGAACCGCGCGGTGAAGCTGGCCGACGCCGCAACCGTGGCGCCGTTCCAGTACACGCTGCTGCCCTGGGCGGTGCTGATGGGCTGGATGTTCTTCGGTGACCTGCCGACCGCGACGATGCTGGCGGGCGCGGCGATCATCGTAGTGTCCGGCCTGATGATCTTCACAGCCGAAACGCGGGCGAAGGCTCCGGCCCCCAAGGGGTGAACGGGGGCAGCACGGGGCCCGCCTTGCCCTGCTGCCCCCAAGGCCCGGTCAGGCGCGCTTGATCAGCCGTATCACGAACAGCAAGATCACCGCCCCGATGGTGGCGTGAACGATGGATCCGGCGATGCCGCCGCCGATATTCAGGCCCAGACGGGGCAGGATGAGGCCGGCCACAAACGCGCCGACGATCCCGATGACGATGTTGCCAAGCAGGCCATAGCCGTAGCCCTTGACGATCAGCCCTGCGAGCCAACCGGCCACCGCGCCAACAAGGAGAATGATGAGCAGACTTTCGAGCGCCATTTTGGGTCCTTCCCATTGAGCGTGAGCCCCACCGAGAAATTCGGGGCTACCGGCCGCAGATGCGCCGCGGGATGCGGCCTCTACCCTGTGCACCGGCCCGCGGTTGAGGCGGGCGATCAACCTCGTGATCCCCTACCCCCCAGACCACGGCCCCGTGACCCTAGCGCAGATTGCCGGTTCGAGGAATAGCGCCTCGCCTCGCTTCAGAACCCGCTCACCCCCGGCAACCATGTCGACAGGGCAGGCACGAAGGTGATCAGCATCAGCGCCGCGGCGAGGGCCAGGAAGAATGGCGGCATCTCCCTGATCAGGGTGGAGGGCCTCAGGTTAGCAGTTGAGGCCACCACGAAGATCAGGCTGCCGACCGGCGGCGTGCAGAGGCCAAAGGTCAGGTTCACGATCACCAGGATGGCGAAGTGGTTGGGGTCGATGCCAAGCGCAAGGCTGATCGGCGCCAGGATCGGCACAAGGATCATGACCCCGGGCAGCGGGTCCATGAACAGGCCGAAGACCAGCAGCAGCAGGTTCACCGCCAGCAGGAAGACGATGGGCGACAGGTCCCAGGCGATGATCGTTTCCGCCAGGAACTGCGGCAGTCCCTCGATGATCAGCACCCAGGCGAAGGCCCGGGCCGCGCCCAGGATCAGCAGCACCGCCCCCGCGACCAGCGCCGCGCGCAGGATGATGGCGGGCAGGTCGCGCAGGTGCAGCGAGCGGTAGACGAACATCCCCACGAACAGCGCGTAGAACACCGCGATCACCGAGGCCTCGGTCGGCGTGAAGATGCCAAAGCGGATGCCGCCGACGATCAGCCCGATCAGCAGCAGCGCCGGGATGGCATGGACGGCAAGACGCAGGATCTCGGCCAAGGGCGGCATCGGATCGCCGCTGACATAGCCGCGCAGGTGGCTGACGCGGGCATTGGCGATCATCACCAGCAGGGTGATCAGCAGGCCCGGCAACACTCCCGCCATGAACAGCGAGCCGACAGAGACCTCCTGATCCTGCATCGCATAGATGATCATGGTGATCGAGGGCGGGATGATCGGCCCCACCACCGCGCTCGCCATCGTCAGCGCGCCGGCATAGGGGCGGTCATAGCCGCCCTTCTCCATCATCTTGATCATCATCGAGCCGGGGCCAGCGGCATCGGCCAGCGCACTGCCCGAGATCCCCGCGAACATCGCCGAGCTGAGCACGTTGGCGTGCCCCAGCCCGCCCTTCAAGTGCCCGACCAGCGATTGCGCAAGGCGCAGGATCGCCAGCGTCACCGCGCCCCCCGTCATGATCTCGGCCGCCAGAATGAAGAACGGCACCGCCAGCAGCGGAAAGCTGTCGAGGCCGGTGAACATCTCCTTTACCACCACGAGACTGGGATAGGAGGACCCGAAGCTGAGCGCGACAAAGACCGAGATGGCCATGGCGAAGGCCACCGGCACCCCAAGCGCCAGCAGGATGAACAAGGCCGGGAACAGGATTTCAGCCACGGGCGCCTCCGGGCATCGGAGTGGCGCTGTCCGCGCCGTCCATCGGCTTGAAGGCGCCGGCGGTGATGAAGGGCCGGGCGATCAGCAGCAGATGCACGATCAGCAGGGCAAAGCCCACCGGCATGGCGGCATAGACATAGAGGAACGGGATGCGCAGTGCGGGCGTCACCTGAAACTGCATCCGCTGCGCATATTGCACGCCGACATGAACCATGAAGCCGAAGAACACCAACAGCCCGATCACAAGGCAGGCGCGCAGGATTCTTTGCCCCATCACCGGCAGCGCGTCCTGCAGGTTGGTGATGGCGACATGGCCGCCGATGCGCAGGATCAGGCCGGCACCCGCGAAGGTCATCCAGATCATCAGGTAGCGCGCCGCCTCATCCGCCCAGGACAGCGAATGCGAGGAGGTATAGCGCAGCGCGATGTTCGCACCCACGATCAGCGCCATCGCCGTCAGCATCAGGATCAGCGCCCATGCATTCAGCGTGACGAAAAGGGTTTCCAGCTTTTTCAAGGATCGGCCTCGGGAGGGGGGCCGGCGCCGAAGGGCGCCGGCGTCAGTCGTTACTGGAAGTTGACGATCGAGTTGACGAAGTCTTCGCCATAGGTCTCGTAATAGCCGTCATAGGCCGACTGGATCGAGGCCTGGAACGCGGCCTTTTCCTCGGCCGACAGGGCATTCACTTCCATCCCGCGCTCTTTCAACGTCTCCACGCCGCTTGCCTCGACATCATCCACGTAACCGCGCATCGCGCCCACGGCCTCGGTCGCGGCCTTCTCGAAGGCGGCCTTCTGCGTGTCGTCGAGGCCATCCCAGAACGGCTTGGACACCAGCAGCATCGCCGGCGAATAGACGTGGCCCGACAGCGTCAGATACTTCTGCACCTCGTTCAGCTTGGCCGAGACGATCACCGACAGCGGGTTTTCCTGCCCGTCGATCACGCCCTGCTGCAGCGACGAGATCACCTCGGGCCAGGCCATCGGGGTCGGCGCGGCGCCCATCGCGTTGAAGGCGGCCAGGTGAACCGGGTTTTCCATGGTGCGGATCTTCAGCCCGGCAACGTCAGCCGGGGTCTTGATCGCATTGCGGTTATTGGTGATGTGGCGGAAGCCCTGTTCACCCCAGGCAAGGCCGACCAGACCGACATTGTCGAACTCGGCAAGGATGTCCTGGCCGATGGGGCCATCCAGAACCGCGCGGGCATGGGCCAGATCGCGGAACAGGAACGGCACGTCGAAGACGCCGGTCGCGGGCACGAAGTTCGCCAGCGTGCCCGAAGACACGATGGTCGCCTCGATGGTGCCAAGCTGCAGGCCCTCGATGACCTCACGCTCGCCGCCCAGACCCGACGAGGGGAAATGGGTAAAGGTGAACTGATCGCCGGTTTCGGCCGTCACCACCTCTTCGAACTTGTCGGCGGCGACGCCATAGTGGCTGTCAGGCGCCAGCGCGTAGCCGATCTTGACTTCAGTCTGCGCAGCGGCCGGAAGCCCAAGCGCGATCAGGGCACCGGTCGCAGCCAGCGCACGGAAATGATGTTTCATGGTAGTCCTCCCCTTTGGTGTTAACTTGCTACAGGCGGCCCATTTGGGTTGCAACCCGCCACGGCCTCAGCCGGGCTTGCGGAACAGCGTCACCAGCTCCGGCACATAGGCCTGGGCATGGCCGCCCGTCACCGCCGCGCCGAGCGCCGCCGACACGCCATCCGCAATGGTCATCTGCCCGCCCGCGGCGTCGGCCATCGCCCGATAATAGTCGATGTCCTTCTGCGCATTGCCCACGAAGAACGGCAGCCCCTCACGGTCCCCCGCCACGATATAGGGCGCCAGCCGGTCCAGCGCCGCGCTGACACCGCCGCCACCTGCCAGCACATCGACGAAGATCTGCGGGTCGACCCCAGCATCCGCCGCCTGCGCCGCCGCCTCGGCCAGCAGCGACATGAACCCGATGGAGACATAGTTGTGCAGCAGCTTCAGCCGGTGGCCATGCCCCAGCGGCCCGACATGCTGGACAGAGGCGGTGAAGGAGGCCAGCACCGGGCGCACCCTCTCCAGCACGCCCGCCTCGCCGCCGACCAGCAGGTTCAGCGTGCCCTCATGCGCGTGTTTCGCCGTGCGGGTCATCGGCGCATCCAGATAGGCGCCGCCCGCGGCCGCAACGATCCCGCCCATCCGCAGCGTCGACTCCGGCAGGGCGGTGGAGCAATCGATGACCACGGTGCCCGGCGTCAGCGCAGACGCCAGCCCGGCCTCCCCGCCCACGATGGCCTCCACTTGCGGCGAGCCGGTGACGCAGAGGATCACCACGTCCGACGCGGCAGCCACCTCGGCCACGGTCGCGGCCGCTCGGGCGCCAAGGCCGGTGATCTCCTCCACCGGCTGATTGCCGGGATGATCGAGGAAGGTCAGCTGAAACCCGCCCCGCGCCAGCACATTGCGGGCAATCCCGTGGCCCATGAGGCCAACGCCGATAAGTCCGACACGCATGGTTCTCTCCCTAGTGTTCCCGGCCTGCCCGGCCTCAGTCAGCGTTGATCCAGATCGCCTTGGTGTCGAGGTACTCGTCCAGATGCTCGGTCCCGCCCTCGCGGCCATAGCCCGACATCTTGACCCCGCCAAAGGGCACCGCCGGGTCGATGGCGTGGTACATGTTGACCCAGACCGACCCCGCCTTGATCCGGTGCGCCAGCTTATGCGCCGTGCCCAGATGCGTCGAGAACACCCCCGCCGCGAGGCCGTAGGGCGTGGTATTCGCCCGCTCCACCACCTCGTCCAGCGTGTCGAAGGGCAGCGCGGAAATGACCGGCCCGAAGATCTCTTCCCGGGCAATGGTCATGTCATCGGTCACGCCGCCGAACACCGTGGGGTGGATGAAGTTGCCGCCCTCGAGCCCCGCGCCCTCGGCACGGGCGCCGCCAGTCAGCACCTCGGCACCCTCGTTCGGCCCGGCAGCCAGATAGCCCGCGATCCGGTCCGCCTGACGGGCCGAGATGATCGGGCCCACATCGGTGCCCTCGTCGATCCCATGCCCGATGCGCAGCTTCGCCGCAAAATCGGCCACCCGCCGCACGAACTCGTCATGTATCTCGCGCGCGACGAACAGGCGCGAGCCGGCGATGCAGATCTGCCCGGAATTGGCGAACACCGCCATCGCCGCCACCGGCACCGCCTTGTCGATATCGGCATCGCGGCAGACGATGACCGGCGACTTGCCCCCCAGCTCCAGCGACACGCGCTTGAGGTTGCCGGTCGCCGCGCGGGCGATGGCCTGCCCCGTCGCGGTGGACCCGGTGAACACGATCTTGTCCACGCCCAGATGCGCGGCCAGCGCCGCCCCCGCCTCGGCCCCCAGCCCGGTCACGATGTTCAGCACGCCGTCCGGCAGCCCCGCCTCCTGCATGATCCGCGCGATCATCAGCACGGTCAGCGATGCCTCTTCCGACGGCTTCAGCACCACCGTGCAGCCCGTCGCCAGCGCCGGCGCGATCTTCCAGACCGACCCGGCGATGGGCGCGTTCCACGGGATGATGGCCCCGACCACGCCCACCGGCTCGCGCACGGTCTGCGAGTAGATCTCGCCGGGGAAAGAGTTCGGGATGGTCTGGCCGTGAACGGCCACCGCCTGCCCGGCATAGAAGCGCAGCATCCCCAGCACCCGGCGGCTGTTGGCCAGTGTCCGCTGGATCGGCATCCCCATGTCGAGCGTGTCCGACAGGCAAAGCCGCTCCCACGCCGCCTCGAACCCGTCCGCGATGCGCAGCAGCAACGCCTGCCGCTCGAACGGGGTGAACTTCGACCAGGGCCCCTCGAAGGCCTTGCGGGCGGCAGCCACCGCCGCGTCGATATCCGCGGCATCCCCTTGCGGAACGGTCGCCAGCAGGGAGCCATCTGCAGGGTTGCGGGCGTCCATCACCCTGCCGGAGCGGGCCTCGCACCACGCGCCATCCACGAACATCGGGCGGAAGCTTCCGTCATAGATCTCTGCCGCCAAGGCTTTCCAGTCTGTCATCTCGTCTCCTCCGGCTTGCGGCACGCATCCGGCCGCGCGGATACCTAAGCCAGTCGGCGGGGGCCCTGCAACCTCCTGCGGCCGGTCTCAGCCTCCCAGCATCATGTCCGCCACATTCTCGGCAATCATCATTGTCGGGGCATTGGTGTTGCCCGCGATGATCGCCGGCATGATCGAGGCATCGACCACCCGCAGCGCCTCCACCCCGCGCACCCGCGCCTGCGGATCGACGACCGATGCGGCATCCGCGCCCATCCGGCAGGTGCCGACTGGGTGGTAGATCGTCTCGGCGCGGGCCCTTATGTCGGCGATCAGCTCGGCGTCCGACTGCACGCCCGGCCCCGGCAGCACCTCGGCGCGGATTCTTGAGGCGAGCGCGGGGGCGCCCATCACCCGCCGGGCGATCTTCAGCCCGTTCAGCAGCACCCCGATATCCTCGGGGTCGCCAAGGTAATTCGCTTCGATCCGCGGCGGCGCCATTGGGTCGGCGCCGGCGAGGCCGATGCGGCCGCGGCTTTGCGGCAGCAGGTCGCAGACATGCAGGGTGACCCCATAGCCCCAGGAGACCTTCCGCCCGTGATCGCGCAGATAGGCCGGCAGGAAGTGGAACTGCAGGTTGGGCCGGTCGCGGGAGGCATCCGAGCGCACGAAGCCCCCGGCCTCGGCGACGTTCGACGTCAGCTCACCCGTGCCTTTGGTGGCAAAGCGCCAGGCGGCACGCAGGGCGCGCGGCAGGAAGCTCGGGGCGAGCCCGATCGGCTCGCGGCCCTTGGTGCAGGACATCACGGTGATGTCGAGATGGTCGGCGAGGTTCTCCCCGATCTGGGGCGCGTCGTGCAGCAGCGGAATGCCGTGCCGCGCCAGCTCCGCCCCCGGCCCGATCCCCGACAGCATCAGCAGCTGCGGCGACTTCACCGCCCCTGCGGCAAGGATCACCTCGCCGCCCTCCCTCAGCAGCAGGTCCCGCCCCCGCAGCCGCACCCCGACGGCGCGGCGGCCGCGGAACAGCACCCGCTCCACCTGCGCGCCGGTCTCGACCGTCAGGTTCGCGCGCTCCCGGATCGGCGACAGAAACGCCCGCGCCGCGCTCAGCCGCCTGCCCTTGCGCTGCGTGACCTGATAGAGACCGACCCCCTCCTGACTCTCGCCATTGAAATCCGTGTTCTCGGGAAACTGGCACTCCACCCCCGCCTGCACGAAGGCGCGGGTCATCGGGTTCACCTCGCGCAGGTCGCTGACCGTCAACGGGCCTTCGGTGCCGTGATGCGCACCGGCCAGCGCGGTGTTCCCCTCCATCCGCAGAAACAACGCGCGGGCCCGGTCCCAGCCCCAGTGCTGACCCGCCGCCGCGGCCCAGCCTTCATAATCCGCCGGATGACCGCGCATGTAGATCATCGCATTGATGGAACTCGATCCGCCCAGAACCTTGCCGCGCGGCCAGTAGAGCCGCCGACCGTTCAGCGCCGGTTCGGGCGCGGTGTCGAAGGCCCAGTTGATGGTCCGGTTGCGGGCCATCGCGGCGAGGCCGAGGGGCATATGGATCAGCGGGTTGCGGTCGCGCCCGCCCGCCTCGACCAAGCAGACGCGGGTGCCGGGATCGGCGGAGAGGCGGTTCGCCAGCACGCAGCCGGCCGAGCCCGCCCCGACGATGATGTAATCGAACATGACCTACCCCAGAAGCCGTTTCACCAGCCCGATCAACCGCTTCACCCGCGCCGTATAGGGCGGGAACACCAGCGGCAGCGCCGAGCCGCGATTGGTCAGGATCGCCCGCTCATGGCTGAAGGCGCGAAAGCCGTATTCGCCATGCGCGGCGCCGATGCCGGACTGGTTCACGCCGCCGAAGGGCAGGCGGGTATGGGTGAACTGCGCCACGGTCAGGTTGACGCCGACACTGCCCGAGCTGGTGGCGGCGATGATCCGCTCCGTCCCCGCGCGGTCCTTGTCGAAGACATAGAGCGCCAGCGGCTTGGGGCCTGCGTTGATCCGGGCGATCACCTCGGCGATGTCGTCATAGGCGAGGATCGGCAGGATCGGCCCGAAGATTTCCTCCGACGATATCCGCATCTCGGGCGTCAGCGCCTCGATCAGGGTCGGGGCCATGCGGCGGCCTTGCGCCGCGCCCCCCAGCGTCAGCTGCGCCCCTTTGGCAAGGGCATCGCTCAGCAGGCTGGAGAGCCGCTCGGCGTGCCGGTCACTCACGATCTGTGCCAGATGCGGGCTTGCCGCCGTCTCGCCATAGGCCAGCGCGATCCGCGCGCGCAGCGCCGCAAGGAAGGCGTCCTTGACGGAGCGGTGGACGTAGACGTGATCCGGTGCGATGCAAGTCTGCCCGGCATTGGCGAACTTGCCGAAGGTGATCCACTTGGCGGCCTGCGTCAGGTCGGCATTTGGCCCGACGATGGTCGGCGACTTGCCCCCCAGCTCCAGCGTCACCGAGGCCAGCGTCTTCGCCGCCGCGGCCATGACGATGGAGCCGACGGCGGGGCTGCCGGTGAAGAAGATATGATCGAAGGGCAGCGCCAGCAGCGCCTCCGACGCCTCCACCCCGCCTTCGACAACCGTCACAAGGTCCGGCGGAAACGTCTCGCCGATCATCCGCGCGATCAGCGCCGAGGTGGTCGGCGTCATCTCCGACGGTTTCAGGACCGCGCTGTTCCCCGCCGCCAGCGCCGAGACCAGCGGCCCGAGGCACAGGCTGAACGGATAGTTCCACGGCGCGACGATCAGGCAGACCCCCCGCGCCTCGGGCCTGATGCGGGCCGAGGTGCCAAGGGTGGCAAGCGTCGGCCATGCCCGGCGCGGCCGCATCCAGCGGCGCAGGTTGCGCCTCGCGTGACGCAGCTCCTGCATAACCGGCAGCAGCTCTGTCAGGATCACCTCGGCCTCGGGCTTGCCGAAATCCGTGGCCAGCGCGGCAACGACCGCCGCCTCATTGCGCCGGATCGCCTCGGCCAGCCGATCCAGCGCCGCGCGCCGCTCGGCAAGGCCGAACTCGGTGCGCCGTGCCGCAGTGCCCGCGGCCTGCGCGGCGAAAGCGGTCGCAGCCCTGTGCGCAGGGCTGCCCGGCTGGTCGATCATCACATCCCCTCCCTGCCGGCGCCTCCCCCCTCAGCGTCGGATCTGGTCCGCCCGTCAAGACGGACAGGCGCCCCCACCGCCATCTCTCAACGCAATTTGTCAGCCGTCAATCACCTTGAGCGATGACGCAGCGGCACGATGAGCGGCGGGTGCAGCCCGGCCCGCGGTGCATCCGCTTTGCGCCTGCATCGCCCGTTCGTCTGCTCAGGCCTTGACCCGTCTTTCGCTCCCCGGCAGCGCGATGCAAACCCGGTGGCGGCTGAACCGGCCCTACGGTGCCAGATGGTCCACGATGACCTTCGCGGCATCCTCGTAGTAGATCGTCATCCGCGGCACCGACCGGGAAAAGGCGAGGCTCGAGGCGATCCAGGGCAAGGCTCCACCCCGTGTCAGCATCGCGCCAAGGCTCCCGATGCGGACATCCACACATCCGCTTGGGGCGCAGCAGACAACGGGGGCCCGGTCTGGCTCTTGGATGAAGGCGACCCTATAAATCCGGGCAAACTAACAATTTTTCACCCAGCCGGTCCGCCCCCGGCGCCTCAGGCCCAGGCAAGCGCGACGAACCCAAGCGCCAGTCCCAGCAGAACCACAGTTTCCAGCCCTATCATCGCAAAGCCCTGCAACCCGGCCGCAGCCATTTCCTTCAGCGAGGTCTTGACCCCCAACGCCGCGATTGCCGTCAGCAGCATGAAACGCGAGGCCTCGTCGGCCGCGGCAAGCAGCAGGTCGGGCATCGGCAGCAGATTGCGCGCCAGCATCAGGCCGATGAACATCAGCACGAACCACGGCAAGCCGATGGCGCCGCCCGCCTCGTTGCGGAAGACAAGGCTGACAAGGATCAGCACAGCGGGCAGCATCGCCACCCGCAGCAGCTTGGTGAAGGTGGCAATGTCGCCCGCCTCGTCGCTGATCGAATATCCCGCGCCGACCACCTGCGCCACGTCATGCACGGTGGCCCCGATCAGCCAGCCGCTTTGCACCTCGGACAGGCCCAAGGCGGCGAACAGCACCGGGTAGAGCACCATCGCTGCGGTAGACAGTGCCGTGACACCGACAACCGTGAACAGCACGTCCTTTTCGCTCAGCAGGCGCTTTGGCAGCACCGCCGCAATCGCCAGCGCCGCCGAAGCGCCGCAGATTGCGACCGACCCGCCGGTCAGCAGGCCAAAGGCCAAGGAGCGCCCGAACATCCGCGCGATCAGGATCCCTGCGCCCAGCGTCAGCAACAACAGCCCGCCCGCCCCCAGCATCGCCACCAGCCCCAGATCGGCGATATCGCCAAAGGTCAGCCGCAACCCCAGCAGCCCGACGCCCAGCCGCAGCACCGTCTGCGAGCACAGGGCAATGCCGGGCGCCGCCCGCGGATCAAGGACCAGAAAATTGAAGGCCATCCCCAGCAGCAGCGCGAACAGCATGGCCGGGGCGCCGTAATGCTCGCCCAGAAAGCTCGCCGCGAAGGCGATGGTCACCGACAGCAGCAGACCACCCTTCATCTGCAAGAGCCAGGCGCGGGTAAACGGCCGCGCTGGCGCAGATGCGATGGGGCCGGGCTGCAGCTCAACGGGGGTCATGCGCGCAACGCGGCCCTGCCCGCGATGGCCGGGGCGGGTTCTGCGGCGCGAGGCGCGACTGTGAAACGATGCATGGCAAGCCCCCGGAACGTGCAGGCCGAACAGTCGCGCAGCCCGGGCGCGAAGGCAAATGCGAAACAACAGGTGGCTGGCATACGCTCCTGCCGGGCCCGAACCTGAACCGCCCAAAAGGCAGGCAACCCGCCCGCAAACCGCGCACGGCCCCGGCGCAGCGGCCCCCGCACCGGCACGCGTCCCCCAGCGGGCTTGGCCAGCGACAGCAAACGCTGGCGGTGTCATCGCAGCAGCAGGAACAGCACCGCACCGATGAAACTCCGCATCGTCATCGTCGAACCCGACCTGGCCCGCGCGCGGCAGGTGATAGAGAGCCTGGCGCCGCTCGGCCATGACATCACGGTCATCGCCGAAAGCGCCGCCCTCGCCCGCCGGGTGCGGGAAATTGCGCCTGACATCGTGCTCATCGACATGGCCGACCCCTCGCGCGACGTGCTGGAGGAGATGGCGCTGGCCTCGGACCCGCTGGAACGCCCGGTGGCCTTCTTCGTGGACCGCACCGACCGCGACATGACGCGGCAGGCGATCGAGGCGGGTGTGTCGGCCTATGTGGTGGCGGGGCTGCAGCCGGACCGGCTGGCGGGCGTCATGGATGCCGCCATCGCCCGCTTCCAGATGTTCCGGCGGATGCGGACCGAGCTGGAAACCACCCGCCGCGCGCTGGAAGAGCGCAAGGTGATCGACCGTGCCAAGGGCATCTTGATGAAGGCGCGGGGGATTTCCGAGGATGACGCCTATGCCCTGCTGCGCAAGACCGCGATGGATCAGGGCCGCAAGGTGGCCGAGGTCGCCTCGGCGCTGGTGACGGCGGCGGGGCTGCTGTCATGATCCTCGATCAGCTCCGCGTCGGCTTCGTGCCGCTCCTTGACATGGCCCCGCTGGCCGTGGCGCGCGAGATGGGCTTTGCGGCCGAAGAGGGCATCGCGCTGGAGCTGACCCGCGCCTCCTCGTGGTCGATGCTGCGCGACATGCTGGTCTTCGGCCAGGTCGAGGCGGCGCAGATGCTGGCCCCGGTGCCGATTGCGATGGCGATGGGGCTTGGCGGCGCGGCGACGCGGCTGGACATCCTGCAGGTGCTGTCGGTGAACGGCGATGTCATCGGCCTGTCGCAGCGGCTGGCCGCCCGGATGCGGGCCGCGGCCTATGGCTTCGACTTCCACGATGCGCGCGCCGCCCGCACGGCGCTGGTCGCAGCCGCCGGGGGCCCGCTGCGCATCGGCATACCCTTCCCCTTCTCCACCCATGCCGAGCTGGTCTCCTACTGGCTGAACGGCGCCGCGCTGGATTATGAGCTGACCACCATCCCCCCACCGCAGATGGTCGAGGCGCTGGCGCGGGGTGAGATCGATGCCTTTTGCGTGGGCGAGCCCTGGGGGTCGGTTGCCGTCGATGCCGGCGTCGGCACGCTGGTGCTGCCCAGCCGGGCGATCTGGGCGGTAGCGCCGGAAAAGGTGCTGGCCGTGCGCCATGACTGGTCCGAGGCGAACCCTGCCCTTACCGGGCGGCTGATGCGGGCGGTGTGGCGGGCGGCGCGCTGGCTGCACCAGACCGGCAATCGCGGCGTGGCCGCGGATATCCTGGCGCGGCCGGACTATGTGAACGCGCCGGTCGAGGTGCTGGAACGGGCGCTGTCGGGCAATATGGTGATCTCGCCGGGCGGAGATCTGCGGCGTGTGTCCGACATGATCCGTTTCTTTGAAGGTGCCGCCAGTTTTCCCTGGCGCTCGCAAGCCGCCTGGTTCGCGGCGCAGATGGCGGAGCGGTTCAACCTTGATCCCGCCGCCAGCATCGCCGCCGCCTCGGCCATCTGCCGCACCGATCTCTACCGCCGCAACCTGCGCTCTGCCGGGGCCGATCTGCCGGGCGCCTCGGAAAAGCTGGAGGGCAGCCTGCACCACCCGACCGCCGTCGCGTCAGAGCAGGGCCAGATGATTCTCTCGCCCGATGCGTTCTTCGACAGTCGCGTTTTTGACCTGATGGCCCCGCGCTGACGCGAAAGCGCGCCTATTTTTACGGCACGGCAGAAAACCACCCCGCTGCCCCGCCCTGCCGTTTGACCTGCCCCCGGCGACAGCGGTTACTTGTAACAGCGAAGTTGCAATGGCGTGACTTCCCCGACGATCCGGTTCCCGATGGTGGGAACACAGGCACAGCCGCCTGACCCGTTCTGCGCACTCCGCAGCGACTGGTCGGCGGCTTTTTTGTTTTTCGCCCCAGCCCATCCCCCGGCGGGGCCCAGCCAGAGGACATGCCCCATGATCCGCAAGCTTGCCTTCACGGCCCTCATCAGCGCCATTGCCTCGCAATCCGGTGCCGATACCCTGCCAGAGATCGAAGACCTGACGCTCGGCTTCATCAAGCTGACCGACATGGCCCCCTTGGCCATCGCCTATGAGAAAGGCTATTTTGAGGATGAGGGCCTCTATGTCACGCTCGAGGCGCAGGCGAACTGGAAGGTCCTGCTTGATGGCGTGATCGACGGCAACCTGCACGGCGCCCACATGCTGGCCGGCCAGCCCCTCGCCGCGACCATCGGCTTCGGAACCCAGGCCCATATCGTCACGCCCTTCGTCTTCGACCTGAACGGCAATGCCACCACCGTGTCGAACGAGGTCTGGGCGCTGATGCGCCCCGCGATCCCGTCGGATGCGGAGGGCAAGCCGGTTCACCCCATCTCTGCCGAAGCCCTGCGCCCGGCGCTGGAGGCTTTCGCCGCGCAGGGCCGCCCGTTCAACCTCGGCATGGTCTTCCCCGTCTCCACCCATAACTTCGAACAGCGCTACTGGCTGGCGGCGGGCGGCATCCATCCGGGCTATTACAGCCCCGACAACTCTGCCGGCCAGATCGGCGGCGAGGTGCTGCTGTCGGTCACCCCGCCCCCGCAGATGCCCGCCACGCTCGAGGCTGGCACCATCTCGGGCTACACGGTGGGCGAGCCGTGGAACCAGCAGGCAGTTGCGATGGGCATCGGCGTGCCGGTGGCGACAGACCTCGATATCTTCCCGATGCGCGCCGAAAAGGTGCTCGGCCTGCGCGCCGATTTCGTGGAAGAGAACCCCAATACCGTGAAGGCGCTGACCCGCGCCCTCATCCGCGCCGCGATGTGGCTGGACGACAATGACAACGCCAACCGCATGGAAGCGGTGCAGATCATCAGCAGCCCCAACTATGTCGGCGCCGATCCGGTGGTTCTGGCCAACTCGATGACCGGCACCTTCGAGTATGAAAAAGGCGACATTCGCCCGGTGCCCGATTTCAACGTCTTCTTCCGCTATCAGGCCAACTATCCCTTCACGTCCGATGCGGTCTGGTACCTGACCCAGATGCGCCGCTGGGGCCAGATCCCCGAAGCGAAGCCCGATGCCTGGTACACCGAAACCGCGCAATCGGTGTTCCTGTCCGACATCTACCTCGACGCCGCGCAATCGCTGGTCGATGACGGGCTCGCCCCGGCCGAGGCCTTCCCCTTCGGCAGCGACGGCTACCGCACCGAACCCTCCCGCGCCATCGACGCCCTGCCCTTCGATGGCCGCAGCCCCAACGCCTATATCGACAGCCTTGCCATCGGCCTGAAGGGCGATCAGCGCGTCATCGGCAACGAGGTGCAGGGGTAACCCTGCCATCAGGAGAGACATGACATGAGCGCCCTAGACCCCGCCCAATTCGCAGACCGCGCCGCCCGCCGCGCCCGGCTGTTCACCCGGATCAACAAGCTGGACGGCTGGTTCCAGGTTCTGGGCCTGTCCTTCGTCACCCCGCTGCTGCGCGCCTTGGCCGGTGACAACCCGGCCGCCCAGATGAAACATATCTGGCGCCTGCTGGCGGTGCCGCTGCTGGCCATCGCGCTGTTCCTGATGCTGTGGGCGACGCTTGCCCCCCGCGTCGTCACCTCGCTTGGTGCCATCCCCGGCCCGGCGCAGGTGCGGGAGCAGGCGCAGGTGCTGCACGCCGACCATGTCGCCGAACGCACCAAGGCCGCCGAGTTCCAGCTGCGCCAGGACGCGCGCAACGCCGAACTGGTCGCAGCCGGCCAGGCCGACCGGGTGCGCGAGCGTGCCTATACCGGCTCGCCCACCTATTACGCCCAGATCTGGACCTCGGTGCAGACGGTGTTCTTCGGCTTCCTGATCGCCACCGCCATCGCCGTGCCGCTGGGGATCCTCGCGGGCCTCTCGCCCACGGCCAATGCCGCGCTGAACCCGCTGATCCAGATCTTCAAGCCGGTCTCGCCGCTGGCCTGGCTGCCCATCGTCACGATGGTGGTCTCGGCCGTCTACGTCACACAGGACGGCGTCTTCTCCAAATCCTTCCTGACCTCGGCAATCACCGTCACGCTCTGCTCGCTCTGGCCGACGCTGATCAACACCTCACTTGGCGTCGCCAGCATCGACCGTGACCTGATCTCGGTCAGCCGGGTGCTGCAACTGAACACCTGGACCAAGATCACCCGGCTGGTGCTGCCCTCGGCGCTGCCGCTGATCTTCACCGGCCTCAGGCTGTCGCTGGGGGTGGGTTGGATGGTGCTGATCGCGGCCGAGATGCTGGCGCAGAACCCGGGCCTTGGCAAATTCATCTGGGACGAGTTCCAGAACGGGTCTTCCAGCAGCCTCGCCCGGATCATGGTTGCGGTCTTCACCATCGGGATCATCGGCTTCATCCTCGACCGGCTGATGTTCGCGCTGCAATCGCTCTTCACCTTCTCGAACAACCGGTAGGCAGCATGGGCATCCTGACATTCAAGAACGCCGGCAAGGGCTTCGGCTCGGGAACGGAACGGGTCGAGGTGTTGAAGGACATCACCCTCGACGTGGCCGAAGGCGAGTTCCTGGCGATCCTCGGCTTTTCGGGCACCGGCAAGACCACCCTCATCAACCTGATGGCGGGCCTGACAACGCCCGACAGCGGCGCGGTGCTGTTCAAGGGCGCCCCCATCACCGGCCCGGGGCCGGAGCGGGGGTTGGTGTTCCAGTCCTACTCGCTGATGCCCTGGCTGACGGTGGCGGGCAATGTCGCGCTGGCGGTGGACGCCGTCCACAAGAAGGCGAGCCGGGCAGAGCGCGCCGCCATCGTTGACAAGTTCATCACCTTGGTCGGCCTCGGCCACGCCAAGGCCCGCCGCCCGGCCGAGCTGTCGGGCGGGATGCGCCAGCGCGTCTCGGTCGCCCGGGCGCTGGCGATGAACCCGGCCGTGCTGCTGATGGATGAACCGCTCTCGGCGCTCGACGCGCTGACCCGCGCGAACCTTCAAGATGAGATCACGCAGATCTGGCAGGCCGACCGGAAAACGGTGGTGCTGATCACCAATGACGTGGATGAGGCGCTGTTGCTCGCCGACCGCATCGTGCCCCTGAACCCCGATGGCACCCTCGGCCCGGCCTTCAAGGTGGCGATCCCCCGCCCCCGCTCGCGCACCGCGATGAACCATGATGCCACCTTCAAGGCGCTGCGGGCCGAGGTAACCAAATACCTGATGGATGCCGGGATCTCCGGCAAGGTCGCCGAAACCCGCCTGCTGCCGCAGGTCACGCCGATCCATGGCACCCCGCGCGCCTATGCGCAGGCCGCGAAAAGCCCGGTGTCGGACAAGTATCTGGAATTCTCGCAGCTCTCCAAGGTCTACCCCACACCGCAGGGCCCGCTGACCGTCGTCGACAAGTTCGACCTGAAGCTGAAGAAAGGCGAATTCGTCAGCCTGATCGGCCATTCCGGCTGCGGCAAGTCCACCGTGCTGACGATGGCGGCGGGGCTCAACGACATCTCCAGCGGCGCGATCAAGCTGGATGGGCGCGAGGTGATCGGCGCCAACCCCGAACGCGCCGTGGTCTTCCAGTCCCCCAGCCTCTTCCCCTGGCTCACCGCCAAGGAAAACGTCGCCATCGGCGTCGACCGCGTCTATCCCACCGCCAGCCGGGCTGAACGGCAAGAGGTGGTGGAATACTACCTCGAACGTGTCGGCCTTGGCGATGCGATGGACCGGCCCGCCAGCGAGATGTCGAACGGCATGCGCCAGCGCGTCGGCATCGCCCGCGCCTTCGCCCTCTCGCCCAAACTCCTGCTGCTGGATGAGCCCTTCGGGATGCTCGACAGCCTGACAAGGTGGGAGCTGCAAGAGGTGCTGATGGAGGTCTGGTCCCGTACCAAGGTCACCGCCGTCTGCGTCACGCATGATGTCGATGAGGCGATCCTGCTCGCCGACCGCGTGGTGATGATGACCAACGGCCCCCGCGCCACCATCGGCAAGATTACCGAGGTGAACCTGCCGCGCCCCCGCACCCGCAAGGCGCTGCTGGAGCATCCGGATTACTATAGCTACCGGGCGGAAGTGCTTCAATTCCTTGAAGATTACGAGCACGGCCACCAGAAGAAGAAGGACGCTGCCTGATGAAACGCAGACTTGTCGTCATCGGCGCCGGCATGGCCTCTGGCCGCGCGCTGGAACATCTGCTGGCCGCGGACCCCAGCGGCTGGGACGTGACCCTGTTCAACGCCGAACCCCGCGGCAATTACAACCGCATCATGCTTTCGCCGGTACTGTCGGGCGAGAAAAGCTATGCCGAGATCGTCACCCATGACGAGGCCTGGTATGCTGCACAGGGCATCACCTGCCGCTTTGGCGAGGCGATCACCGCCATCGACCGAAGCGCGAAAACCGTGACCGGGGCAAATGGCGCCGTGACTTACGACAAGCTGCTGATCGCCACCGGCTCGGCGCCCTTCATCATCCCGGTGCCGGGGCACAAACTGCCCGGCGTCGTCAGCTACCGCGACCTCGATGACACCAACGCCATGATCGAAGCCTCGGCAAGGCCCGGCGGCAAGGCCGTCGTCATCGGCGGTGGGCTGCTGGGGCTGGAAGCCGCGGCAGGGCTCGCCTCGCGCGGGATGGAGGTGACGGTGATCCACCTGATGGGCCACCTGATGGAACGTCAGCTCGACCCGGCGGCGGGCTACCTGCTGCAAAAGGATCTGGAAAAGCGCGGGCTGCGCATCCACTGCAAGGGCGCGACCAAGGCCATCCTCGGCACGGACCGGGTAGAGGCGGTGCTGCTGGAGGATGGCACAGTCTATGGCGCCGACCTCGTCTGCATAGCCGTCGGCATCCGCCCCGAAACCCGGCTGGCCAACGATGCCGCGCTGGAGGTGGGCCGCGGCATCACCGTGAACGACCAGCTCTGCACCTCGGACCCCGACATCCTCGCCCTTGGCGAATGTGTGGAACATGACGGCCAGCTCTTCGGCCTTGTCGCCCCGCTCTACGATCAGGCGAAGGTAGTGGCCGCCACGCTGGCCGGAGCCCCTGCCGCCTTCCGCCCCGTGCAGACCGCGACGAAGCTGAAGGTCACCGGGGTCGATCTGTTCAGCGCCGGCGACTTCGCCGAGGCCGAGGGGCGCGAGGATATCGTGTTCCGCGACCCGGCCCGCGGCATCTACAAGCGGCTGGTGATCGAGGGCGCGCGCCTTATCGGCGCGGTGATGTATGGCGATACGGCCGATGGCGCCTGGTTCTTCGGGCTCATCAAGGACGGCGCCGATATTGCGGCGATGCGCGACACGCTGATCTTTGGCCCGGCCTATCAGGGGGGTGCCCAAGCGGACCCTTTGGCAGCCGTTGCAGCCTTGCCGCCTGAGGCGGAAATCTGTGGCTGCAACGGCATCTGCAAAGGCACCATCACCGCCGCCATCGGTGCCGGGGCAACCTCGCTGGCCGATATCCGCGCCACGACCAAGGCCAGCGCATCCTGCGGCACCTGCACCGGGCTGGTCGAACAGCTGCTGGCGGTGACGCTTGGCGACGAGTTTCAGATGCCCGCCGCGCAGCCGGTCTGCCGCTGCACCGACCTCACGCATGAGGATGTGCGGCGGCTCATCAAGTCGCAGGGCCTCAAATCCATGCCCGCGGTGATGCAAGAGCTGGGGTGGAAAACCTCCTGCGGCTGCCATGTCTGCCGACCGGCGCTGAACTTCTACCTGCTGGCCGACTGGCCGCTGGACTATACGGATGACGCGCAAAGCCGCTTCGTGAACGAGCGCAACCACGCCAATATCCAGAGGGACGGCACCTATTCCGTCGTCCCGCGGATGTGGGGCGGCATGACCAACCCGCGTGAGTTGCGGGCAATTGCCGATGCCGCTGACAAATACGCGATCCCGGCGGTGAAGGTCACCGGCGGCCAGCGCATCGACCTGCTGGGGGTGAAGAAGGAACACCTGCCCCATATCTGGGCCGATCTGAACGCGGCAGGGCTGGTCTCGGGCCACGCCTATTCCAAGGGGCTGCGCACCGTCAAAACCTGCGTCGGCACCGACTTCTGCCGCTTCGGCACGCAGGATTCCACCGGCCTCGGCATCAAGCTGGAACAGCGGCTCTGGGGGGCCTGGACCCCGCACAAGGTCAAGCTGGCCGTCTCGGGCTGCCCGCGCAACTGCGCCGAATCCACCTGCAAGGATGTGGGCATCATTTGCGTGGACTCGGGGTTCGAGGTCGGCGTCGGCGGCGCGGCGGGGATGGACCTCAAGCACACCGAACCCCTCGCCAAGGTGGCGACAGAGGCCGAGGCGATCGACCTGACCGTCGCCTTCGTGCAGCTCTACCGCGAGCATGCCAGGTATCTCGACCGCCCCTACAAATGGCTGGCCAAGGTCGGTCTGGCCTGGGTGCAGCAGCAGGTGATGGACCCTGACATCCGCACCGCGCTGATCGAGCGGTTCGACCTGTCGCAGACCGTCTATCAGCGCGATCCCTGGGCAGACCGCGCTACCCCTGCCGCGCAGGCCGCCTTCGCGCCGCTTGCCGACCTGACCCGGGAGGCCGCGGAATGACCGATACCTGGCTCGACATCGGCGCGCTGGACGACATCCCCCGCCGCGGCGCGCGGGTGGTGAAAACCCGCCACGGCTGCGTTGCCCTGTTCCGCACCGCCGCGGATGAGGTATTTGCCATCGACGACCGCTGCCCCCACAAGGGCGGCCCGCTGTCCGAGGGCATCGTGCATGGTAATGCCGTCACCTGCCCGCTGCACAACTGGGTGTTCTCGCTGGAAACCGGCATGGCGCAGGGCGCCGACAGTGGGGCGGTGGCGACCTACCCGGCGCAAGTCCAGGGCGGGCGCATCCTGCTCGACTGCGCCCGCCTGATCGCCGGGCGCGCGGCATGACCCCCGTCCGCACCACCTGCCCCTATTGCGGCGTCGGCTGCGGGCTGATTGCCACGCCCGATGGCAAGGGCGGGCTGAGCGTGAAGGGCGACCCCGCCCACCCCGCGAACCTCGGCCGCCTCTGCTCCAAGGGCACCGCGCTGGCCGAGACGGTGGGGCTGGAGGGCCGCATCTTGTCGCCACAGATCGGCGGCCAACCCGCCACATGGGACAGCGCGCTGGACCTGATCGCCGCCCGCTTCCGACAGGCCATCGCTGATCACGGGCCGGACTCGGTGGCCTTCTACCTTTCGGGCCAGATGTTGACCGAGGATTACTATGTCGCCAACAAGCTGATGAAAGGCTTCATCGGCTCGGCCAATATCGACACCAACTCGCGGCTTTGCATGGCCTCCTCGGTCGCGGGCCACCGCCGCGCCTTTGGCAGCGATACCGTACCCGGCACCTATGAGGATCTGGATCAGGCCGATCTGGTGGTGCTGGTCGGCAGCAACCTCGCCTGGTGCCACCCCGTGCTCTATCAGCGGCTGGCGGCGGCGAAGAAGGCGCGCGGCACCCGCGTCGTGGTCGTCGATCCGCGCCGCACCGCCACCTGCGATCTGGCCGACCTGCACCTGGCCCTCGCCCCCGGCAGCGACGCCGCCCTGTTCAACGCGGCGCTTGTGGCACTGGCCGACCGCGGCGCGGTGGATACCCGCTACCTCGCCGATCACGTCACCGGCTTCGACGCGGCCCTGGCCGAGGCGCGCGCCAGCGACCCGGCGCTGACCGGCCTGCCCGCCGCCGATCTTGCGACCTTTCTGGACTGGTTCACCGCCATCGAGAAAACCGTCACCGTCTATTCGCAGGGCATCAACCAGTCCAGCAGCGGCACCGACAAGGTCAACGCCATCCTCAACTGCCATCTCGCCAGCGGGCGCATCGGCCGCCCCGGCATGGGCCCGTTCAGCGTCACCGGCCAGCCCAACGCCATGGGCGGGCGCGAGGTTGGCGGGCTGGCGAACATGCTCGCCTGCCATCTGGATATCGAGGACCCCGCCCACCGCGCCGCCGTGCAGGGCTTCTGGGCCAGCCCGGCGATGGCCGCCAAGCCGGGCCTGAAGGCGGTGGACCTGTTCCGCGCCGCAGGCTCCGGCCAGATCAAGGCGCTGTGGATCATCCACACCAACCCCGCCGTCTCGATGCCCGATGCGGACCGGGTCGCGCAGGCGATCACCGACTGCGACTTCGTCGTGGTCAGCGACATCACCCGCACCGATACCACCCGCCTCGCCGACGTGGTCCTGCCTGCAACGGCATGGGCCGAGAAATCCGGCACCGTCACCAATTCCGACCGCATCATCAGCCGCCAGCGCAAGGTGCTGCCCGCCCCCGGGCAGGCGCGCGACGACTGGCGGATGATCGCGGATGTCGCCGCCCGGATGGGCTGGGGCGAGGCCTTTGCCTGGCCCGATGCCGGCGCCATCTTCGCCGAATATGCGGCGCTCTCGGGCGTGGCCGGCCAGCTCGGGCGCGACTTCGACATCTCGGGCCTTCAGCACGCCGATTACGACGCGCTCCCCCCGACCCGCTGGCCGGTCAGTGCCACCCGGCAGGGCGGGCGCTTCTTCGGGGACGGGCAGTTCTACACCCCCGACGCCCGCGCCCGGATGCTGCCGATCACTCCGCGCCTGCCCGAGGCGCGCAGCGGCAAGCGCTATCCCTTCCGCCTCAACACCGGTCGTATCCGCGACCAGTGGCACACGATGACCCGCACCGCCCTGTCCCCGCGTCTCAGCCAGCACATCGCCGAACCCTTCGTGGAGGTTCACCCCGATGACGCCCGTGACCTCGACCTCGCCCCTGCCACGCTGGCGCGGGTGACGAGCCCGCAAGGCAGCGCCATCCTGCGCGTGTCGATCACCGATGCCGTGCAGCGCGGGCAGGTCTTCGCGCCAATGCATTGGACCGGCGACACCGCGCCCTCGGGCCGCATCGACGCGCTGATCGCGGGTGTGACAGACCCCGTCTCGGGCCAGCCCGAAAGCAAGGGCGCGGTGGTCGCGGTTCAGCCCTTCGGCGCAGTCTGGTACGGGTTTGGCGTCTCGGCGAAGCCGCTCGCGGACCCCAAGACCGAGTATTGGGCGGCCGCCCGCCACGCAGCCGGGCACCGGACCGAGCTTGCCGGGCTGCAAACCCCCGCCGATTGGGAGGCCTATGCCCGCGCCCTGTTCGGGCTGCCGGATGCCGAATGCCTCAGCGTGATGGACGCCCGCCGCGGCGGCGCGCGGCTGGCCTTCATGGCAAACGGCCGGGTACTGGCGGCGCTGTTCGTCGCGGCAGAGCCGGTGCAGCTGGCCCGCGGCCATGTCGCGGCGCAGATCGGAGCCGCCACTCCCGCCCTGCTGGCGGGCCGCCCCGGCGCGGGGCAGGCCGATCCCGGCCCCACCGTCTGCGCCTGCCTGAATGTCGGGCTGCACACCATCACCGCTGCCATCGTCGCGCAGCGCCTGACCAGCGTCGAGGCCATCGGCGCCGCGCTGCAGGCCGGCACCTCCTGCGGTTCGTGCAAACCCGAACTCGCCGCCCTGCTCGCCCGGGCGCCGCGGCTGGAGGCTGCGGAATGACCGACCTCGCCCCCACCGGTCTCGCCCCCTTCGTGCGCATCCTCGGCCGCGGCCCCGGCCGGTCCCGCAACCTGACGCAGGACGAGGCCACCGAGGCGATGCAGATCATCCTGCGCGGTCAGGCGTCGCCAGAGGCCATTGGTGCCCTCCTGATGCTGATGCGCTATCGCGGCGAATGCGCCGAGGAGGTCGCGGGCTTTGCAACCGCCCTGCGCGCGCCCTTGCCGCTGCTGCCCGCGGTCGATCTCGACTGGCCCAGCTACGCCGCCGGGCGGTCGCGCGGGCTGCCGTGGTTCCTGCTCTCGGCCCGGCTGGTGGCGCTGTCGGGCGCGCGGGTGCTGCTGCATGGCTGGAACTCGCACCAGTCGGACGGCGCCGACATCCGCGCCGCGCTGTCCTTTGCCGGGATCGCGCAGGCCGAGGGCGCGACCCTTGCCGCCCTGCTCGACCGTGACGGCATCGCCTATCTGCCGCTGGAGGCCTTCAGCCCCGAGGCGATGCGCCTGCTGCGCCTGCGCGATGTCCTCGGCCTGCGCTCCTGCATCAACACCGTGCTGCGGGTGCTGAACCCCGCCCTTGCCCCCGCCGCGGTGCAGGGCGTGTTCCACCCGCCCTACCGGCCGCTGCAACAGGCCGCCTCGGCGCTGATGGGCCAGCCGCGCGCCTGCATCCTCAAGGGCGGTGGCGGCGAGTTCGAGGTGAACCCGGCCAAGGACACGCTTCTGTTCCAGCTGTCGGGCGGGCTGGCCCAGGAAACCACCGCCCCCGCCCTGATCAACGACCGCCCCCTGCCGGACACCACCGCCCATCCCAAGGCGCTGGCCGCGCTCTGGGCCGGCACCCTCACCGACCCGGTTGCCACGGCCACTGTCACCGGCACCGCCGCGCTGGCGCTGATGACCCTTGGCCGGGCGGACGACCCCGAAGACGCGCTGGCGCTGGCGCAAAGCCTCTGGGCCAGCCGCCCCCTTCGCCATGCTGCCTGAGGAGACCCGATCATGCCCCCCCTCTCGATGCTGCGCAGATGGGCCACGAGGCCCGTCCCGCAACCCGGCTCCATCGCCCTCGTCGGCGCCGGGCCGGGCGCGGCGGACCTGCTGACCCTGCGCGCCCTGCGGCACCTGCAACAGGCCGATGTGATCTTCTATGACCGGCTGGTGGACCCCGCCATCCTGGGCCTCGCGCGCCCCAAGGCAAGCCGGGTCTTCGTCGGCAAGGAGGTCGGCGCGAATGACTGGCCGCAGGAGCGGATCAACGCGGTGATCGTCGCCGCCGCCCTTCAGGGCCAGCGCGTGGTGCGCCTGAAATCCGGCGACCCCGGCATCTTCGGCCGCGCCACCGAGGAACTGGAGGCCGCCCGCGCCGCCGGTATCGCGGTCGAGATCGTGCCCGGCATCACCGCCGCCAGCGCCGCCTGCGCCAGCCTTGGCCGATCCCTGACCGAACGCGGGGCAACCGACCGGCTGATGCTGGCCACTGCCACCTGCCGCCCCGGCGACCCCGATCCCGACTGGGCCCAGATGCTGCGCCCCGGCACCACGCTCGCGCTCTACATGGGGGTGCGCAAGGTGGCGGCCTTCACCGCGGGCCTGCGCCGCGCCGGGGTGCCGATGGATCTGGAGGTGACCATCGTCTCCAGCGCCTCCACCGCCGCCGAACGCAGCACAGTGACCACGCTGGCCGCTCTGCCGGGGGTGATGCAGAAGGGCGCGATGCCAAGCCCCTCGATCATCTTCATCCGCTGGTCGAAACAGCACCGCGCCGCGGGCGCCGTGCTGAAGCTGGTCGGGCGGGCGGTCTGAGCCTCAGAAGTCCCAGTCCTCATCCTCTGTCGCCACCGCCTTGCCGATGACATAGCTGGAGCCGGAGCCCGAGAAGAAGTCGTGGTTCTCATCGGCATTGGGCGACAGCGCCGCCAGGATCGCCGGGTTCACGTCGCAGACCTGCGCGGGGAACAGCGGCTCGTAGCCCAAGTTCATCAACGCCTTGTTGGCGTTGTAATGCAGGAACTTCTTCACGTCCTCGGTCAGGCCCACGCTGTCATACAGCTCGGCGGTATAGTGCTGCTCGATGTCGTAAAGGTCGAACATCAGCGAGAAGGCGAAGTCCTTCGCCTCCTGCCGCTTCGCCTCGGGCAGCCGCTCCAGCGCGCGCTGATACTTGTAGCCGATGTAATAGCCATGCACTGCCTCATCCCGGATGATCAGGCGGATCAGGTCGGCGGTGTTGGTCAGCTTGCCGCGGCTGGACCAGAACATCGGCAGGTAGAAGCCCGAATAGAACAGGAAACTTTCCAGGAAAACGCTGGCGACCTTGCGGTGCAGCGGGTCGGCGCCGGCCGCGTATTCATCGAGGATCAGCGCCGCCTTGCGCTGCAGATGCGGGTTCTCCTCGGACCAGCGGAAGGCATCGTCCACCTCGGCGGTCGAGCACAGCGTCGAGAAGATCGACGAATAGCTGCGCGCATGCACCGCCTCCATGAAGGCGACGTTGGACAGCACCGCCTCTTCATGCGGGGTGGCGGCATCGGCCATCAGCGTCGGGGCGCCCACCGCGTTCTGCACGGTGTCCAGCAACGTCAGCCCGGTGAACACCCGGATCGTCAGCTGCCGTTCCGCCGGCGTCAGCGTCGCCCAGCTTTGCACGTCGTTCGACAGCGGCACCTTTTCGGGCAGCCAGAAGTTCCCGGTCAGCCGGTTCCAGACCTCAAGATCCTTGTCATCCTGCAGCCGGTTCCAGTTCACCGCGCGCACGGCGGCGCGTTTTGGCATCATGTCTTTCATCGTCAGCCTCACAGGGAACAGGAAACGCAGCCCTGCACCTCGGTCCCCTCAAGGGCCATCTGGCGCAGGCGGATGTAGTAGATGGTCTTGATCCCGGCCTTCCAGGCCTTGATCTGCGCGCGGTTGATGTCGCGCGTGGTGGCGGTGTCGCGGAAGAACAGCGTCAGCGACAGGCCCTGATCGACATGCCGGGTGGCCGCGGCATAGGTGTCGATGATGGCATCCGGCCCGATCTCATAGGCGTCGCGGTAGTATTCGAGGTTGTCGTTGGTCATGAACGGCGCGGGGTAATAGACGCGGCCGATCTTGCCCTCCTTGCGGATTTCGATCTTCGAGGTGATCGGGTGGATCGAGGAGGTGGAGTTGTTGATGTAGCTGATCGAGCCGGTCGGCGGCACCGCCTGCAGGTTGCGATTGTAAAGGCCATGCTCCATCACCGCCGCCTTCAGCGCCGCCCACTCCTCGCGCGTCGGCACCGGGATGCCGGCCTTGGCGAAGAGGTCTGCCGCGCGCCGGGTTTCGGGCTGCCAGTCGGCGGTGACATACTGGTCGAAGAAGCTGCCATCGGCGTAGCGCGAGTTCTCGAACCCCTGGAAGCTGTGGCCGCGCTCGCGGGCCAGGGCGTTCGAGGCGCGCAGGCAGTGGAACAGCACCGTGCAGAAATAGATATTGGTGAAGTCGATGCCCTCGGCGCTGCCATAATGGATGCGCTCGCGCGCCAGGTAGCCGTGCAGGTTCATCTGTCCAAGGCCGATGGCGTGGCTTTCATCGTTCCCGCGCCGGATCGACGGCACCGAGTTGATCGACGACATGTCCGACACCGCCGTCAACGCCCGCACCGCCGTTTCCACCGTGCCGCCCAGATCGCCGCCATCCATCGCCGCGGCGATGTTCAGCGAACCGAGGTTGCAGGAAATGTCGGTGCCGAGGTGGTCGTAGGACAGGTCATCATGATAGCTGCTCGCCTCATTCACCTGCAGGATTTCCGAACACAGGTTCGACATGCTGATCCGCCCCGCCACCGGATTGGCGCGGTTCACCGTGTCTTCGAACATGATGTAGGGATAGCCGCTTTCGAACTGGATCTCGGCAAGGATCTGGAAGAACTCGCGCGCCTTGATCTTGGTCTTGCGGATGCGCGGGTCATCGACCATCTCGGCATATTTCTCGGTGACCGAGATTTCCGAGAAGGCGAGGCCATAGACCTTCTGCACGTCATGGGGCGAGAACAGGTACATATCCTCGTTCCGCTTCGCCAGATCGAAGGTGATATCGGGGATCACGACGCCGAGGCTGAGCGTCTTGATGCGGATCTTCTCATCCGCATTCTCGCGCTTGGTATCCAGAAAGCGCAGGATATCCGGGTGATGCGCGTTCAGGTAGACCGCGCCCGCGCCCTGCCGCGCGCCCAGCTGATTGGCATAGCTGAAGCTGTCCTCCAGCAGTTTCATCACCGGGATCACGCCCGAGGACTGGTTGGCGATGCCCTTGATCGGCGCCCCGGACTCGCGGATATTGGTCAGCATCAGCGCCACACCGCCGCCGCGCTTGGACAGTTGCAGCGCCGAGTTGATGCCGCGGCCGATGCTTTCCATGTTGTCCTCGATGCGCAGCAGGAAGCACGAGATCAGCTCGCCCCGCTGCTTCTTGCCGGCGTTGAGGAAGGTGGGCGTCGCCGGCTGGAAGCGGCCGGAAATCATCTCGTCCATCAGCCGCATCGCCAGCGCCTCGTCGCCTTGGGCAAGGGTCAGCGCGACCATGACGACGCGATCCTCGTAGCGTTCGAGATATCGTTTCCCGTCAAAGGTTTTCAGCGTGTAGCTCGTGTAATACTTGAAGGCGCCCAGGAAGGTCGGGAAGCGGAACTTGCGGGCATAGGCGGCATCGAAGATCGTGCGCAGGAAGGCCGGGCTATACTGGTCCAGCATCTCGGGCTCGTAGTATCCTTCGCGGCGCAGATAGCCCAGCTTCTCCTCAAGGCTATGGAAGAACACCGTATTCTGGTTGACGTGGTTCAGGAAATAGGCCCGCGCCGCCTTGCGGTCGGCCTCGAACCGGATCTGGCCGTTCTCGTCATAAAGGTTCAGCATCGCGTTCAGCGCGTGATGGTCCAGCGCGCCAGCGGTCTCGGGTTCGGGGGTCACGGAACGGTCGAGCATTGGTCTCTCCAGAAGGCGGCGATCCCGTCGCGGACGCGCGAGACATCGGTATCGGTTCCCGCAAGTTCGAAACGGTAGAACAGCGGCACGGCGCATTTCTTGGCGATGACATCGCCGGCATGGCCGTAGAAGCGGCCGAAGTTGCGGTTGCCGCCGGCGATGACGCCGCGCAGCAGGGCGCGGGCGCCAGCGTCATTGAGGAAGCGGATGACCTGCTTGGGGACAGCGCCGCGGCCGTCGTTATCGGCATAGGTGGGGCAGATCAGCAGGTAGGGCTGGGGCGGCACGGGCAAGGGATCGGACATACGAATGCCGATCCGCTGCGCCGGCAGGCCGAGCCGGTCCACGAAGCGCGCGGTATTGCCCGAGGCCGAGGAGAAGAACACGAGCCCGCCCATGGTGCCGCTTTCAGCAGAGCGCGCCGATCTTGTCGGGGCGGAAGCCGGCCCAGTGATCGCCGCCCGCCACCACCACCGGCACCTGCCGGTAGCCAAGCGCGGTGACGCGGTCCAGCGCCTCGGCATCTTCGCTGAGGTCGATGACGCTGTAATCGATCCCGCGCTGGTCTAGCGCGCGATAGGTGGCCACGCATTGCACGCAGGACGGTTTGGAATAGACGGTGACGGTCATGGTTCTGCTCCGGTTCGGACGGCACGGAGGCAGGCGGAAACGGCGCCGCGGCACGCGCGACGGACCATCCCTACCGGGCCCTCCGCCCGTGGCTGATATCGGTTCAGGGTCGGTCTTCTGACTCGCGGGTCGCGGCCTTGGCCTGCCTTCCCGGTTTCCCAGTGGCGTTGTTGGCCTTGGCTCGCCGCTTACAGCTGCGGGGGCAGTGCCGGGTTTGCACCGGCTTCCCATGCCTTACCCCTTGCGGGGATCAGCACCGTGAACACAACATATAGTATCGGTTGAGCCACGACTGTCCAGAGGGAACGTTTCAGAAACATGACGGCGGGGCGAAATTTTGCCCCGCGCAAGGGGCGCGGCTACCGTCCGGGGCCGCAACCTGCAAGGTTCAGACGGCGGGTTTCGCCGGGGTCGCGCGCTTGGCGGCGGACTTCTTCGCCGGCTTCTTCGGCTCGGCGGCCTTCTGGGCCTTCTCGGTCGCCTCATATTGCAGGCGGGCGGTGCGCAGCTTGGCGGTCTTGGCCTCGCGCGCCGCGGTGGCGTCATCGGTCAGCGCACGCACAGCGAGGGTCACGGCATCGGCGTTGAACCGGGGGCGGACAGCCGGGGTGAAGACTTTGTCGGCGCGGATCAGGTCATCCATGCTCATGGAGTCGTCCTTTCAGAACGAGGGCCCCGGATGCATGCTCAGCCAAGGCCGTGCCCCAAGGGCGCGCAGGCAGAAACAGGGTCAAGGGCCGGCACGGGCCAAGGCAGATCGCCTTTGTCGGCGCAAAGCCAGCCGTTGCCATCGGGGAAGAGACAGGTCGCAGTCAGGTGCAGGCACAATCCCATACACAAGAAATAGGCATTCCCGGCCCCCGGCACAAGAGCAAAGCCCGAATGCGCCGGGGAGAGGGCCTTCAGTCGTCCATCTTCAGGGCCGAGATGAAGGCTTCTTGCGGAATCTCCACCTTGCCGAACTGGCGCATCTTCTTCTTGCCAGCCTTTTGCTTGTCCAGCAGCTTGCGCTTGCGGGTGGCGTCGCCGCCATAGCATTTGGCCGTCACGTCCTTGCGCATCGCCGACAGCGTCTCGCGCGCGATCACCCGGCCGCCGATGGCCGCCTGGATCGGGATCTTGAACATGTGCCGAGGGATCAAGTCCTTGAGCTTCTCGACCATCGCCCGGCCGCGCATTTCCGCCCGGTCGCGATGCACCATCATCGACAGCGCATCCACCGGCTCGTCATTCACCAGGATCGACATCTTGACCAGGAAATCCTCGCGGTATTCGCTGATCTGGTAGTCGAAGCTGGCATAGCCCTTGGTGACCGATTTCAGCCGGTCGTAGAAGTCGAACACCACCTCGGCCAGCGGCAGGTCATAGACCGCCATCGCGCGTGCACCGGCATAGGTCAGGTCCAACTGGATGCCGCGGCGGTCCTGGCAGAGCTTCAGCACATCGCCCAGATACTCGTCGGGCACCATGATCGTGGCCTTGATCCGCGGCTCTTCAATATGGTCGACGAAGGTCAGGTCGGGCATGTCGGCAGGGTTGTGAAGATCCTTCACCTCGCCATCCTTCATGTGCAGCTTGAACACGACCGAGGGCGCCGTGGTGATCAGGT
>Ga0209347_1001485_pt1 | contig 37581 bp, 22 predicted proteins | sample AutmiccommuBRH23_FD_187382 | JGI IMG/M metagenome (GOLD analysis project Ga0209347, IMG submission 187382) | Deep subsurface microbial communities from Mt. Terri, Switzerland - Autotrophic microbial communities BRH/23 (SPAdes) (version 2) | ecosystem: Environmental > Aquatic > Deep subsurface >... | reverse complement strand
CGCTTGCAGCCGCCCCGCCCCGGCGTGGGGTGCGTGCTGGTGAACGACGCCGCCGCCGCGATGGTAGCCGTGCGGCATCTACTCGACCGGGGCCACCGGCGAATCGGCTTTTTGGCGGGCACCCCCGACTCGCGCAGCAGCCGGGAGCGCCGCCGCGGATACTTGCAGGCCATGCGCGAGGCGGGCATCCCGCTGGACGACGCCTGGTGCGCGTCGTGCGCGCCCAACGTCGAGGGAGGCCGCCAGGCAGCCTACGAACTGTTGCGCCACAAACCCGAACTGACCGCCTTATTGGCCTATAATGATCTGGTGGCCGTGGGCGCCGAGCAAGCCTGCCAGATGCTGGGGCGTCCTGTCCCGGAAGGGTGCGCCCTGGTGGGCTGGGACGATATCATTTTCGCTTCGTATGTCTCCCCGCCCCTGACCACCATGCACATGCCCAAATATCAGATGGGTGAGCGGGCCATGCGGCTGCTACTGGACCTGATTGCCCATCCCGATGCCAGGCCCGAAACCACCGTGCTGGAAGCCGAGTTGGTCATTCGGACCTCGACCTAAGGGGCCAGGGTGAGAGGTATGGCCCCCTCGCCCCTTGGGAGAGGGTTGGGGTGAGGGCGAGATGCCTATACTGGCAAGATCAGAAGGAGAGAGCGTCATGGATGTATGGAAGCTCTTGCGCGAGCAAGGGGATGTCCCGGCCATGCTGGAGCAGCTATCCGGCCTCACTGTCTATCCGCGTTCCATCACCACTGATAACGGGGATTTGCTCTTTATGGGGCGTCAGGGCCGGGAGCGCCGCCTGGGAGTGCTGTCCGCCGGGGAAAGCGCGTCCGGCTTTGAGCTGGCCTCCCGCCAGGTAACGGTAGCCGGTCAGACATTGACCCTGGGGTTGGGCGCGCTGATCCACGCCAATGCGGCGGCCCTGCGCCAGCGGCTGCCCTATACCGCGCCCATCGTGTTGGGCACGCGCAAATCCGCCGGGTTGGGTGACCGGCTGGGCATCGCCACCCCCGGCCACCTTCGGGCCATCCGGCAGGCGTGCGGCATCGCCCCCATCCTGGCCCAGCAGTCCATCCGCGAGATGGAGCGCACAGACCGCACCCCCGATCAGGTGATGGACGACGCCACCTGGGGCGTATTTCAAGAGGGGTGGCGCGAGGGCTTTGGCTCGGATGCCGACCATCTCAAGACCCACCAGGATATTGACGTCTGCGTGGCCGCCGGGTTCACGCTGTACACATTTGACCCGCGCGACCACGTGGACAACGCCGCCGATGCCGATCCTGTGGAGATACTCAGGAATAAGTACGCGGCGCTCCCCTGGGCAGAGCTCGACTCGACTCCCGAACAGACCCGCCAGGCATACCTGGGCCATACCTGGGAGCTATCCACCGCTTGCACGATCCGCTTCACCGAAGAGCAATTACTGCGGGCGGCCTGCAAGTATGGCAAGGGGCTGGCCCATCTGGCGGACATGTATCGCTACCTGGACAAGATCATGGGCAACCGCCCCTACGAGGTCGAGGTGTCGGTGGACGAGACGGACACCCCCACCCAACCGGTGGAGCATTTCTACATCGCCAGCGAACTCCAGCGGTTGGGCGTGACCTGGGTGGGGCTGGCCCCGCGCTATATCGGGCGCTTTGAAAAGGGCGTGGACTATATCGGAGACCTGGACGTGTTCGAGGCGGATTTCGCCCAGCACGCGGCCATCGCCAGGGAGCTAGGCCCCTACAAGCTGAGCCTGCACTCGGGTTCGGACAAATTCAGCATCTACCCCATTACCGCGCGGCTGGCCGGGGATTTGATCCATCTGAAGACAGCGGGCACCAGCTACCTGGAAGCCCTGCACGCCATCGCTCGCGTCGAGCCAGGGCTGTTCCGCGAGATTCTGGACTTTGCCATCGCCCATTACGAGACGGACAAGCGCTCGTACCACGTCTCCGCCGAGCTAGCGAGAATGCGCCCCTCCGCCTCGCTGACGGACGCCGAGCTAGAGGACGCGCTGTACTCCTTTGACACCCGCCAGGCGTTGCACGTCACCTTTGGCACAGTGCTCACCATCAAGGACGATCAGGGGAAATACCTCTTCCGCGACCGGATTTACGCCGTGCTGGAAGACAACGAGGAAGCCCATTACCGGGCGCTGCAAGACCATTTCGCCAGACATTTAACGCCATTCGTTTCATAAATCATTCAGGAGGAATCGACGTGGAACCAGGTTACATCGACAAAATGTTCAGCATCGAGGGTCAAGTGCTGGTCGTCACCGGAGGGGGAGGCGTGCTCTGCGGGACGATGGCCAGAGAGTTGGCCAAGGCAGGGGCAAAAATCGCCGTGCTCGACATCCAGTTGCCCGCCGCGCAAAAAGTGGTGGACGACATCACCGCCGCCGGGGGCGAGGCCATCGCCGTCCAGGCGGACGTGCTGTCCAAGGAATCGCTGCAACAAAGCGCCGAGCAGGTGTTGGCCCGCTTTGGCCGCGTGAACGGTCTGATCAACGGGGCGGGCGGCAACAAGAAGCAGGCCACCACTGCGCCCGATCTCCCGTTCTTCGATCTGCCGCAAGACGCCTTCCAGTGGGTGTTCAACCTGAACTTTATCGGCACGCTGCTGCCCACCCAGGTCTATGGCAAGCTGCTGTGCGACAAGGGAGAAGGAGCCATCCTGAATATCGCCTCGGTGAACGCCTTCCGCGCCCTGACCAAGATCCCGGCCTATTCCGCCGCCAAGGCCGCCGTGAAGAACTTTACCGAGTGGATGGCCGTGCATGTCTCACAAGAGTATTCGCCCAACGTGCGCGTGAACGCCATCGCCCCCGGCTTTTTCCTGACCGAACAGAACCGCTTCCTGCTCACCGACGAAAAGACCGGCGAGCGCACCCCTCGCGGGCAAACCATCATTAACCACACGCCGATGGCCCGCTATGGCGAGCCGGAGGAACTCATGTCCACGGTGATCTGGCTGCTGGCCCCGGCCTCCCGCTTTGTGCACGGCGTGACAGTGACGGTGGACGGCGGGTTCTGCATCTTTAGCGGTGTGTAACAGTGCCGTGTCTCGTAGGCGCGCTTTCTATAGCGCGCTGGCTCGCGGTATGGAAACCGTACCTGCTATAGCAGTGTGTAACAGTCTGCCACTTGACAGAAAGGAGAGTTCCCGTGAGTGAGATGAACCCGGTAGCGCGCCCGCTAGTCGAGATGAAACAGGACCACAACTTTTTCATCGGCATCGATTCGGACGGCTGCGCGTTCGATACGATGGAAATCAAGCACAAAGAGTGCTTTACCCCCAACATCATCAAGTATTGGGATCTGCAAGCGGTCTCCAAGTATGCCCGCCAGGCTTGCGAGTTTGTCAACCTGTATTCCAAGTGGCGGGGCATCAACCGCTGGCCCGCGCTGGTGATGGTGTTCGACCTGTTGCGCGAGCGCGATGAAGTGCAAAAGCGCCACGCCGCCATCCACGAGGCCCAGAAAATCCGCGAGTTTATGAACTCGGGCCTGCCCCTGAGCAATAGCTCCCTGGCGCAGTTGATCAGCGAGACCAGGGACGAGGAACTGGTCAAGGCGATGGAGTGGAGCGAGGCGGTCAATGCCACCATCGCCGACATGGTGCATGGCGTGCCCCCCTTCCCTTACGTGCGCGAGAGCCTGGAATTGATGACCCAGCACGCCGACGCGATTGTCGTCTCGCAGACGCCGGTGGAGGCGCTGGTGCGCGAGTGGCAGGAGCACAGCATTGACGGGTTCGTCAAGGTGATCGCCGGGCAGGAACTCGGCACGAAAACCGAGCACATCCGCTACGCCTCGCAGGGGCGCTATGCCGACGACCACAAGCTGATGATCGGCGACGCGCCGGGCGATTTCAAGGCGGCGCGGGGCAACAATGCCCTCTTTTTCCCCATCAATCCGGGCCGCGAAGAGGAAAGCTGGGAGCGCTTTTACAAGGAAGGATTCCAGCGCTTCCTGGACGGCACTTTTGGCGGCGCTTATGAGGCCGAGCTGATTGCCGAATTCGACAAGGCTCTGCCCGAATTGCCCCCCTGGAAGAGGTAGATAGAACATGGTTATTGGCAAAGGGTACACAGATCGTTTTCTCACCGAAGCCGAGGTGCGCGAGCTGTTCGAGGACGGACTGTCCCAGATCGACACAATGGGCAAAAAGCTGCTCATCATCCTCCCCGACAGCACCCGCAGCGGCCCCATCCCGCTCTGCTTCCGCCTGTTCTGCGAGTTGTTGCAGGACTCGGTGGCCCAGCTCGATTTCCTGATCGCCCTGGGGACGCATCTGCCCATGAGCGACGAAAAAATCAACGAGCACCTGGGCATCACCGCCGAGCAGCGCGCCAGCAAATACGCCAACGTCGGCATCTATAACCACGATTGGCAGAACGACGTCATCACCATCGGCACCATCCCGGCAGCCGAGATCGGGGAGATCAGCGGCGGACTGATGGCCGAAGACGTGCCCGTGCAGATCAACAAGCGCATCTATGACTATGATCATGTGATCATCTGCGGCCCCGTGTTCCCACACGAGGTCATGGGTTTTTCCGGTGGGAACAAGTACTTTTTCCCCGGCATCAGCGGCCCCAAGGTGATCGACTTTACTCACTGGCTGGGCGCAGTAATGACCTTGCTGGCAATCATTGGCCGCGAGGATACACCCGTTCGGCGGATAATCGACCGGGCAGCCACCCTGATCGACGTGCCCCGCTCTTGCTTTGCGATGGTGGTCCGTGGGCATCACGACCTGGCGGGCCTGTTCTACGGCTCGCCGGAGTCGGCCCAGTTCGCCGCCGCCGAGCTTTCCGCTCAGGTGCACGTCACCTATGTGGACAAGCCGTATAAAACCGTTATCTCGGTCATGCCCGAACTGTACGATGATATCTGGACGGCAGCCAAGGGCGTGTACAAGATGGAGCCGGTGGTTGAGGATGGCGGGACGGTGATCATCTATGCCCCGCATATCACCGAGATTTCCTACACCCACGGCAAGATTCTGGATCGCATCGGCTATCACGTGCGCGACTATTTCCTGAAGCAGATGGACCAGTTCGCCGATGTGTCGCGCGGCGTGATCGCCCACTCGACCCATGCCAAGGGCGCGGGCACGTTCGAGAACGGCGCGGAATCGCCGCGCATGAACGTGGTTCTGGCGACGGGCATCCCCGAAGAGCGCTGCAAAATGGTCAACCTGGGATATATCAACCCCGCAACGTTCGATCTGGAAGCATGGAAGGGACGCGAAGACGAGGGCATCCTGGTAGTCCCCCGGGCCGGGGAGATGCTTTACCGACTCAAGGATGAAGGCTGAAGGAGAGGGAACATGGGCAACTATCAAATCGGATTGATCGGTCTCGCCGTAATGGGCGAGAACCTGGTCTTGAACATGGAGCGCAACGGCTTTTCCGTGGCCGTGTACAACCGCACCGCCGAGCGCACCAAGGAATTCGCGGAGAATCGGGCCAAGGGCAAGAACATCAAGCCCTGCTATACGCTGCAAGAATTGGTGGATTCCCTGGTCAAGCCCCGCAAGGTGATGCTGATGGTCAAGGCAGGGGAGCCGGTGGATCAAGTAATCGCCCAGCTCAAGCCCTTGCTGGAGCAGGGAGACCTGATCATTGATGGCGGCAACTCGTTCTTCAAGGACACCGAGCGCCGCGCCAAGGAACTGGCGGACGACAACATCAATTACATCGGCACGGGCGTTTCCGGCGGCGAAGAGGGCGCGCTGTGGGGCCCCGCCATCATGCCCGGCGGCCAGCCTGAAGCCTACCAGATGGTCGCTCCCATTTTCGAGGCCATCGCGGCCAAGGCCGAGGGGGAGCCCTGCGTGACCTATATCGGTCCGCGTGGCGCAGGCCACTATGTCAAGATGGTGCACAACGGCATCGAGTACGGCGATATGCAGTTGATCGCCGAGTCCTACGACATCATGCACCGCGCACTGAACCTATCGGCCGCCGAGCTCCACGACATCTATGCCGAGTGGAACGAGGGCGAACTGGAATCCTACCTGATCGAGATCACGCGGGATATATTTACCAAGATGGACCCGGACACCGGCCTGCCGCTGGTGGAGGTGATCCTGGACGAGGCGCAGCAAAAGGGCACGGGCAAGTGGACCTCGCAGAGTGCGCTGGACCTGGGCGCGCCCACACAGACCATCAACGCCGCCGTGGAATCGCGCATCATCTCGGCCTACAAGAACGAGCGCGTGGCGGCCAGCAAGGTGCTCTCCGGCCCCACGGCCACCTACACCGGCGACAAGCAGCAGTTGATCGAGGACACCCGCCGGGCGTTGTATGCGGCCAAGATTTGCTCCTACGCGCAGGGCATGGGCCTGCTCAAGGCCGCCTCCGAGGAGTATAACTATGGGCTGGCGATGGGCGAGATCGCCAAGATCTGGCGGGGCGGCTGCATCATCCGCGCCCGATTCCTGAACGACATCACCGCCGCCTACCAGCGCAATCCCCAACTGACCAACCTGCTACTGGACCCCTACTTCCAGGCGGCCATCACGGAGCGGCAGGATGCGCTGCGACGGGTGATTCAGGTTGCCATCACGATGGGCATCCCTTGCCTGGCGTTTAGCTCGGCGTTGGCCTACTTTGACGCCTATCGCTCGGAGCGGCTGCCAGCCAACCTGACCCAGGCCCAGCGGGACTACTTTGGCGCGCACACCTACCGGCGCATCGATAAAGAAGGCAGCTTCCATACCGAGTGGACCGCGGAATAGGAAATACCCCTCACCCCGCCTTTTGGACCGCCGGCTTCCAGCCGGCATTCCTGCCGCCAAGGGTGGCGGCGCTCCCAGGCGGGGTGAGGGTCTGCTAGGCGCGAAGGAGTCGCGTATGAAGAACAAGAACGTGGTGGTCGCCCAATCGGGTGGCCCCTCTCCCGTCATCAACAGTTCCCTGCGGGGGGTCATCGAGACCTGCCGGGCGATGCCCGACGTCTTTGGCATCGTATACGCCGGGTATCACGGCATAGAGGGCGTGCTGAAAGAGGAACTACTGGATCTCTCCGCCCAGGAGCGGGATGAGGTCGCCCTGCTCAGCGTGACCCCGGCGGCGGGAGCCGTCGGCACCTGCCGGTACAAGTTGCAAAAGGGGAATGCGGAGGATTTCGAGCGGGTCATCGAGGTGTTCAAGGCCCACAACGTGGGCTATTTCCTGTATAACGGCGGCAACGACTCGATGGACACCGCCCACAAAATCGCGGAACTGGCCGCGCAACGCGGGCTGGAACTGGTGGCCGTGGGCATCCCCAAGACCATCGACAACGACGTGGGCGATACCGAGTTCAAGCTGATCGACCACACCCCCGGCTATGGCAGCGTGGCCCGCTACTGGGCTCTGATGGTGCAGGGCGCGGAAGAGGAAAACCGCGGCTCGTCGCCCGCCGACCCGGTGCTGGTCTTGCAGGCGATGGGTCGGCGCATCGGGTTTATCCCGGCGGCGGCCCGCCTGGCCGACCCCGACCGCGAGATGCCGCTGCTGATCGTGCTGTCCGAATCGGGCCTGACCATGCCCGACATCGCCGACAAGGTGAACGACCTGCTCAAGGAGCGAGGCCGCGCCGTGGTGGTGGCGAGCGAAGGGCTAAAGGTGGGGGACATCGGGGAACTGAAGGATTCCTTCGGCCACACCCAGTTCTCCTCCAGCCAGGTCACGGTGGCGCAGTTGTTGGTCAACTATCTCAACCAGGTGGGCCTGCCGGTGCACGGCTCGGCGCGGGGCAACGTTCCCGGCACACACCAGCGCCACGAGATCGCCTATGCCTCCACGGTGGACCTGGCGGAAGCCTACGCCGTGGGCCAAAAGGCGGCGCTGCTGGCCGCCGAGGGCGAGTCCGGGTATATGTCCACCATCCTGCGCAATCCCGGCAGCATTTACAGCGTGCGCTATGACAAGGTGCCGCTGGAGCAGGTGGCCAACTCGGAGCGCACCTTCCCCAAGGCGTGGATCACGCCCGACGGCACGGACGTGACGGACGAGTTCATTGCCTACGCCCGGCCGCTGATCGGCGAGGATTGGCCCAGCATCCCGTTGGTGGATGGCCGCCAGCGGTTTGCCCGGCTCAAGCCGCTCTATGCCGAGCAGCGCCTGCCAGAATACCTGCCCCAGGCGTATCGCTAAACGTCACCGGGCACGGCGTAGGCCTTTGTGGGCCTGACGCCGTGCCCTCAGTCCCTCACCCGCGCCCTGCGGGCGCACCCTCTCCCGGTGGGCGAGGATGGTCCGCTCTCCCCTCTCCCCCCGGGAGAGGGTGCGGCACGTAGTGCCGAGGGTGAGGGTTTCTTCTCCCTTTGGGAGAAGGTGCGCCATACATGGCGCGGATGAGGGTCTATCCTGGCCTTTACGCCTGACCGCGCAGCCCTTGTACCACCCCGACAATCGCCTCCACCGCCCGGTCAATCTCCTCCGGCGTGGTGTGCCGCCCCACAGAAAGGCGCAGCGTTCCTCGCGCATACTCGAACGGCACCTGCATCGCCTGCAACACCGCCGACACCGTTACCTGGTCCGTGTGGCAGGCCGCCCCGGCAGAGGCCGCCACGCTGTCCACCAACTCCACCAGGATGTCCGTCGCGTCCAGCCCCCGAAAGCCGATACTCAGCGTGTTAGGCAAATAGAGCGTGGGGTGGCCGTTCACCCGTGTATCGGCCAGCGCCCCCTGCAACCCCGCCCGTAGCCGCTCACGCATGGCTCCCATATGGGCCGCATATTCCCCCAGGTTCGTCGTAATCAGGTGACACGCCGCGCCCAGCCCGACGATGCCCATCAGGTTCTCCGTGCTGGCCCGCCGGTTCTGCTCGTGGGTCGCGCCGTGCATGAATTTGGTCAGGCGCACCCCCTCGCGCACATACAACGCGCCCACCCCTTTAGGGGCATACAGCTTGTGTCCCGCCACGGAGAGCAAGTCCACGTCCAGTTCGTCCACGTGGACCGGCAACTTGCCCGGCGTCTGCGCGGCGTCCGTGTGCATCAGTGCGCCGTGGGCGTGGGCAATGGCTGCGATCTCGCGGATGGGCTGGATAGTGCCCACCTCGTTATTGGCGTGCATGATCGTCACGAGAATGGTGTCGTCGCGGATGGCCGCCTCGACCTGTTCCGGGTGAACCAGGCCGTACTCGTCCACCGGCAACACGGTCACCTCGTACCCTTTGCCCGCCAGATATTCGCACGGCTCCAGCGTGGCCGGGTGCTCGATGGCCGAGGTAATGATGTGTCGGCCCAGCTCAACATAGGCTTCGGCCACCCCCTTGATGGCAGTATTGTTCGCCTCGGTGCCGCCGCTGGTGAACACAATCTCCCCTGGCAAGCAACCCAGCATGGCCGCCACCTGCTCGCGGCCCGCCTCGACCGCCTTTTTGGCCGCGACGCCGTACAGGTGCGGGCTGGAGGGGTTGCCAAACAGCGGCCCCAGGCAAGGCTGCATCGCCTCTGCCACCACCGGGTCGATGGGCGTGGTGGCGTTATAATCCAGATAAATCGGTTGATCCATTTTTCTACCTCCTGCTACCTCACTCCCGATGATCATAGCACACTTATGCGCGCAGACCAACGCCAAACCCGGAATGTTTTCGGCCTATCTTGAGTAAATCACTCGACAACTTGATAATCATGTCGTTTTGTGTTATCCTCAAACAGTCATAACTGCCCGACTGCGTGGCAGCGCTCAAGTGGAGGAATGAACCATGCCAGCTATTGAAATGAAACCCGGCATTCACTGGATCGGCGTGAATGACCGCACGACAGACCTGTTCGAGGGCCTCTGGCCCATCACCCACGAAGGGGTATCCTACAACAGCTATCTCATCCTGGACGAGAAAAAGGTCCTGATCGACCTGACCAAAAACTCGCAGGAGGATGCCCTGCTGGATCAGCTTTATGGCCAGATAGACCCGGCAACCCTGGACTATATCGTCATCAACCATATGGAGCCGGACCATACTGGCGCGCTCAAGATGCTGCACCACATGGCCCCTAACGCCACCCTCTTGTGCTCGCCCAAGGCCGTGCCCATGATCGAGGCGTACTATGGCATCACGCAGAACGTGCGCGCGGTGCAAGACGGCGAGGAGATTTCCCTGGGGGAGAAAACCCTACAATTCTTTTCCATCCCGTTCGTGCACTGGCCGGAAACTATCGCGACCTATGAAAAGACCCAGCGCGTGCTCTTTCCCTGCGACGCCTTTGGGGGCTATGGCGCGCTGCGCGGCGGCATTTTCGATGACCAGTACGACAGCATGGACTTTTACGTGCAAGAGTCGTTGCGCTACTATGCCAACATCGTGGCCCGCTTTAGTCGGCCCGTGTTAATGGCCATTGACAAGCTGGCCCCGCTGCCAATCGACGTGATCGCGCCCTCCCACGGGCTGATTTGGCGCAAGGACCCCGGCAAGATCGTGCAGCTTTATCAGCAGTGGGCGCGCTATGCCACCGAACCGGGAGAGCCGGGCGTTACCCTGCTGTACGCTTCCATGTATGGCAACACGGAAAAAATGATGAACGCCGTGGCGACTGGCATCTCGACGGTGGGCGTGCCGCTGACCATCTTTGACGCGGCCAGAACGCACGTCAGCTATATTCTCCCCTACCTGTGGACCCGACGTGGCGTAATGATCGGCGCGCCCACTTACGAGGGTTCCCTGTTCCCGCCGATGGCGCAGGTGCTCCACATCGCCGCCGAAAAGCGCATCCAGAACAAGAAGGTGGCCCGCTTTGGCAGCTATGGCTGGAGCGGCGGCGCGCAGCGCATGACCGAGCAACTGGTAGAGCCACTCAAGTGGGAGTGGGCCGGGACGCTCGAGTTCCAGGGGGCACCCACGGCGGAGCTCATGCGGCAGGGTGAAGCCTTTGGCCGCGAGTTTGCCCTCGCCATCCAGCAGGGGACCTAAACCTCGTCTACCGGAAACGAGCACGAACGATCATTCACAGGGCTGGCGCAGCAACGGCGCCAGCCTTGACACACAATATTGTGCAGCTTGCGACAACTGGGGCAGCGTGCTATAATGTGCGCGTTCGGTGGTATATTAATGCTTGACGTGTGAACCATGTCTTTGGAGGATTTCCTTTGGTTCTGTATCTGAACATCGTCCAAATCATTGTGTCTCTAGCCCTGATTGCTCTCGTCATTATGCAGGCCCGCAAGGCCGGGTTAGGCAGAATGTTCGGTGGAGATTACGGGGTACACCAGACCCGCCGTGGCGTGGAAAAGACCGTCTTTAATGCCACTGTTGTTCTGGCTGTGGTGTTCTTCTTGACCTCGCTTGTGAGCGTGATCGTGCAATCCTAATCACAGTTCTGGGGGGGCTCCCGGATGGGGCGTATCCGGCTGCAGATCGTGATCGCGCTCGTGGCCATCTTGGGCTTTGTCGCGGTCATGGTATATCTGGCTTTCAACGTCACTACCGTCACAGTAGCCGACTTTGGGGGAACCTACGTCGAGGGGATTGCGGGGAATCCGGCTGCCATTAACCCAATCCTGTGCCAGACGAATCAAGTCGACCAGGATTTGGTGCGCCTCATCTTTACCGGGTTGACGCAAGTCAACAGCAAGGCCGAAATCATCCCCGATTTGGCAGAGCGCTGGGATGTCTCCCAAGACGGAACGGTCTACACCTTCTACCTGCGACAGGATGTAGTGTGGCATGATGGCGCGCCATTCACGGCAGAAGATGTGGTCTTTACTGTCAATGCCATGCAACACCCCGATTTTCAGGGCGTCTGCATGCTCTCCGATATGTGGCGCAGTGTGGTGGTCGAACAGGTAGACCGCTACACCGTACGCTTTATCCTGCGGGAGCCTTTCGCCCCCTTCCTCGACTATACTACCATCGGGATTTTGCCCGTCCACGTTTTGGGCAGCGTCCCCATTGCGAATCTGGCCGAGAGCCAATTCAACGCTGCCCCCATCGGCACAGGCCCCTTCAAAGTGGCAGAGGCCAGCGCCAGACGGCTTGCTCTGGCCGTCCACACCGATTTTTACCGACCTCGTCCGTACCTGGACCGGCTGGAGTTTGCCTTTTACCCGAACCTGTCCGCCGTCTTTGAGGCGCGCCAACGCGGCGAAGTGGCAGGTATTGCCCGCGTGCTCCCCGAATACCTGGCGTCCGTCCGCCAGGACGACAGCCTGTCCCTCTATTCCGCGCCCCTATCGGGGTATAACCTGGTCTATCTGAACCTGGATCGGGGCATCTTCCAGGACCCTGCCGTGCGCCAGGCCATGATGTATACTCTGGACAGGCAAAAGCTGGTAGATGATATTCTCTCCGGGCAGGGGATCGTGATTGATAGCCCCATCCTACCCAATTCGTGGACCTATAACAGCGACGTGCCCAAGTACGACCATGATCTGCGCAAGGCACGCGAATTACTGGAAGAGGCGGGGTGGTTCGATGATGACGGGGATGGCGTGCGCGAGCGCGGCCCGCTCAAGCTCGAGTTCACCCTGGAGACAAACGAGGACGATCCCACGCGGGTGCGCCTGATTCAGGCCATTAGCGAGCAACTGGCCGAAGTGGGCATTCGCGCCGTTCCCCAGCCCGTTCCCTGGGACGAACTGGTGAACGAAAAGTTGCGCGTGCGGCGGTTCGACGCCGTGCTGACCGGCTGGCAGAACCTGCCGCCCGACCCTGACCCGTACCCCTACTGGCACTCCAGTCAGGCCAATGAAGATGGCCTCAACTATGCCAGCTATATCAGCGAAGAAGCGGACTTGATCCTGCAAGAAGCCCGCCTGATCAACGACAAAGAACAGCGCGCAGAGCTGTATCGCCGCTTCCAGGAGCTATTCGCCCGCGATGTTCCCTCGCTGCTCCTGTATCAGCCCATCTACAACTATGCCATAGACGCCGGAGTGAGCAACGTCCAGATTGGTCCCATGATCGACCCGGGAGACCGCTTCTACACAGTGCCCTCCTGGTATGTGGCGACCCAGCGCATGCTCTACAGTGAGGCCCGCGAAAAAGGGCTGGTCAAGCCGTACTAGACAACTTGGCATTTGGCCCTATTTAGGCGGGTGGTGGCAGCGCGTGAGAGAGCACGCAGTGTGAATTTCGCGTGATTCTCGAAATTGGGCTACCTTTTGCGTTTGACATCGTATATAATATAGCCAATGTCAGGCCGGAGCGGCCACCACCACCCAACTAAAGGAGGTTCGCATGTTCGATCAGATCGTCCAGCGCATCATCCGCCTCGCCAAGATGGATTTCACCGTGTTCTCCGAGTTGGAGCATGACCAGAACGCTAACAATGAAGCGATGGTTGTTGTTGGAATCACCGCCTTCCTGTCTGCCCTGGGCACGCTCATAGCCGGAGGTGGCTTCATCGGCTTCCTATTCCAGCTAATCACCATCTTTGCGTTCAGTTGGCTGCTATGGAGCCTGGTTACCATGTTCGTGGGCACTCGCCTCTTTGCGGGTGAGGCGGACTTTTGGGAGGTTGCCCGAACCCTGAGCTACGCTCTCATTCCCCTTGCCTTGGGTCTACTGCGCTTTATCCCCTGTCTTGGGGGCTTTATCGGACTGATTGGCTCGTTGCTCAGCCTGGTTCTCGGCTTTCTCGCCATTCGGGAAGCGTTGGACCTGCCGACGGACAAAGCTCTGCTCACCGTCGTCATCGGTTGGGTGATCATTTTTGTGCTCCAATTGATCCTCGGCTCGCTCATCGGTGTTGCCGCCTTTGCCGGTGCGACAATCGTGAGCTAACGTCAGCCATCGCTAATCACAGATCAGAGATGGCTAGCCGTCTCTGATCTGTTGTCTTGCCAATAGCCGCTACGCACCAGTCCCCTACCAGCCCCCGCGTATAGACGGCGTTGAACAGGCTTGACACCCCTCGCCAGCGTAACTATACTGGCATGATATGCGTCACAGAGTATAGATTTCCAGGAACGCATATGTCCCTCTTGATGCCGTCTCATTGCCAAGCCCTATGGAGAATCTGCCTGCCGACTGGAATATAGGTCGGTACAGGCTGAGCGCCAGCGAGCCGCCCGGAGCTCAGCGAATCTTGCTCAGGATGGTAGCCAACAGATGCGCCTTCGCAGCCGATATTTGCTCCTGATAGACCTACTCGCCGTCACCTTTGCAGCCATCGCAGCATTCGTCGTGCGATACGAGGCACTGATGCGGGTTGGTCCTTACATTCGCTATAATGCCTTCTTTTTCCTCATCGTCCTGCTGGTCCGCCCCACCATCTACTATATCTTTGGGCTTTACCGCAGTTGGTGGCGCTATGCCAGCATCTCCGAGTTGATCGCCATCTCCCAGGCGGTAACGGTCGGGTCCATCATCACCGCGGCCCTGATCTTTGGCTTCTTTGGGCGTGAGGCGAACGGAGTGCGCGATTTTTCCCGGTCCGTGCTGCTGCTGGACTGGATGTTGAATATGTTTGTCATCGGCGCGACGCGCATCCTCTTGCGGCTGTTGCAGAGCAAGGCCAGCACCTACGGGGCGCGCACCCAGCTTAGAACGCCCCTGCGCAAGGTGCTGATTATGGGCGCCGGGGACGCCGGAGCGCTCATCGCCCGCGAGATGCAGAACAACGCTGCCCTGGGTTTTCTCCCCATCGGCTTTCTGGATGATGACTCTGCCAAACAGGGCGCTCAGATTTACGGGATTCCCGTATTGGGCACGCGGCAAGACATCCCCCGCCTGGCTTGCGAAGAGGGGATCGACGAAGTGGTGATCGCCATGCCCACGGCCCCTGGCTCGGCTATCCGCGATGTGCGAGCCATCTGCGCCAAAGCCAAGGTCTCGACCAAGACGATCCCCGGCCTGTACGAGCTGCTCAGTGGGTCCGTCAGCGTGAGCCAGATTCGCGAGGTCAAAATCGAAGACCTATTGCGGCGCGAGCCGATTCACACGGATCTGGCCGCGGTGGAGGGCTATATCCATAACGCCACCGTGCTGGTGACCGGCGCGGGTGGCTCTATCGGCTCGGAACTCTGCCGCCAGATTGCCGCGCGCAAGCCCAAACAACTGCTCCTGCTCGGACATGGGGAAAGTAGCATCTATAACATCGCAATGGAGTTGCAGCGCAGCTTCCCCCACCTGGCCTATACGCCCTTGATCGCCGATGTCCGCGATGCGTCCCGCATCGAGCGGCTGTTCCTCAAGCACCGGCCACAGGTGGTTTTTCACGCCGCCGCCCATAAGCATGTGCCCCTGATGGAGGGGAACCCGGAAGAAGCCTTTACCACCAACGTGCTGGGCACCCGCAACCTGCTCAGGGCCGCGGAAAAGGCGGGAACCAGCCGTTTTGTGCTCATCTCCAGCGACAAGGCGGTCAACCCGGTCAATATTATGGGAGCCAGCAAGTACCTGGCCGAACTGCTGGTGCAACAATTCGCCCGTCGCACCGGGCGCTCGTTCGCCGCGGTCCGCTTTGGCAACGTACTGGGCAGCCGCGGTAGCGTCGTGCCCCTGTTCGAACGCCAGATCGCCGCAGGCGGGCCGGTCACTGTTACCCACCCCGACATGATCCGCTACTTTATGACCATTCCCGAGGCCGTGCAGTTGGTGATGCAGGCCGCCGCTCTGGGCGAGGGCGGGGAAGTGTTCGTGCTAGATATGGGCGAACAGATTCGCATTCTGGACCTGGCCCGAGACCTGATCTCTCTTTCGGGCCTCAAGCCCGATGAGGATATCGAGATCACCTTCGTGGGCATCCGACCGGGGGAAAAGCTGTATGAGGAGCTGTTCGGCGAAGGGGAAAAGCCGATGCGCACCAGCCACGGCAAAATCCTGCGCACCCGCAGCCAACAGATCATCACGGAGGAAAGACTGACCCAGGGCATCGATGCCATTCTGGCGGCGGCGCGCCAGGAAGACCCCATCGCGCTGAGCGAGGCATTGCACAGCGTGCTGCCCGCCTACAGCCAGCCCGCCCAGGCACCCCTGCGACCTATGCTGGTCAAGGTAGAGGCAGCCGTGCCTGCCCAGCCGCAACATCAAGTTGCCCCGTCAGCCAAGAGCGCCACTGCCTAGACGGGCTGGCCCGGTCGCGTGTGACGTTCATCCGACAGGTTGCGAGACAGAGTCTTCCAACGGTAACTCATGCTAAAACGATCAAGCGCCAGATATGTCCTGCTCTTATACCTGCTCGACATGGCCCTGACCGCCAGCGCGCTGTTGCTCGCGCGGGGGCTGCGCCTTGCGCTGCCGTATGGCAAGGCCCTGAACCCTGGCGGCGTCGCCATGCCCTGGCCGGTCTTTGCGCTGGCCCTGGTCATCTGGTCTTTTACGCTTACTTCCTTCCGGGCCTATGACCCCCAGCGCCTCACCCATCTCCAGGACGAGCTACAAACAGTCATCACCGCCATCGCCGTGGCCCTGCTGGTGTTCGCCGGGGCGCTCTACTTCAGCTATCGCGGCCTGTCGCGGTTGCTGTACGTCTACTTCTTGTGTCTCGACATCGCCTTTTGCGTGATGGCCCGGCTGGTCCTGCGGCGCGTGGCTGGCTCCTGGTTGGCGGCCCAACATCGCCGGGTGCTGATCATCGGGGCGGGGAATCTGGGGCAAGGCATCGCCCGCTCGCTGCATCCCTGCGCATGGCTGGGCATCGAGGTGGCGGGCTATCTGTCTCAGGATGCCGAACTCGTCGATCAGGTATTCGAGTCGGCCCGCGTGCTGGGCACATTGGAGCAGGCTACCGAGGTGATCAACCGCGAGGGTATCCAGGAGGTGATTATCGCCCTGCCCAGGGACCATCAGCGCGACCTGCCCGATCTGGTTGGACGATTGCAGGAATCGCCGGTGAACATCAAAGTTGTGCCCGATTATTCCGAGATGGTCTTTTTCCGGGCCACGCTGGAGCAGGTGGGGGATATGCTGCTCATCGGCCTGAAAGAGCCGGTGATTGGCCCCATTGACCGGATGGTCAAGCGGGTGTTCGACGTCACGGTGGCCGTCCTGGGGTTGGTGCTCCTGGCGCCGCTGCTCGCTATCATCGCCTTGCTGGTGGCCCTCAGCTCGCCGGGACCGATCTTTTACCACAGTCGGCGGGTGGGGGAATCGGGGCGATTGTTCGCTATGCACAAGTTCCGCACCATGTACCAGCACGCCGATCAGCAGGAGGAGAGCCTGATCACCGTCACGCCCGACGGCAGGCTGCTGTTCGACAAACGGCAAGATGACCCCCGGATCACTCCGGTGGGGCGCTTTTTGCGGCGGTATAGCCTGGACGAGCTCCCGCAGTTGTTCAACGTACTGATTGGGGAAATGAGCCTGGTAGGACCCCGCCCCGAATTGCCGGGCCTGGTAGAAAGATATGGCCCGTGGCAACGCAAGCGGCTGGGCGTGCCCCAGGGGATCACCGGCTGGTGGCAGATTTCAGGCCGGGGCAACAAAGCCAAGTACCTGCATGTAGAGGACGATCTCTACTACATTCAAAACTATTCCCTCCTGCTGGACCTGCGCATCATCTGGCGAACGCTGAGCGCGGTCCTCAAGGGCGAGGGGGCTTTTTAGCCAAACTTGCCGCTCCCTCACCTCGGCACGTAGTGCCGAGGTGAGGGAGCGGAGGGATCAGAGCGCGTCGCGCTCTAGTTTTGCATTTTATCGGTCACGCGATCAATCCTGCACATCGAGTGCACACCAGGGGGCTGGATGGAAACAACAAAACGACCTCCGCGCAACACATCGCCTAGCTCTTTGCCAGGGCGCAGCAGCGCACGCCTGCGCATTTCTGCGCGCACGTTGCTGCTCGTCCTGATCGTTCTGGGACTGGCGCTTATGTTAGACCAACTTAGCCCAACCTGGGCGGCGCCCTCCCAAAACCCCCATCGGGATACCATTGACACCATCGTGCCCACGCCAACGAACGGCCCCACGGCCACCGGCACGGCCACACCTGGTCCTTGCACCGGGCGCGTCCTGCTTCAGCAGGGTTCGAACGGATATATGGGCACTACCGATACTTTTATCTATGCCTGGGACCCCAACTGGCCCCAGACCGGCTCCATGTTGCGCATCAAGGGGGGCGAGAGCAAGTCCACGCTGATCCGTTTCGATCTGGCGGACAAACTTCCCGCCGGAGCCGAGATCATCGAGGCAGAGCTGGTGTTTTTCGTCGAGAGCGGCGAGCGCATCCGGCCTCTACAGGCCAGTGCCTATCGCGTCCTGCGCCCATGGAGTGGCAGTTCCGCCACCTGGAACAGCGCCTCCTCGGGCCAACCCTGGGGCGCCTCCGGCTGCAACCAGGTGGACGTGGACCGCGTGGGCACTCCCGATGACACGGCCACCCTGGAATACCGGGCAGTCTATCAGGGGCTAGACGTGACCGACAGCGTACGTCATTGGGTGGCGCACCCCTCGGAGAACTATGGCTGGCTGATCAAAGGGGCCATCGACTCTACCGGCGAGTTTTTGTTCTACGGCTCCGAATGGAAGAACGCCTACAGTCCCATCCTGCGCATCGACTATGCGCTCTGCGCGGTGACGCCCACCAACACGCCGACGGAGGAGACGCCTACCCCGACGGTCACGCCCACGGGGGCTACCGAAACGCCTTCCATCACCCCCACATTGACCCCCGCCACACCCACGGCTACCCCCGCCCCTACGACCGCAGCATTCGGGGCGGTGCAGGACACGTATATCGACGCCTGGGCGCCTACCACCGCCGCGCTCCAGAATGGCTATCTCAAGCTCCGCGCGCCCGACGTCAAAAAGATGCTGGTGCAATTCGACCTGTCGGGCCTGCCCGAGCGGGCTTTTGTTACCTCGGCCACGCTGCAACTGCGCACGACCTCCTTCAGCCCTGCTGGGAAAAGCATGGACGTGGTGGCCTATCGCCTGCTCAAGTGTTGGTCAGAGACGACGGCCACCTGGGAACAAGCCGCTGCGGGCGATCCCTGGAACAGTGCCGGGGCCAGCGGGAGCGAGACCGACTACTACCCGCTGCTGCTGGACTCGGTCGTCGTGAGCCAGCCGGACCAAAACTATAGTTGGGATGTAACCCTGGCAGTGCAACAATGGGTAAACGCCGGGGCAGGCAACTGTGGGTTGGTGTTGAGCGGCCGGAATGCCAACGTGGAGCATTCATTCATCGCGTCCGAATCCAGCAGCGAGGCGTATCGCCCGCAACTGCTGGTGACTTACTATGTGGCCTACCCCACGGCGACGCCCACACCCACACCGAGTATCACGCCTACGCCGACCATTACCTCCACACCTACCGAGGCGAGCGGCCTGCAGGTGTTGGTATACGAGGACGCCAACGGCAACGGCCAGCACGATCCGGGCGAGCAGGGGATTCCGAATGCGGTCATCGAGCTGCTCAACCTTTCCTGGCAAAAACTGGATACGCAAATTACCGACCAACACGGTATCTGCCTGTTCGCCAACTGGCAAACAGGTGAATATCGCTTAAAAGAAATAAATGCGCCCTGGTATTGCTCGACAACCGATGATATAATACGCATCTATCATGGGTCAGGGCGGACTCTAGCTACCTTTGGCGACTATCGCTGCCAGGGGTTGGCTTTGCCCATCCTGCTCAGAGGCGAGTAGGCCCACAACGTTCGGTATCCGCTACGCAATCCGATAGGGGAGTTTGATTATGCGACCCGCATTCATGCGACACGCGATCACAGTTGGTCTACTCAAGCTATCCGCCCGATTCAAGCACCGCTGGCCCCAGCGACGCTTGCTCTCTACGCTGGGCATCCTGCTGGCGGCAGCCCTCTGGATGCTGCACGGGTTCGGCGTAATGGGCACGCCACCTCCCGAGGTGGCCGCCCAGGAAGCCGGGTCCGGCGCGGAGGCTGGCCTCTCTGCGTATAGCTGGAACGGCGCCTCGTCCTTTGCGCCTTATTCGAACCGCTGGCGGTTCGGTATCGGCGTGGCCCGCGAGCATGGTAACATTGACGAATATGACGTCAGCCAGCTCTGCGCGGGCTGGTACTCGGACTGGGGCACGCTGGTTGACCCTCCCCGGCCCGACGGCGTGGAGTTCATGCAGCTCATTCGCGTAGGCCCGGCTTTTTTCGACCTGGACCGCCCCTCAGCCTACAACTGGGCCGACCTGGACGCCACTATCCGCGCCAACCCCGGCTCCATCTGGATCATCGGCAACGAGCCGGATGGTCGCGTGGCCAGTTCTTGCGATACCCGCTACCCGGAAGAATACGCCCGCATCTACAAGATTTTCTATGACCATATCAAAGGGGTAGACCCCACCGCCCAGCTCAGCAACGGCCCCATTATTCAGGGCACGCCGGTGCGCATGCAATGGCTGACCAAAGTGTGGGACGCCTATCGCTCCTACTATGGCACCGATATGCCTGTGGACGTCTGGAACATGCACAACCAGATCGTCAAAGAGGCCCACGCCACCGGCGGCGATATTCCCCTGGGCTGCGACCCGGAATTGGGCGAGATGTACAGCGTACAGGACTCGGATAACATGGAGCTGTTCATCCAGCACGTCGTGCGCGTGCGCCAGTGGATGAAGGACCGCGGCCAGCAGGCCAAGCCGCTGATCATCTCGGAATACGGCGTGATTCAGCCAGAGTACTATGGCTTTACCTGTGACCGCATCAACGAGTTCATGGACGCCAGCTTTACCTACATGCTGTACGCCGCGGACCCCAACCTGGGCATGCCGGAGGACGGCAACCGGCTGGTGCAGCGTTGGGCCTGGTTCAGCCTCAACACGCCCCTGGGAACCTACGGCCAGCAGGGGGCCTGGAACGGCAACCTGTTCGACCCGGAAACCGGCGAGATCACCGAGAACGGGCGCAACTTCTCCCGGTTCGTGTGCCGCGAGACCTATCCCTCGCCCACGCCCAGCACCACCCGCCGCCCGTCCTTTGCCACGCGCGAAGCCGAGGGGGGCGCTATCCACGGCAGTATGCTCCGCGCCGACCTGCAAAGCGCTTCCGACTGCCGCTATGTCTCGGCGCTCGACAGCACCACCGGCTCGGATGTGACCTTTAACGTCTATATCCCCAACACCGGGGATTACATGATCTGGGGCCGCGTCTGGGGCCTGGATTATGCCAACCGTTCTTTCCTCGTCCAGGTGGACGGCGGGGCTGAGGTAGCCTGGTATGTGAATACCTCCAGCGATTGGGTATGGGACCGCGTATCCAGCGCCAGCCCGGCAGTAGACCCCATGATGTACCATCTGGAAGGCGGACGCTGGCACACCATCAAGATCATGCCGCGCGTAGATGGACAGGCCCGCCTGGATATGATTATCGTCACGGCGGACCGGGGCTATACGCCGGGCAGCGCCGAAGTATCGGTGTGCAACCCGACCCCCACGGCCACACCCACCATCGCGGCCACCCCCACGGTGACACCCAGCCCCACCGCGACGCGCACGCCCATGCCCACCGGCTCTGGCAAAGTCTCCGGCTGCGTCAGCTATCAGGGGCGGGGCAGCGCGCCCTCGGCTGCATGGGCCAGTTCGCTGCTCGTGACGGCCCATCTGCCGGGCGACCCCATCCCGGCGTATTCTTTCAACACCACGTCCGACCAGAGCGGCTGCTTTGAGGTGCCCACCGGCATCCTGCCCGGCCTGTACGACGTCGGTGTGCGCAATGGGCACAGCCTGCGCAGCCTGTGCGAGAATATCAATGTCTCGGAGGATACCCCGCCCCTGAACATGGGCACGTTGGTGGAGGGGGACGCCAATACCGACAACTGGGTCAACTCGCTGGACTTTTCCATCCTCAACAGCCACTACTGGACCCAGAAAGGCGAGGCGGGCTACGACGGTCGGGCCGACTTTAACGATGACGACTGGATTAACTCGCTCGACTTTTCCCTGCTGAACACCAACTACTGGACCGAGGGGGACATCCCCGGCTGTCAGGCGACCCTGCCAGTCGGTAGCTCCAGCCTATCGGCCCAAAAGATGTCCGCCGAGGGCGACCCGGAATTGATGGGCACGGTGAGCATCTATGTAACGCCTTCCTCGAAAACCGTGGGCGAGAACCAGGTTTTCACAGTGGATGTGTACATCAACACGCAGGGGAACCTGATTGATGCCGTTGATGTCGAGATGACCTATGATAAAAACTACCTGGAAGGTCGCTCGATTACCTTGGGGACAACACTCCCAGGCCATATGGCACCGAGCAGTATAGCGAACGGAGTCATTGTATATCATGGCAACGTGCCTACTGGCTCTCCTGCTGTTTCAGGCACCTTCCAGTTATTCCGCCTGGAATTTCGGGCCTTGCAGGACGTTCCGGCAACTCTGCTTCAATTCAATGGCAGCCGAACCTTTGTTAGTGGCCCAGATGGCGGACATACCCCCGCATTCCAAAACGGCACCGTCGTCATCCTGCAAGCGTCGCCCACGCCGACCCGCACCATCACGCCAACGCCCAGCAACACGCCCATCACAACCCCCGTGCCCGCCCCCACGGCCACCGGCACGCCTCTGGCAGGGGCCACCCAGATCACCCTGATGCAGGGGGTGAATGGCTACCTGGGCTTTGAGGATACCTACATCAACGAGTGGGATGATCAAGCCAATTACCACACCAACGATACCCTCCGCTTGCGGAGCAACGGGGTCGAACGTATCCTGTTCAGGGCTGATCTCAGCGGGGTAATCCCATCTGGCGCGGTCATTGACCAGGCGACCCTGACCCTACATCAGAGATTCAGCGGCTCCAACAGCGCAACGGCCAACGTGTACGGCGTCCTGCGGGATTGGACGGGGAGCCAGGCCACCTGGCTGAATGCCGCTACCGGGCAGCCGTGGGGTATCGCCGGGTGCGACGACCCGGCCAGCGACCGCGCAGCCAACCCCGTCTCGCAGCGAAGCGTCTTTCCCACGGCGGGCGGCTATACCAACTATCCCTTTGATTTCGACGTCACGGCGTTGGTGCAGCAGTGGGCCAACGACCCGACGTCGAATCAGGGGTTGATCATCACCGGCAGCGATGGACCGGCGGTCGAGTTCTCGTTTGTCTCGGCCGATCCGTTGTCGGACAGCTCGCCCAAATTGACTATCCGCTATCGGGTGGGGCCGACCCTCACCCCCACGCAGACAGCCACGCCTACAAACACGGCGACACCCACGATGACACCTGACGAGGGTGCGACCAGCACGCCCACCCCGACTGCCACCCCCACGGGGGAGGCAAAAATCGAGGGGATCGTGTTCCAGGACCTGACGGGTAACGACGCCTACGACCTGGGCGAGCCGGGAGTGGCCGGGGCCACGGTGGAGTTGCGCAACGGCAGCAACGTGTTGCTGGCGACGCGCACCACTGACATCATCGGGCGCTATGCTTTTGACGGCCTGGCTGCGGGCAGCTATCGCATCCTGGTTGCGCGCCTGCCGCTGGGCTACGCCCTGACCGATCCCTCGCCGCGCGCGGGGAGCCTGGCGTCCGGCGCTACCTGGACGGTAAACCTGGGCGTGCAGCGGATCGACAACTATGCGCTGTCCCTCCCATTAATTCGACGGAGATAGCCTGGTCCGGTAGCCTTGCCCGGTACAGGCCAGGCTTTCACATCACCACCATCAAAACGCATTAGGAGGAATGTATGCAGTTTCGCAGAAAAGTTCTGACCCTGGCAGTAACCATCGCCTTGTTAGGAGTGGCCCTCCTGTCGGCCTTCCCTGCCCTCTCGGATGCCCCTTTGACCGATAAGGATCGCTTTGGCGTCGCCTTTGTCGGTCGCGTCTGGCAGGGGAAAACCCTGGTACCCCAATCTCTGGCCGACTATGCCGTGGCCCCGCTCAAAATCGGCTGGTATTCCAACTGGACCTATGCCGCGATCCCTGATCAACCCGCGGACGATACGCTGGATTATGTCCATGTGATCGGGGTGCGCGATAGTCTCTGGCCGCCAGATTGGGATCAAGTGCGCAACGCGGTCACGCTGAACCAGGGCGCACTGTGGATCATCGGCAACGAGCCTGAATGCCCGAACCAGGGCAACCTGACGCCCGCCCAATATGCCGAGCGCTACCATGAAAGCTATGTCAGAATCATGGGCTGGGACCCCACCGCCCAAATCGCCATCGGTGGCGTCGTCGAACCGACGCCCCTGCGCCTGCGCTGGATCGAAGCAGCGTTAGCCGCCTACCAGACCGCGTATGGCGAGCCGATGCCGATTGACGTCTGGAATATCCACATGCAAATCCTGCACGAGGGCACCGAGGAGAACCCCAAATCGGGGGCGGGCGTTCCTGTTGGACTTACCCCGGTTCCGGGCGAGGCGCGGGATTACTCGTATCCCGACTGCGCCAATGTGCGTATCTTCAAGATATTGGTCAACGATTTCCGGCAATGGATGGCCGATAACGGCCAGCGGAACAAGCCGTTGATCATCTCGGAGATGGGTGTCTTGCAGCCCTCCTATCTGCTGTATCCCAACCACGAAATGTCGGAGGAGCAGCGCACCGAGATGGGCGACCGCCTCATCGAGCAGTTTATGTGGCAGACCTTTGACTGGCTGCTGAACTATGGCCGGAACGCTGAAATCGGCTATCCTGAGGACGACAACCGCCTGGTGCAGCGCTGGCTCTGGTACAGCCTGAACGACGGCATCTATGACGAGCAGACCAATCCCAGGGGCTTTAACGGTAGCTTGTTCGACAACAAGACCCAAACGCTGACCCGCTTTGGCGAGACGTTCGTCGCCTTCCGCAACCAGACCTACCGGCTGGCTATCCCTATCATCTCCAAGTAAACGGCATCAAGAGGGGGACGCGATGAATGGAACCGCGCCCCCCTCTTTTCAACTGGCTACTCAGTTTTATTGCTAGTCTGTTTGCCGCAGAACCCAAGAGCGGGTACAATGAATGCCCGCCTGAGGGCCGGGCAACAAACCAAGGGAGTAAACCAATGTACCCTAGCCATCGTTCCACCACATGGCGGCTCAGGGGAGTGTGTCTGATAGTCGCTCTGTTGATAACCCTCTCTTTCGCCGCCGACATCTGGGCCTCTCCGAACGCCAGTGGCTTGCGCCAGACCGTGCCCACCCGCACACCCACCAAGCTACCGACGAATACGCCTGCCGATGTCGTCCCCACCAACACATCGGAAGCCCCGACATCGGAGCCGAGCCAGCCAACGTCCACTTCTCAGCCATCCCAACCGACGGCCACCTCTCAGCCACCGGAGCCGACGGCCACGACCGAGCCAACAGCCACCTCCCCGTCGCAGCCTCCCACGGCGACCACCGTGGCTACTGCCACTGCCAAGGCGGCGGCGACAGCGACAGCCAGGGCTGAAGCCACGGCTACAGCCGCCGTGGCAGCCACCGCGACAGCCAGGACCACGGCTACAGCCGCCGCGGCAGCCACCGCCACGGCGAGGGCCACGACGGCTACCGGGACGACCACCTATACTCCCACTCCACTTACCGCGACGGCACAGGCGGGCACGGCAACACTGCCCGCTGCACAGGCCACCGCCGCCGCGATAAAGGTCAGCGCCGAGCAGACCGAGATCGCCAGCACGGCGACGGCCCAGGCCACCATTACTGCCGTGGTGCTGGAAGCGACCCCGCGTTCAGGGGGCAACGATGTCTTGTGGTATATATTGGGGGGCGGACTGGCAGTGATCGGAGTAGCTATCCTTGGGGTGCATCTGGGCCGGACGTATCTTTGGAAACGACCTTCCACAGGGGACCCTGAGGAGTAGACTGGAACAGATCATCGAGCGAGGGGCGCGGGCTGGATAGCAGGACGGGGCGCTGCCCCAGATTGGCCTGCACGACCTCCTCCAGAGAGGCGGGTATTCCAGCTTGCGCCCAGGCCAGATAGCGCCGCGCCAATTGCTCCCGATACCAGGGATAGGCCAATAACTCCCCATCCAGGAGGATCAGGTCCGGGCGCTGTCCTTCCACCCATTGCACATAGTCCAGGGTAAAGGTGTGGCGGTCCTCGCCGGTGATCAGCAGCGCATTCGGCGGCAATTCGGCCAATGTCGCCTGCACCCAATCGGATGCCGTTCGGTCGTGGCTCAGGTCCAGGGTAGAGTAACGCGCCGCGCCAGCCCAAAGCGGCAGCACCACCAGCAGCGCCACTCCCACCGGCTGCGCCCAGCGGGCTATTGCGCCGCCCCGCTGCTGCATTTCGGCGAGCAGCGTCCTGACCCCCTCGGCCATCCAAACCGCCGCCAGGGCATACGTGGGAATCAAGTAGACGTACGAGTCGGTGGTGTCATAGGTGATGGCGTACAGGCTGTACAGCGCAAAGGGGAGCGCCGTAGCCAGTGCCCGACGGCGTTGGCCTCCTTCCAGCCAGGACCACAGGCCAAACACCGCCAGCGCGACGCCGGGCCAGGTGTATTGCTGCACCCACAACTGCACCCAGGCCCCCAGGCGCGCAGGCAGGTAGGACAGGGGCAACCCAAAGACAAAGTGGCGGTACATCTGGCCGCTGACCAGCCAGCGCAAGCCGCCCCAGGTGCGGGGATTGCCCCAGTTGACCGGCGCATCCCCGCTCGCGGCCAGGGGCAGGTAGGTATAGACCCCCAGCCCCAAAACAAGCCCCCCGGCCAGGGCCAACAGGCGGGCGCGGCGGGCGTGGGGCCAAAGCCAGACCGCCAGGCCGGGCAATAGCAGCGCCAGTGTCAGGTGTGCGCCCAGTCCCAGCCCCAGGATGAGGCCCAGCAGGCCCCACCACTGCCAGCGCGCCAACAGGTCCTCGCGGGCGGCCGTGGTCAGGGCCAGCACAAAGAACAGCGCGTTCAGGGCGTACACCTCGGCGATCAGGGCTTGCGACCAGAACGTCGGGCCGGTGGCAAACGCCAGCGCCGCGGCCAGCGCGATCAACGCCTCTGCCTGCCAGTGCGCGGAGCGCGTCGGCTCGGAGGAGCGGCGCTGCCAGCGCCAGATCAGCGCGGCCAACAGCCCCACGGCCAGGGCCGCCGCCGTGGCGGAGAACAGGTTGAACCGCCGGGCGCTGGACCCCAACGGCAGCAGGGCGTACAATCGGCCCAGCAGGCAGTACGTGGGGTATCCGCTGGGATGGGGCACGCCGCCGGTCATGGCCGCCGTGATCAGGTCGCCGCCGTCGGCCCCGTCGTGCTCCCAGGTGAGCCAGGGAGCCGCCGTAGAGGCGTACAGCCCCAGGGCCAGCGCGCCCGCCAATAGCGGGAGCAGTGAGATTATCAGGTTGCGACGGGCCGGATGACGACGATTGTTCATGTTCCCGATTATACCGTAGCCCCACAGCGCGGCCAAAGCGATCATTCAGAGGAGACACGCGCCAACTATGCACGTTGGGCAAGCGCGCCTACACCCGAAAACCAAACAAGCCCTGCGGCTGGTGCTGGGCACAGGCATCAGCCTGCTCTTTTTGTGGCTGGCCTTGCGCGGCGTGGATTGGGCCGAGACCTGGGCCACCATGCGCCGGGCAGACGCGGGCCTGCTGTTGGCCGCGCTGGTCAGCGTGCTGCTCACCACCGGCATCAAGGCGGCCCGCTGGCGGCTGATGTTCCCGCCGAACCCCCGAAAGCTGCGCCTGCGCAACTTTTTCGGGGTGTTTCTCATCGGCCAGGTGATCAACGCCGTCATTCCTCTGCGGCTGGGCGAGGTAGTGCGGGCGCTGCTCATCGGCCAGAAAGAGGGGGTCAGCAAGGCCCACGCCCTGTGGACCACCGTGACGGAAAAGGTGCTGGACTCGCTGGTGCTGCTGGTCTTTATGGCGGGGATTTCCTTCCTCGTGCCCCTGCCGGGCTGGTTGCAGCAAGCCGGGTGGACGCTGAGCCTGGGCATTGTGGCGGGGTTTGCATTGCTGGGGCTGGCGCTCTGGCGCAAGGAGTGGACCCTGGCCCGCGTGGATGCGCTGACGGCCCGCTACTCCTGGCTAGGTCGGTTGCACCTGCAACGGTTATTTGTGGCGGTGGTGGAAAGCCTGCAACTGGTGCGCTATCCGCGCCTGTTCTGGGGGGTGTTGGGCTGGTCGTTCGGCGCGTTTCTCATGGCGGCGGCCACCAACTGGCTGGTGGGCCGCGCCATTGGCCTGGAACTGGGCTATACCCCCAGTCTGCTGCTGCTCTCCGTCCTACAGATCAGCGCCGTGGTGCCTCTGCCTACCTCGCCGGGCCGCGTGGGCCTGTTCCACTACCTGTGCGTGCTCTCCCTGGCGATTTTCGGCGTGGAGCGAGACGTGGCCCTGGGCTATGGCCTGATCCTGCACCTGGTGGTCTACCTGCCGATGGCCGTGGGCGGGCCGCTGGGGCTGTGGCTGGAGAATATGGACTGGCGCGCCCTCTCCCGCACCTGGCAGCAAGAGGTCAAGCCAGACTCTCCAACCTCGTAGACACGGTTTCCTTTGGTCCCCTCCCCCCGTAGGCTCATCCTTATACGCAAGTCATACCCTCACCCGCCCTTCGGGCACCCTCTCCCAAAGGGCGAGGGTGCCGATCTGCGAGCGGTTGGCCCGCTCTGGTCCCGGCACGCATGCCGCCTTCGCCCGGCTGTACCCAGCCGCACCCTGGGAGAAAGCTTCTCCTGCGGGAGAAGGTGCGCCATACATGGCACGGATGAGGGAGCTTTTCGGAACCAATTCCCCTTCCGTGTCTTCTGTGTATTCTGTGGTTCCTCTCTTTTACGGCGCTTCGGGGATGATCAGCCCCTGGCCGATATAGATGATCGCGTTAGCGTCCGCTAGCTCGTTGGCCTCCACGATGGCCTGTATATCCACCTCAAACTCGTCGGCAATCGCCTGCAACGTGTCCCCCCGCCGGACATAGTACAGCGCCACCGTCGGCTTGGGCGTCGGTGAAGGCAGGGGCGGAACCGTAGCCGTGGGCACGGCGGTGGGAGGGTTCTGCCGAACCTCCTCTGCCCGATCCAGCACAGCCACGTACAATCCGACATTGGGCCCGGACAAAGCAGCGCAGGATTGATAAGCCTGCCAGGCCGAGTCCACGTTAGCTTCCAGTTCGTGGGCCTGAGCCAACAGAGCATACGGCGTGCCCAACTCCGGCTGGAGGGCCACCGCCTGCTGATAGGCGGCAACCGCCCGCGCCACCTGCCGCTCTTTGGTGGCAACGATCCCCACACCGCAATAAGGCAGCGCGCTATAGGGGTCCAGCTCCAGCGCGCGCTGGTAGGCCATTCCCGCCGCCTGCCACTCGCGCCGCGCCATATAGACGTTGCCTATGCCAATCCAGGTATAGGCGTTCTCCCCCATCCCGCGCATGGTCTCGTACTCGATCATGGCCAGATCGGGCCGGTTGGCGAACAGCAGGGCCACCCCGCGATAGTGGTGCAACTGCTGGGCCACCGCTGTGGGCAGGTCCGATACGCCATAGGCGCTCTCGAATTGCCCGGCAGCATAAACCGGCTGGCTGGCCGCGAGAAAGGCAAACCCCGACGTAAGCGGCAACACCACCTGATGGGACAGGGCGGGCAATCCCGTCTCATCGGGCGACAGGGGAACGCGCAAGGTAAAGGTGTCCTGCGTGCTCATCAGCAGCATGAGGCCGAGCGGCTCCAGGTCAATCGGGGTTTCGTTGGTCCCCAACACGGTCACATAGTAATCAATGGCCCGCCCGAAATCCATCGGCTGAGACCAGAGCACCACGTTGGCCCGCATCCGCTGCCCCAGTCGGCTCGCCTGTTCCTCCGAGGCCAGGGGATAGACACGGCGCACGCTGATATAGTCCTCCAGACCGGCGCGCTGTACCATCTCCTGCAGCAGCCGTTCCGTGGAACGGGCCTCCGTGGTCGCGCGGTCGCTGTGATCTGCGGGGGCCACCAAAATGCCCACCTGGGCCGAGTCGAAGGGGGGCATGGTGGCGGTCAACAGGGATTCGCCCATGTGGCGCGACCAGAGATTGCTGGCATAGGCCACCGAGCCGATGTTCAAGACCACAGCCAGCCCAGCCAGCAGCCGCACCAAAGCCCATTGCCGCCGCAGCACCAGGTACGCGCCCACCGCGGCACTCAGGGCAAGCCCCAGGTAAATCACCACCAGGCGGGAATAATCGGCGTATAGCAGGTTGGTCCCACGACTGAGCAGTCCCAGCAGATGAAACGCAGGGCCAATCAGAGCAACGATCAGGAGCGCATAATCCAGGGGTCGCGTTCTGGCTCGCAATCTCGTCACCTCGAGTATGTGAATAGCCGGTTGGTCTGGACAAAAGCCTGAAAGCTATACGCCCAGAGTATACGTGCAATGGCTGCCGTTTGTCCAGCCCAATCGGGGATTTTGCGAGTTCTTTTGCCCGTTACTAAAGGCAGGCTTTACACGTCTATCCCCTTGATAGCGTGTCTGCGACCTCGTCGCGGCCCCGTTTTTCCCTTGACGATCGCCGGATGGCCTGTTATACTCGCCCTGAGGGTTCCTGTATGTCCAATAGCGCACACTGCACTCACAAATCATCTCTCATCACACACTACCTGGTGATAGCCCTGGCGGCCCTGGTTGCCCTGATCGGTCTTGGCGGCTGCGCCCTGCTGCCGGGGTTTACCTCGCCCACAGCGACGACTGCGCCCACGATTGCCGCGCCCACATCTGTCGGAGCGACAGGAGAAGCCCCCCAGGCTACGTTGCAGGCCACGCCCGAGGCGACGTCCGCCGATTCCAAGGCCCCCACCACTGACGCGGAGGCGAGCGCCCCGCCCAAGGCAATTCCTACCGTCGCGCCCATCCTCTATCGCATGTTCGACTGGGGCACCGATTTCCAGCAGCAACACCCCGAATGGGGACCGGTGGGTTCCATCCAGTTCGTCACCTGGGAGGAGATCAATCCCGCCCCCGGCCAATACAACTGGTCGGTGATCGACAAGGAATTGGCCAAAGAAGCCAAGTTGCAGGTCACCCTCTCCGATGGCACCCAGATGCCCAAGCCGGTGGTGATTCAGGTGTTCGCCTATCTTTCCAGTGCCACCGGCTGGAGCGCATCGGATTTCTACGACGCCACGCCCCAGTGGGTCTATCAGCAAATCGACGCTGCCTCCCCCCAATCCCCGCGCCCTGTGGTGGGGGGGCGCAAGGTGGGCTATGTCATCAACGGCTGCGACCGGGTGGCCGTGATGCCCATGTACGACAACTCGCTCTGGCGGAAAGCCTACTTTGATATGGTGCGCGCCTTTGGTGAGCGGTATAACGATCATCCGCAGGTCACTTCTGTGGTGATCAACACCGGCATTGACGGCGAGACGCACGCCATCAAAGATTGGCACTGTGCCTGGAAAGAACTGATGGAGCAGCAGGTCAGCGGCGTGCCCTACTACTTCCTAAAGTTCGTCCAGGAGACGATGAAGGTCTACCGCGAGGCCTTCCCCACCATGCCGATCTTTATCAACAATGCCCCCGGCGGCAGCAGCATGCGCCGCGTCTCCGCCGAGTATGCGGCTTCCTTCGACCCGCCCATCGGCCTGAAGCACAGCGGCATGTGGATTGACCTCGACAGTCACCAGGGCTATGGAACGTTCGTCGGCTCGTGGGACATGCTGCGCACCTATTCTATGACGGTGCCCATCTGGCTGGAATCCCCCTATGGACTGGGGGACAAGGAGCATCGCTACTGGTCGTTGATTGCAGGCCTGCACTATCACCCGGACGCCATTGACGCCCACGGGGAGTATTTCACCCAGTCGGACCCCGCATGGCTCCGTTTCGCAGTAGACCACCTGGGCGTCAGCATTGACGATACGCCCAGCGTCTGGACCGTCTTGCGGGATAGCGAATATCCGGAGCAGAGTTGGGGCAGCGGGGGCGTCTCCGGGCACATGGGAGATTGGTGTTTCTGGCTGTATCGCACAGAGGATTCGCCTCAAAGCGTCACTGAGCGGGTCTGGCGCGACGAGATGCCCGCCGCCAAGGACCATATCTATTCGCGGCAGGCCCGGCGCACGCGCCAGGACCGCAACCAGGTCTACATGGCCTTTGACATCGACGATGCCTACCCGTATGTGGCCCAGAAGCCAGTCAATACCCAGGGCGGCAACGTGCATTATGTCGTGTCGGTGACGCTACTCAACACCGGCACGGATACATTTGCCCTGCAATACCGCAATTGGGATGGGTCCATCGTCAGCCAGGTCAAGCGCAAGGGGCCAGGGTTGGGGCCGGTGGACACCTGGGTGACGGTGCCTTTTACCATCCCCGACGGCTACCTGGATAACAACCTGCCGGGCGGCGCCGATTTCCGGCTGTCCTGCGAGCGCGACGGGGACGAGTACGTGCATATGGTGCAGGTGAGCGGCGGATGGGACGCGCCCCCCGCCAGCGACATCACCCCCTCCCCCCAGCCGACTACGGCAGTGCCCCAAACGCCGCTTCCCACGATCAGGGCGACGGCTACCGTCGCCCCCCAACCGACTGCCCCGTCGTCCAAACCAACACCGGCCCAGCCGACACCAACCCCCACCGAGCTGGTCGGGGCCGAGCGTTTTGGGCCAGTGGCCGACACCTATTTGGACCAGTGGCAACCGGCCAATAGTCCCCATCAGGCGAGCAAGCTGTCGGCGCGCGACGAGGACGTGCGCGTGCCGTTGCTGCAATTCGACCTCTCTGCCATTCCGTCCGCGGCGATGGTGGAAAAGGCGCTCTTGCGCGTGTACGTGCTCGAAAGGACCAACCCCGCCCCGCTGACCCTGGCGGCGCACAGGCTCAACCGCCCGTGGAACCCGCCCACCTGCAACTGGCAGCAAGCCGCCCAAGGCACCCCCTGGACGCTCCCCGGAGCCGGGGACATCCAACAAGACCGTGCCGCCGTGGCCGTGGGCCAGGCGCTCTTGACGGACGAGAATCGCTGGTACGACCTGGATGTGACCGCCCTGGTGCGGGAGTGGGTGCAGAACCCGGCTTCCAACTATGGCCTGCTGCTATCGGCCAGCAGTTCAGGGTCCGTGCAGTATGACCTGTATGCGTCCGACCATCCCGATCAGACCATGCATCCCCACCTGGCCGTGGTCTGGCACGAGTCTGGAGCTGGCACCGCTACAGCGACGGCGGCGGTCACAGAACCGTCGCCGACAAGCCAACCCACGCCACCCGCAGAAACGCCTGCCCCCAACGAATTGATTCAGGTGCGCCTGCAACAAGGAGCGAGCTATCAGGGCGTCACGGACGCCTTTCTGGATGCCTGGTCCCCGACCAAAAACCAGGGCGGCGCTCCCAAGCTGGCCGCTCGTCAAGGCTCCGTGCGCGCCCCGATCCTCCGGTTTGACCTAAGCAGCATCCCCGCGCAGGCATCTATCAAGCAGGCCACCCTGTCCCTGTACGTGGTGGGCCGCACTAACGCCGGAACCGCCACTACCAACCTGGCACGCGTAGCCCGCCCGTGGAGCGCTTCCTCCGTCACCTGGGAGCAGGCCACGAATACCGACGCCTGGGTACAGCCCGGCGCCCGCGAGCCGGGGCGAGACCGCTCGGCCAGTCTGTACGCCAGGGCCGAGCTACAGGCGGACCGCTCCTGGGTAAGCTGGGATATTACCGGCCTGGTGCAAGAGTGGGTGGCAGCCCCCGCCACGAATCACGGCCTGATGATCCTGACCGAGGGAAACGTCTCGGTGCAGTATGACCTGGCCAGCTCCGAGTGGTCTCCGAGCGAGTTTCGCCCGTACCTGGACATCGAATACGTGGTCGCTCGACCTACCGCCACACCCGACATTACCGAGACGCCTGCGGCCACGGCTACCCCCGCCCACACTGCCACGCCGACGGCGACGCTGCTGCCGCCGGAGGGAACGCACGTGTTCCAACAGGGCGCGTCGGATTACCAGGGCTGCGTCGACGCCTATGTGGATAGCGCGCATCCTCAGGACAACACCGGGGACAGCCCCATGCTGCTCGTGGGCCAGGATCATGCGCGCTCGGCGCTGTTGCGTTTTGACCTGCAATCCGTGCCGCCATCCAGCGCGGTCCAGCAGGCCCGCCTGTCCGTCTATGTGACCGCGCAAAGCGGCGCGCAGGCGGTGGATATGCAGCTTTATGTGCTGCTCAAATACTGGGCAGACGACGAAGCGACTTACCAGCGGGCCAGTCGGGAGCAAGCCTGGCATACCGAAGGGATAGCTGGGGCGGGGGTAGACCTGGAAGCAGAGCCGGAGGACAGCGCCCCGTTATCAGGCGGCGGGCAATGGGTCACGTTCGACGTGACGCAGTTGGCGCAGGCGTGGATCGCGCACCCGCCGGAGAATCTGGGGGTGGCGCTCAAGCTGGCGGGTTCCGGCGCGGGCGAGTGCGCCTTGGCCGCAGCCGAATGGGCCGACGACCCGACCTTGCGCCCCAAGTTGGAGCTAGAGTGGACAACCACCGGCCCCGCGCCGACGGTGGGCGCGCCCATCTCGCCAACAGCCACCCAGTCCTACCCGGCGGCAACCTCCACGCCGACGCCCGGCGAGGGCACCATCGTGCCCCTGCCAACACCCACCCAGGCGCCGATGCGCCTGACCTTGCAGCAAGGCATGAACGGCTATCAGGGAACGACGGATACGTACCTGGACAGTTGGAGCCAGACGGCAAATTTCGGCCCTGGTCCGGCGCTGTACCTGCGCGAGGGAAATATCCAGGTGGCCCTGATGCGCTACGACCTGAAGTTACCCGCAGAGGCGACGGTATTGGACGCTACACTCAACCTGTGGGTCACGGAGAGCGTGCGGCCTACCAATGCGCCCCTGAAGGCTTACCTGCTGTCTGTTCCCTGGCAGGAAGACGCCGCTACCTGGCTGGAAGCGGACATGGGACACCTGTGGAATGGACCGGGAGCCGGAAGCTCACAGGATTACCGCGCGTGGGTCGTCGCCGAGGCGAGCCTGCCGAAGGGACAGCAATGGGTAAGCCTGGACATTACCCAGGCGGTTCAGCAATGGGCCAGGCACCCGCAGGAGAATTACGGCCTGCTACTCCGGCTAGAGGGCGTGCAGGATGGGCAATACCAGTTCGCCAGCTCTGAATGGGAGCAGGTAGAGCAACGCCACCGACTGACGCTGACCTATACCCTGGAACCAGCCGCCGCCCGGCAGCTACGCGGTGTCCTGCTCCTGAGCGCAATCGGAATTGCCGTCGTGCTGGGGCTGGTGTTTGCCCTGCGCGGCAACCGGCTGTTCCCTGGCAGGTAAGTGCGATCTAGACCGCCGGGGATACCCTCACCCTCGGCACTATGTGCCGCACCCTCTCCCAGAGGGCTCAGCGTTATACGTATCTGCTAGGTGCAAGGATGTCCCCTCATCCGCCCCTCCGGGGCACCTTCTCCCCAAGGAGAAGGCGTTTGGTTCGGCATATATGCCGCCCTCTCCTCGGGGAGAGGGCGCGGCCACGCAGTGGCCGCTGGTGAGGGGACTCCCTGGCCCCTTACCAGCGGTTCCGCCGCTTGGAACCAGAGCCAAAGCGCGAATTGCGACTGGGCGTCTGCGGGCGAGCCAGCGAGCTACGCACAATCGTCCCCTCCATCAACTGCGGGGGGATATCCATCAGAAAGCGCGACGGTTCGCGCACCTCGGATGAGCCGTACAGCGTCCGCCGGAAGGTGTGCAGCAGGTACAGGTTCGTCTTGGCCCGCGTGACCCCCACGTAGCACAGACGACGCTCCTCTTCCAGCGCGTCCGGGTCATCCAGCGAGCGGCTGTGCGGGCAGATGCCCTCCTCCAGCCCCACAATGAACACCGACCCATATTCCAGTCCCTTGGCGGTATGCAGCGTCAGCATTGTCACCGCGTCGGCGTTGGCGTCCAGCTCGTCCACATCGGCAACCAGAGCCACCTCTTCCAAAAAGCTGGACAGTGCTGCCTCCGGGGGCATATTATTGTACTGGTCCGTGACCGAGAACAATTCCTGCACGTTGCTGACCCGCTCCTCGCCTTCCTCCGTGCCGTCGCGCAGATACGTCACATAGTCGATCCGTTCGAGCAGCAACTTTAACAGTTCGGACAGGGTCAGCCGCGACTTGGCCCCAATCAGTTCGGCCAGTAATTGCCCCATATCCAGCAGCAACTTGGCGGTGCGCGCCGAGAAAGGCGTCTCGCTCAGGCTCCCCTTCTCCTTGTGTAGCTCCGCCAGGTATTGCAGACCGCTGCCCATCGTAAAGCCCATGTCGCGCGCCCATTCCTGCAATTCCTCGACAGTCTTGTTGCCAATGCCCCGCCTGGGGACATTGATGATGCGAGTCAGGCCCACCTCATCATCGGGATTCTGCACCACCCGCAGATAGCTGAGGATATCCTTGATCTCCCGCCGATGGTAGAACCGCGTACCGCCCACCAGCTTGTAGGGCAAGCCATGCCGGATGAACGCCTCTTCCACGGCACGCGATTGGGCGTTCGTGCGGTACATCACCGCGCAATCGCCCAACTCGCAACGCCCGCGCGCCACCAGCCGTTGAATCTCGTTGACCACGTATTCGGCCTCTTCCCGCTCCTCATACGCCTCAAAGAGCCGAATCAGCGGGCCTTTATCCCGCTGGGTCCAGAGTTCCTTCTTGACCCGATGCACGTTGTGGGCAATGATGGACTGCGCCGCCTGGAGGATGGTTCCCGTCGAGCGGTAATTCTGCTCCAGCAAAAAGGTCTGCGCCTTCGGAAAGTCCGCGCGGAACCGCATGACGTTGCGAAAGTCGGCCCCTCGCCAGCTATAGATGCTCTGGTCCTCGTCGCCCACCACGAACACATTCGGGTCATAGGAAGCCAAATGGAGGATCAGGTCATACTGGGCCTTGTTGGTGTCCTGGAACTCGTCCACCAGCATATAGCGATAGCGCCGCTGGTACCTTTCGCGCACGTCGTCATGGTCGCGGAACAACTCGACGGCCTTGAGCAGCAGGTCGTCGAAATCCAGGGCGTTGTTCTCGGCCTTGGCGCGGTCATATCGCTCAAAGACGCGGGCCACCGCCTCGTGCCAGTAGGTGGGCGGGCGGTAGGTGTCCGCCGTCTCCATCTCGTTCTTGGCCCGCGAGATGGTGTTCAGCACCGCCGACGGACGGTACTGCTTGCTGTCTACGTTCAGGTCTTTGAGTATCTGGGTGATCAGGCGCTCCTGGTCGTCCTCGTCATAGATGACGAAACTGCTGCTAATGCCCAAATGTTCCGCCTCGCGGCGCAGTATGCGCACGCAGACCGAGTGAAACGTGCCAATCGTCAGGCTGGATGCGTCGCTGCCGATCAACTGGCGCAGGCGCGCGGTCATCTCCTTGGCCGCCTTGTTGGTAAAGGTAACGGCCAGGATATGGTAGGGCGGCACGCCATGTTCGCGAATGAGATAGGCAATCCGGTGGGTGAGCACGCGGGTCTTGCCGGACCCCGGCCCCGCCAATACCAAGACCGGCCCCTCCACCGCCTGCACAGCCTGGGCCTGAACGGAATTCAGTCCCTGTAATAAATCCATAAGGTGTTTCGCTCCGTGATGACAAATTCTGTTCTATTTTAACATTTTCGAGGACACCGGGCAAACGGCCATTTTCGGCCATCTGGACCCGAAGGGACCGCCGGCACCCTTGCCGGCTCGGACCTAGCGTATATTGCGACTGCCGCCATGGGTGGCGTCGGCATACATGCCGCACGCTCCTGTTTTGACTCGGTTGCAGATTGTGTGGGTGAGTAGGGGGATTTGAAAAAAAGAGGCTTTGCGAGCATTCTATGCTTACCACAGCTCTAGAAAGCTCACACAGCCTCATGTCTATCTTAGCTCAA
>Ga0209347_1001484_pt1 | contig 37678 bp, 34 predicted proteins | sample AutmiccommuBRH23_FD_187382 | JGI IMG/M metagenome (GOLD analysis project Ga0209347, IMG submission 187382) | Deep subsurface microbial communities from Mt. Terri, Switzerland - Autotrophic microbial communities BRH/23 (SPAdes) (version 2) | ecosystem: Environmental > Aquatic > Deep subsurface >... | reverse complement strand
TTGGTATTGTAGTTATGGTTTTCATCAGTACAATTATGTCGGCAGACGTGGTTTGGAACTTTGGTTCCGCAGGGGTTGGTGCAATGGCCTGGTTCAATGTTATCGTAATCATACTGCTGACCAAGCCGGGGATTGCCACTCTAAGAGACTACGAGGCACAGAAGAAGCTGGGCGTAGATCCTGTATTTGTTCCAGAGAGAATTGGTATTAAAGGTGCTGAACTCTGGCATAAGATTGTTGCCAGAACCTATGCAAATGAATTGGCGGCACTAAAGGCAAAAGACAAGACAATCAAATAAGAATAGGGTGTCTATTTTTGCATAAAGGATCATAACATTGTAGTTGGGTAATACGAATTATTTCCTAAGTTAGCAAATTGCTATTTCAGCTAAATATTTTAACTTTGAATCCTAGATTTAAAAATCTGGGATTTTTTTATATCTAGAATGTGATTTTGGACTCGCTTTTAAGAGTCTGAAAACAGTGCACCTGTCCCTCTGTTTACCTATCTGGCAGCGAAACAGCTTCAAGCGAGAAAAAAAAGTATATTCAAGGCGAGAAAATTACGATATAACTATATTAATTAGACCAAATGACGGAGGTTAGGTAATGCAATTGCAAAACTACTTTGAAGAGTTTAGAGCTAATACTATCGGTAATAATCAAGTTTTTGAAACCTATTACGGCAATGTCAAGATGGTATATGCAGATTGGACGGCAAGTGGTCGGATGTATGGCCCGATTGAGAGCAAAATTATTAATAAGTTTGGACCCTTTGTTGGAAATACCCATTCCCTGTCCAGTGAAACAGGAATGTTGATGACACAAGCTTACAATATTGCACATCAAAGGATAAAGGAGCATGTCAAGGCAGATTGTAATGATGTAATCATTACGGCGGGTTCAGGAATGACTTGTGTTATAAATAAGCTGCAGAGAATACTGGGGCTTAAGATAAGTGAAAAACTGTGGCCATTTGTAAACATCCCGGAAGAATTAAAACCCGTAGTATTTGTCACCCACATGGAACATCACTCCAATCAGACTTCGTGGCTCGAGACGATAGCCGATGTAGAGATAATAAGTCCTGACAGAAACGGACTGATCGATGTTAATAATCTGGACATATTATTAAAAAAGTATCATGATCGAAAATTAAAGATTGGATCTTTTACGGCATGTTCCAATGTAACCGGAATTCAGACCCCCTATCATAAAATGGCCAAGATCATGCACCAGCACAATGGCGTTTGTTTTGTGGATTTCGCTGCGTCCGCCCCGTATATTCATCTTGATATGCATCCCGATGACCCTGAAGAAAAGTTAGATGCCATTTTCTTTTCACCACACAAGTTTTTAGGCGGCCCTGCCACATCGGGTGTACTTGTCTTTGATTCAAGACTATATGCCAATAATGTGCCTGACAATTCGGGTGGCGGCATCGTAGATTGGACAAACCCTTGGGGAGAACATAAGTATTCTTCTGATATAGAAATCCGGGAAGATGGTGGGACTCCTGGTTTTTTGCAAGCCATAAGGACTGCACTGTGTCTCAGGCTTAAAGAGGATATGGGTGTAGAGAATATGTTGAAGAGAGAAAAGGAACTAATGAATATACTGTTCAGCGAACTTGACAGTGTCGAGGGCCTTCACATTCTTGCGGAAAATATCAGGGATCGGCTAGGAATACTGTCCTTTTATGTAGACAATATCCACTATAATCTTTTGGTAAAAATACTCAATGACCGATTTGGCATACAGTCAAGAGGAGGGTGTTCCTGTGCCGGTACCTATGGACATTATTTGTTTAACATTGACAAAGGTACATCCTATAAAATTACTAATTTTATTAATTCAGGAGACTTGTCTCAGAAACCGGGCTGGGTGAGATTATCAATACATCCCATTATGACAGACCAAGAGGTACAGTTTATTGCAGATGCGGTGAAGCAGATCGTTAAGAATATAAAAGAGTGGCAGGATGACTACTCTTACGATGCTAGCTTAAACGAGTTTAGAAACAGACATTCCCCTGATCAGGAGAATATCAAAGAATGGTTTAAGTTGTGAGCTGTCCCTCAAAAACCATTTATTTTCTGTTCTGTTCCAGTCGAGGAAGCATGGGATGATCTTGCAATTCTGCACGAGTATCGGGAGGCCCCCGTATAAAAGCAATAATGAAAGTAAGGGGGCTTTCTTAGGGTATGTTCTTGCTCTTGGGGTATGATTTGCGAGGCACGAAAGTGTTTGGGTTAAGGAAGAAGTGAGGAGGTAACAAAATGTTAGAAACTGTTCAGGCCTTGACGAAGATTGTGGGTTCGGAGTATATCCATCTCACATTGGAGGATCGAATGTGCTATTCCTATGACGGCACCTTCCGAACCTTTTTGCCGGACTATATCGTTAGGCCAAAAAATACCCTGGAGATTCAAGAAATTGTAAAAGTAGCAGCAGCTCTTAAGATCCCCCTTTACCCAAGAGGAGCAGGAACGGGCTTAAGTGGGGGCTCGGTTCCCGTTAAGGGGGGGATCGTCATGGATCTTACCCGCTTAAATAGTATTATAGAAATTGATGCGAAGAACTTGGTGGCGATTGTTGAGCCAGGTGTCATCACTGCCGACCTACATAAGGCAGTTGAAGCCTTAGGGTTATACTATCCGCCCGATCCGGCCAGTTTGAAATCCTGTACTATGGGTGGCAATGTGGCAGAAGGAGCGGGTGGGCCCAGGGCCATTAAATACGGGGTCACTCGGGATTATGTCATGGGTTTAGAAGTGGTCACTGCTGCAGGCGAAATAATCCGTACCGGGGGTCGAACCGTTAAAAATGTTGCAGGTTATGACTTAACCCGGCTCTTTATCGGTTCGGAGGGGACACTAGGGGTGGTTACCCAGATTATAGTCAGGCTCATTCCTAAACCAGAAGCTAAAAAGACAATTTTGAGTATGTTTCCTAAACTCGACGGGGCAGCCGAGACAGTGCCTCAAATCATTGCGAGAGGAATTATTCCAGCTGCTTTAGAAATTATGGATGACTTGGCCATTAACTGTGTAGAAAATCACTTGCATATGGGACTTCCGAGGGATTCAGAAGCGATTCTGTTGATCGAAGTGGATGGAGACCAGGAGGTCGTTGAAAAACAGGCGCCGATCATTGCTCAGATCTGTCAAGACAATGGAGCATCAGAGGTTAGAGTAGCCAGTAACGATGCGGAATCGGACGAACTCTGGAAAGCTCGACGCGCAGTTTCGACCGCCATCGTACAGTTGAACCCGACTAAAATTGCGGAAGATGCTACGGTTCCCCGGACTCAGATTCCGGAGATGATTCGACGCTTGAAGAAGATCTCCGCTAAGTATGACCTGCCAATGCCGATTTATGGACATGCAGGGGATGGAAATTTGCATCCAAATATTTTAGCCAATCATCGAGATCCAGAGGAGATGGAGCGGGTCGAAAAGGCGGTAGAAGAAATTTTTAAAACCACAGTGGAATTAGGGGGGACGCTGTCGGGAGAGCATGGAATCGGGCTCATGAAAGCTCCTTTCATGAAACTCCAATTTACCCCAGTGGAAATGCACTATTTCCGGGAAGTCAAAAGGGCATTTGACCCCCATAACATTCTCAATCCAGGGAAGATTTTCGGGGGTGAGGAAAGTGAAGGATTATTCACATCTCCAAACGGAAATTGATCACTGCAGTAAATGTGGAGGTTGTTTGGTAGCTTGCCCTATTTATGGGGAACTAGGCGTAGAAACCATGGGTTCAAGGGGTAGAGTTTTTCTTTTTCGTCAGTATTTGGCGGGTAATCTAGAGCTGAGCAAAAAATTTGCCGAGACCATGTCTCTATGCTTATTGTGTAAAAATTGTACGGCTACTTGCCCGAATGGAGTGGCGACTGATCAACTGGTTTTGGCCGCTCGCCAAGAGCTTGTCGGTAAATATGGATTGCCTCTCATTAAAAAGACGGTTTTTCATCACTTGCTTAAATCCAATGGACGCTTAAACCTTGTCGCTAAGTTATTAACAGTCTACCAACGCACCGGATTGCGGTGGTTAGTACGAAAGTCTCGTCTCTTAAAACCTTTCCCTTCCAACTTAGAAGCTAAAGAGAAGCTTCTGCCGGATATTCAAGCCGGACGTCCTTTCCACCAAGGGGTTTCCCCAAGGATTTCCGTGGACAATCCCCAAAAACGTGTCGCTTATTTTACGGGTTGCATGACGAATTACATTTTTCAAAACACTGGAAAATCTGTACTCAAGGTGCTTAAAGAGAACCGTGTGGAGGTCTTCATTCCGGAGCAGCTGTGTTGTGGGGTACCAGCAGAGGCAAGTGGGGATGCGGAGACGATGTTGCATTTGGCCGCGGAAAATGTGAAATTTTTCTCTCGGTTAGAGGTTGACGCGATTATTACCGATTGCCCAAGTTGTGGGATGGCTCTCAAAGAGTATGGAGAGAAATTAGGGACTGAAGAGGCCAAAGCATTTAGTTCTAAAGTCAAGGATATTACCCAGTTCCTGATGCAAGATATTGAACTTAAGATTCCCATCAATAACCTTCCGGTCACAGTAACTTATCATGACCCATGCCATGCCATTAGGGGGCTAAAAATCCAAAAAGAACCACGTGAACTGCTTAAGAAAATTCCGGATCTTACACTCAAAGAAATGAACGGGGCGAACCAATGTTGTGGTTCAGCAGGTTCGTTCAATCTATCTTATTATCAGCTCTCAATGCAGATCCTTGATAAAAAACTTAAAAATATCACAGCTACTGAGGCTGAAGTGGTGGCTACCGCTTGTCCGGCCTGTGAAATGCAGATAGGTCATGGAGTTCGCAAGAAACATCTGACACAAAAAGTAATGCACCCGATTGAATTGCTTAGTCAGGCCTACTCGGCTGGGCATGAATAAAAAGACAGGCCGCTACAGTCGGGGCTGACGTAGTTTTGGTGGTAAAGCTAAGACCAACTGGGAGTGGTTGGGGAAAAAGATTCGAAATCATCTATTCGTTGTAGAAAGGCGGGAAAAGAATGAGCCTTGAACAATTGCTTGCCCATGTGCACATCCCTAAAATGGTTAGAGTACGTCAGAATTTCGCTAGACCCATGCTTACCGATATTCCGAAAACAGTGAAGGAAGAAATGCAACGACCGGAAATTCTCGGTCGGATAAAAAGCGGTGATAAGATTGCGGTCACAGCCGGAAGTAGAGGTATAGCGAACATTGTCATTATACTACGGGAAGTGGTAGCTAATTTAAAGGCCATAGGAGCAGAGCCTTTTATTATACCGACTATGGGGAGCCACGGCGGGGCGACGGCCGAAGGGCAAGTGGAGGTCCTACATAGTTTAGGGATTACTGAGGAATCGGTAGGGGCTCCGATTCAGGCCACTATGGATGTGGTACAAGTGGGAGTCTCAGCAGGAGGCATGCCTGTCTACTTCGATAAGTATGCCGCCACCGTGGCTGATGCTACAGTGATTATTAACCGAGTGAAACCGCATACTTCCTTTCGGGGATCATTTGAAAGTGGCTTGGCTAAAATGATTGCCATAGGGTTAGGTAAACAGCGAGGAGCCGAGTGCTGCCATTCCGGAGGTTCAGGGAAAATGTCCAAAAGAATCGAGGACATAGCTCAAACGTGTATCGAGAAGACAAATATAGTTTTTGCGCTGGGCATTATTGAGAATGCCTTTGATGAGACCTGTAAGATCGTGGCTCTCCCCAAGGAAGAAATCATGACTCAAGAGCCAGAACTCCTTGAAGAGGCTAGGACTAATTTGCCGCAAATCCTGTTTCCTAAATACGATGTCCTCATGGTTAACAAAATTGGCAAGAACATCAGTGGACTTGGTATGGATCCGAACATCATCAAGAGATTTCCTACCCTTGCTATGCAATTTGAGCCTTCGATGCAACGAATCGTCGTTCTTGACCTTACCGATGAAACACACGGAAATTTTCATGGCTTAGGCCTGGCTGATGTGTGCACTAAGCGGGTATTTGAAAAAATTGATTATAGTAAAACCTATCCTAATCCCTTGACCTCCAGACTTCCAGAGGCATCTAAGATTCCGATGGTTATGGAGAACGATATTCTTGCGCTTAAAGCAGCCATTCAAACCTGTTCTAACGTAGATTATAGCAAAATCAAAATAGTCTGGATTAAAAATACTCTGAAATTAGATGAAATTCTTATTTCCGAACATCTCCTTGATCAAGTGAGGTCAGATTCTAGACTAGAGATCAGGGGGGATCCCCAACCGATGGTCTTTAATGAGCGGGGAGATTTGCTAAGGGACTTCTAAAAAAATGACAAGAGGGATACTTTCGCCTGTAGGATGCTACCCCCACCGAAGGACAATATGGAATATCTACTCATCTACTCATAGAAAATGGGACTCGAGATCATTTTGCGTGCAAACTGGCAGATAAAGGGGGAAACAGGGGGACAGGTTTCTTGTTTTGATTGCGATCAAAACAAAGTACCTGTCCCCCTGTTTCCCTTTTGTTTTTAGGCTATGGCAAATACTTCCTTTACAAAAGAAAGATATTCGGGTGCTTTTTTAATGTCAGGTTCACCGTAGGACTGGGCTAATCCATGGCGTATGGCTCGTTTGATAACAGTGTCAAAGACCTTTATATCTGGGGTCTCAGCAAATTCTTTCCGTAGTTCTTGGAGCATCACATGATGAAGGTTGGTATGGTCTTGGACCATTGTAGGCAAAATCCCTAAAATGTTTAGCTTAGTACCTTGTTCCTGAATACCCTTGATTAGAACAATTGTCTCGTAGATACCATCAATTGACAGCCCCTCGGGAAGGACAGGGATGATAATATCTGTGGAGGCTAATAGAGAATTCAAAGTTGGCATGTCATTGCTAGGAGACGTGTCAATGAGAATGTAATCGTACTGAGTCTTTATCTGAGCAATTGCCTTTCTCAAAAGGTATTTGGGGGCAGGGAATAGCTTGGCATTAAGATGAGCCATGACTGTTGGACTAAGATTTGTTAGCGAAGTGTTTGATAAGTACAGATCCACCCCAAATGCATTTTGCTTGATGTCTTTCATGGTTGCTTCACCAATTAAAACATCGTAAATCGTTTTCTTTAGTTCAGCCTTCTTGATTCCGAAGGATAAGGCAATGTGACCTTGGGCATCCATGTCAATAATTGCTGTCTTATATCCTAGACTAACTAAGCCTACAGCCATGTTTGTGACGGTTGCCGTCTTGCCAACCCCACCTTTCTGTGAGGCAACAGATATGATTCGTGTAGCTTTTGTAATATTGTTAGTTTTAGAATGTTTAGCCATATTACAAACAACCCCTTCCTAAATATGTATGCTTTATTTTACCATAATATACCAAAAGCGTAAATACTTAGGTTGACAAAACGCTAATATAATATGCAGCGTTTCTGCCTAGAGAATCGACTATTTAATATACTAGAGATACAAGGGGAGAAACAAGGAGACGGATTCTTGGTTAGTCTTACTGAGATTCTTTTTGTAAGGTGTTTATTCTGGTAAGCACTGGTGGATGGCTATAACTAAACCAGACTATGAAGCGGGGGGGAGACAAATCCGATAGACTTTTGCTGGCTAGGTTTTTCTGCAACAGGATTTCCCCAGTCAGGTCTCCTGTGAGTTCGAGAGAAAAACGATCCGCACGTAGCTCCATTCCTCTGGATATGGCATTCTGAAGAGGATTGCTGACAAAGAAAAGCAGGATAAGTGCCAGTTGCAAGGCTGCCCAAAGCTGGGGCGGCTTTTTTCTGTTTTTTGGGAACCAAGGTTTTAAGAGGAAATTTAATAGACCAAAAACAATGAAACAGCCTAGCACCCCGTAGAAAAGGCCATAGCTGATATCCTTATTTCGCCAATGTCCCATCTCATGAGCAATCACGGCCTTGACCTCTGGTAAGGAATAATTGCGTAAGAGAGTGTCGTAAATGACAATTCGTTTAGTAGTACCCACTCCAGAAAAATAGGCGTTGGCTACTGTAGTCTGTCTGCTGGCGTCCATCACGAGAACAGCACCAATGTTTAGTCCAGCTCCTTGAGCAAGCTCATCAACCATGGTAACGACAGCGGGATCGTTCAAGGGTTCAAACTGGTTAAAAAGAGGGGAGATGACGATGGGCCAAAAAAGCTGCGCAATAACGAGCCAGATACTAAAGAGAGTAGCACCGACCAACCACCAATAGCGCGATAACCGGTTGACTAACCAGAAAAAAATCAGTCCTCCGACTAGAGAAGTGGAGAGATCGATTCCGGCACTTTTCAAATAATCAATCCACCAAGCTGCTATGCTTTGAGTACTAAAACCCCAGATTTTTTGCCAGTAATATCCGGTGTAATAAGAAAAAGGCAGGGAGAGAGCTTTAAATAGAAGCCACATGCTCAGGATGGATAAAGTAGAGGCAGACCAATAATTCCTACTAATCTTTTGAAGGCGCTGAAAGAAAGACTGTCCCATAGAACTAAAGAGCAACCAAAATAAAAGGACGGTTTGGAGAAAGAACTTTATTATATAGAGAATGCGGGGAGTTGAATTGAATATTCTAGCTTTATCAGCCATAGCCAGGGAAAAATACTTAGTCACCGATGGATCGATAGGTCCGGGAAAGAGGGCGGACAAAAAATATAAAAGAGCGAAAAGCGCGGCCAATCCTGAAAGGAGAAGCCAGGCGATTTTAGTACGGTGTAAGCTATAATTTAGATCATTCATTTTTTGAATTCTCCACCTTTATTATTAAATCTTCCTTTCATTATTATAGACCCAATCTGGAGTGCAATGCAGGGTTATTTTATGTTTTACTTGCCCAGGAGGGTCAGTGAAGAAGACTAATCAGCCTGGTCTAGATCTTATTGACACAAAACGCGAGAAGCACGTTGATTGTCCAGTTCAACGTGCTTCTCGCATCTATGACAGTCCTTCCGCAAAAGAGGGAAGAATACTATAAGGTTAGTTCAAATTATGAAGTACACAAACTTATTCTTCTAAAAACTCCATAAAGGGTTTTTCCATACTTACAAGTGCATTGACCATGAGTTCTACTAAACCACCATACTGAACATTGAATTTGGTCGTTGCCTCGTAAAACTCCAAAATGTCTCGAATAGCCCCTTTACAATTAGAACAAGGTGCGCAGACATATTTAGGTAGAGTAGTATTTTCCATACTATCTTGAAAGGCTCCCAGGATCTGATTAAACTTCATACGGGAACTTACTTTATTTCTCCAGTCAGAGAAATTCATGGAATTAGTAATGGCGAACCCGCCACCGCCGCCACAGCAGTAATTGTCGACTCCATGGGGAGTCATTTCCCTAAACTGAGGACAAATAGCTTTTAAGACCTTTCGTTGAGGTTCCACAATGCCCATTCCTCGAACATAATTACAAGGATCGTGAAGGGTTACAGGAAAATCGTTCTTACGGGGATCTAACCTTAATCGCCTTCGTTTGATCATATCCCAAAGAAGAGGGAGACAACTCTCAACCGGGACTTTAGCATCTCCATACACCATGCGATCTCCTATAAGTGCCGAAGCCTTATGGGCATGCCCACACTCCGCGATAACTATGCGGTTGACTCCTAATTCTTTGGCTACTTTCATCTGCAGTGTGGCTAGGGATTTTGCCTGGAAATCATCATACCAGATGCCGTAGTTTACATTGTCATATCCCGCGATTTCACTACTGAGGGTCCAACTTAAACCAGCTTCTTCGAAGAGGATAGCAAAGGCAATTGGGTTTTCCGGCCAAGCCATATACTCGCCCGCATTATGTAACAGCAGGATATCTGCACCTTTTTTGTCCATCGGAAATTTGATCTTTAAACCATACTTCTCTTCGATATCCTCTTCTAAAAACTCTATCGTATCTAAGAAAGCAGGTTTGCTGACTCCCGTAGATGAGCCAGTTTTTAGCTGAAGTACCGTACCTTTGGTATGCAGGGGAAGAGGAGCAATGCCCATCTCTTGGCTGAAAATCTTACGAATCTCTTTCGTGAGAATGGCATTATCTAAGCCCAGCGGGCAAGTCTGAGCACAACGACGGCAAAGATTACAGCGATACGCCAATTCTCCGAGTCGAGCAATTGTTTCCCAGTTCACATCGATATCTGCTCCAACAAAACGGCCTAACAGCTTTCCACTGGTGGTGAAGTACTTCTTAACAATTTTTCGGAGAACTTCAGAACGGAAAATTGGACGGTATAACTCGTTATTGCCAGACGCTTCGTAGATATGACAGGCAGCAGAACATGTGTCACACTTTGCGCAATATTCAAAGGACAATAAGAAGGGTTGGAGTGCACCATTGTTGGCGTCAGAAAAACTTTTTTCTAAGCCATTCAGGAATTTCCGTACAAATTCATCTTCTTCCACTTTAGTTTTTGGGCGAATTAATGTATCGATACCCACGTAGCCATCTAAAGAAGTACAGAATTTTTCTTTCCAGGCAGGCTTAGGATCCGTTAGTGGAGGTTCCATATCCGATCTATCATAGGGCGGAAATAAAGGCATTAGATCTTCAGGTTGGAGTTTGATTAGTTGCTCATCCGATCGTCCCATATCCTTGGGACGAAAATCCTTTTGATTTATCATACTCAGCTCTCCTCTTTCCGCAAAGTTAACTGCCGAAACTCTGTTAATTATTCTTTGTGTGTGTCGGTAGCACATTATGAAGAAAACAAGATGGTTATTGACATATGCCCCATTCAATCTTATTATACATTGTATCGAACATATGTCAATAATTAATTTACAGAATATTACTGTCAGATAACTGTTCAAGTCTGTTTCGGCCAGAAATCCCTCAAAGATAATTAGTGACAAGCGAATTGTTCCTAGAGAGGGTATAATATAATCATAAATGATAGCGCAGATATAGTTATTGACATATGTTTAAAATGAAGTATACTAAACAATTAAGAGCATATGTCAATAAGCGAGGAGATTTGCCGCTAATTGAGGTGAAAGAATTATGCCAAGACCACGAAAATGGAGAAAAGTGTGTTGCTTGCCGGAAAGCAACCGATTTGGGCCACTTAACGCTCTGATTAATCAAGAACACTTTGTAATTATGACCATTGATGAGTATGAGACGATACGGCTTATTGATTTAGAAGGATTTACGCAGGAAGAGTCCGCCGACCAAATGAAAATTGCCCGCACAACCGTTCAACGTATTTACAATGACGCGAGAAAAAAACTTGCGGAATCCTTAGTCCATGGAAAAGTTCTTAGGATAGAGGGTGGAGATTACAAGCTTTGTGACGGCCTTGAAAAAACATGCGGTTGTGGAGGTTGTCCTAGACATAGATGCAATGGAGGTTCTATGGAAGGTGATGATGGAGGTGAGTAAGTATGTATTCTGAGAAAGTAATTGAACACTTAAGTGCATTGCTCTAACCTTGGCGTAAGTGCTTTACATAATGCTATTAATAATTATTATGAAACTATTAAGACAAGTGTTAAGGAGGATTCCCAATGAAAGTTGCGATTCCAGTCGATGATAAGTCTTTGGAAACGAATGTATGCCAATCCTTTGGACGTACGCCCTTTTACCTTATTTATGATACGGAATCAAAGGAAAGTGTTTTTTTAGATAATAGTGCAGTTGCCAGCCAGGGTGGTGCTGGGATTAAGGCTGCGCAGATAATTGTAGATAACAAGGTGAGTGCTTTACTTACTCCTCGATGTGGAGAGAATGCAGCAGAAGTTTTAAGGGCAGCCAATATCAAATTATTCAAGACCGTCAATGCTTCTCTTAAGGATAATATTGATGCCTTAATAGAAGGGAAGCTTTCCTTGCTGGAAGATATTCATCCTGGGTTTCATGGGCATGGAGGTTGATAATAGTATGAAGATAGCTGTGCTAAGCGGCAAGGGCGGCACAGGCAAAACACTAGTATCAGTAAATCTGGCATCGGCGGCAAAGAAATCTATTTATTTGGACTGTGATGTTGAAGAGCCAAACGGGCATCTTTTTTTTAAACCCCAGGATATTGAAACTGAAAAAGTCTCAATTAAGATTCCTGTAGTCGATGAAACCCTTTGTAATGGCTGCCGTAAGTGTATTGACTTTTGTAAATTCAATGCCTTAGCCTATATTATTAACAAGTTGATTGTTTTTGACGAGGTTTGTCATTCCTGTGGAGGCTGCGTACTGTTTTGCCCCGAGAAAGCCTTATCCGAGAAAGAAAAAGTCATCGGAGAGGTTCAAATTGGTGTTTCTGAAAATGTTGTCGTAATTACAGGGGTATTAAATACTGGAGAAAGGTCCGGTGTTCCCATTATCAAGAAGCTTTTACAGGGCATCCCGGTAGGGATAGAATTTGCCTTTATAGATTGTCCTCCCGGAAGTGCCTGTATTGTCATGGAAAGCATCAAAGATGCCGATTATTGCATTTTAGTAGCGGAGCCCACTTTGTTTGGTGTTCATAATCTTAACATGGTCTATGAACTGATTAAGTTGTTTGACAAACCGCATGGCGTAGTCCTTAACAAATGTCTTGAGGGAGAAAATCCTGCCGAAGAATTTTGCCTCAAAAAGAATATTAACATTTTGGGCAGGATTCCTTTTGAAAGCAAGCTCGGAATGCTGAATTCGAATGCTCAGATATTAGTCAGAGAGAACCAGAAGTATCGGGAAATCTTCTCTTCCATGCTTCAAACTGTGGCTAAGGAGGTAGCAATGTGAAACAGTTACTAATCCTTAGTGGCAAGGGCGGTACGGGGAAAACAACGATTGCCAGTGCTTTTATTAAGTTATCAAATGCCAATGTATATGCAGATTGTGATGTGGATGCACCTAATTTGCATTTGGTTATGAATCAGGCTTCGGAAGCCAAACGATCAGACTATTATGGGTTGCCCAAGGCGGAAATTGATCTCCAGTTGTGTGTGCAATGTGACCTGTGCAGACAAAACTGTCGTTTCGATGCCATTGAGGCAGACCTTGATTATAAGGTTGATTACTATGCCTGTGAAGGTTGTGGGACTTGTGAAGCTGTTTGTCCGGTAGGAGCCGTATCCTTTAAACCTGCCAGAGCAGGGGAATTAATGCTGTATCTGAAGGATTCCGTGTTTTCCACTGCCGAACTTAAAATGGGGAGCGGCAGCTCGGGGATGCTGGTCACTGAGGTGAAAAAGCAGATGAAGTCAGCGGCTAAGGATGCGGGGCTAGCAATCATTGATGGATCTCCCGGCATAGGATGTCCGGTCATTGCCGCTCTTACAGGTGTTGATATGGTCTTGATAGTTGCAGAGCCTACTATCTCAGGCATTAGTGATATGAGAAGAATCGTTCAGACTGCTCAAAAATTCCATACGAGAATTGCAGTTTGCATCAATAAATACGACACTAATATTGAAAAAACAAAAAAAATTGAGTCCTTTTGTGAAGAACTCTACTTACCTTGTGCAGGAAGAATACCCTATGACGCAGATGCTGTGCAAGCAATCAATCAAGGTCAGAGTATTGTTGAGATGGATTGCGCAGCAGGGCGTGCTGCTAAAGTTGTTTTTGATGAGACGATTAAACTCTTATTCAATGATAGTTTAGGGTTGTAAGGGTGAATCAATTGAACAAAAAAATCGCCAAAATTTTAACAGCTGTAACAGATAGGCTTTAACACCTTCTACGTATTTTAGTGGTGGGTGTTTTTGCATTAAAAGACCTTATATTTTAACGTTATAAGGTCTCTTAGGTAGGGCTTGCTAATTTATCGAAAAGTCAAGACTTTGCAAGGGTTTACGGGTAGTTTCTTAATAAATATGTGCATGAAAAAACAGCCTTTGGCGTCAAAAACCGTGTACATGGAGTTAAAATCAAATGTTGCACCGGTGCACCATTTGGCCTCTCTTCCCCGACGGGGGGAGTATAAAATAACCTATGAATATTATTCCGCTGCACCCTATAGAGTGAAAAAGGTCCTGGAAACTCATGGTAACGGCATCGCGGCTAAGATTAATAGGGATCAAACAACAGACTTGTAAAATCATGCTTACCAATGCCATGGAGGTCGGCAAGCGCCTGAAGGAGGCCAAGGCCTTGCTCCCCCATGGAGGTCAAATTCGTCAGCGCTGACGAATTTGACCTACTACCTGGCCCTTCTCCTTCTGGGGATTCCGGAAGATGAGCGGGAGAAATTTATCCTGCAGCATGTATAGATGAAGAGCCAACGGAGAAAATCTGTTGACTCCTTTTTCCATTGGAGAGATTAGTATATTTCGGAATAGCGCGATTACCGATTATAAGAGGTCACCACTTTCTCGTAGTGATCCTGGTGATCCAGTAAAAAAGCCTCCATAGCTGGTAATTATAAAATTATGTCCATGTTAAAAAAGACTTGCCCCGACCTCTTGATCCCATAGACAATCGGAAGTAAACTAAAGATACTGGCAAAGTTTCCTCCGAGACCTTATCCGTGCCAACCTAAAAGTGATACTCACCCTATCAAAGAAATTAAGGAGAACTATCATGCGTGAGCGAATTATCCAGACCGCTACTGAGTTGATTAAACAATACGGGTTAAGAGGCTTTACTCTTGATGACATCACCGGCGAATTGAGCATGAGTAAAAAAACCCTCTATAAATACTTTGCCTCCAAAAACGACCTGATTTCCGAAATTGTACAAAGAGCTGCTGAAATTGAAAAACAACGGGTGCTGCAAGAAATCGAGGGCTGTACGACCTGGCTTGAAAAGCTCAATGCTATCCTTTCCGTATACTCCTATCCAGCCATTCCCTTCCGCGTCCTCAATGAACTGCAGCGTTATTTTCCCGCCGAACAGGAGACTATCGAAGAAATTCGCCGTTTCCGCCAAGAGATGGCTATGACTGTCTTAGAGGAGGGCATCGCCAAAGGTGAGATCCGGGATGATATTGATCCGGCCATCATGTTGCTGACGTTTACTAAGACGGTTCTGTCACCCATGGAAGACCAATTTTTAAATGCTAATGACATTACTATTAACCAACTTCTAGAACAAATGAAAAAGCTCTTGTTTTACGGCATCTTAAATCGTTGAGGAGGAATTTCTAAACTATGTTAAAAACCAAACAGCTGACTACTGTCTTCATAACCTTTCTTCTGCTTCCCGTCTTCTTAATCGGCTGTAGTTCTCAGCCGACTGACACCACCCCGGTGGAGATTACCCGACCGGTAACGGTTTCAGCGCTGACCGAACAGTCCCAGTCGGTTAGGTTGGAGTACTTAGGCGTCATCGGCTCCGGTGAATTAAAGAAGTACAGTTTTAAAGTCCCCGGGAAATTGGCACAACTGAAGGTAAGCAAAGGAGAGGCTATTCATCAGGGTGAACTGCTCGCCAGCCTGGATCAGACGGATCATTACCTAGCCCTGCGCAATTCTCAACTTAACCTTTCTCAGGCTGAGCAAGTGTATCTGGATGCCCAGTCCCAATATACCAATTATCAGGAACTCTTAAAGGCCGGAGCCATGGCCCAAATTGATCTGGATAAAGCCAAACTGGATAGGGATGTTAAAGAATCTGCTTACCAGAAGGCTCAAGTCGATGTGGAAGCCAAACAAAATAGTCTCAACGATACGAAGCTTTATGCAGATATGGAGGGCTATGTGACGGATATCCTCTATAAGGAAGGGGAAAATTTAGCCGCTGGCTATCCTGTTATCGTCGTCCGCAGCCAAAAGCAAGTGATCAATGTCGGTCTTAACCAGACCGATGTCACGAAGATTAAGCTGGGGACGCAAGTTGAAGTCAAAGTCGGCAGCTTTAGCGGAACGGGAGAAGTAACCCGCATCGATCAAGTGCCGGATACCGAGACTCGTACCTATAACACCGAGATTAAATTAACCAAAGAAATCCCGGCCCAGGCCTATTTTATTGGTGCCACAGCGGATGTTTCACTGGCTAATGGTACCGAGCAAGGCATTTGGATTCCTATCTCTGCAGTGATGAATGACGGCGAGGATTATGTTTTTATTGTCCAAGCTGACCGGGCTGTGAAAAAGAATATTAGCTTAAAAAACAGTCAGGGCTTTAATGTGCGAGTTGAAGGACTTAATTCGGGAGATAACCTAGTCACCTCCGGCATGAAGGAACTGAGTGAGGGCATGAAAGTTACGATTCCTCAGACGGCAGGAGGGCAATGATGGAAAAGGAAAAAGAAAAAGAAAAGGGTCTGATTTATCAAGTCATTCATAATCGCCGATTTACCCTTTTCTTCACGTTAGTGATCCTGTTGCTCGGACTTTACAGTTATTATGTCATACCCAAACAAGAAAGCCCCAATGTAAATGCCCCTTTTGCGATTATTAAGACAGTCTATCCGGGAGCTGAACCCGCCGATGTGGAAAAGCTCGTCACTAAAGTCATCGAAGATAAAACCATCGAAGTTCCAGGTTACAAGACTTCCTCCTCCTTTTCCCGCAATAGCGTTTCCATCGTCGTCTTGGAATTGCAAAATGATGCGGATGTGGATAAAGCCTGGATCGATCTGCGCCGCTTTATGGACGAGCTCCAAAGCAGTCTGCCGTCGGAATGCCAAAAGATTGAGGTTGATACGGATTTAGCGGGTACTCCCGGCATGATTCTCAGCTTTTCCGGTGAGCAGTATTCTTATGAACAGCTTTCCGACTTCGCTGATCAATATAAAAATGAGTTAAGCAAAGTCAACGGCCTAGCCCGTTTTGAAGTGGATGGGGTACAAAAAAAAGAAGCCCAGGTAGAAGTCAATACTGCCCGACTAAACCAATTTGTCTTATCCTTGGATGACATTGTCAATGCTTTGAAGATCCAAAATGTCAATATTCCCGCCGGTTCCCTGAGTAATGGAACGACCAAGATTAATGTCAGCATCCCGGGCAGTTTTAACTCCCTTCAGGACATTGAAAATTCCGTCGTGTCAGTCTCCCAAACTACCGGAGCAATCGTGCATTTAAAGGATATTGCCACTGTGTCCTGGCAGTTGTCAGATTCCACGACCCGGATCAGAGAAAACGGCCAGAAGGCCATTTTGTTAAGTGCCTTTTTTTCTGACAATAAGAATATCGTTCTCATAGGCCACGACTTGCAGACTAAGCTTAATCAGCTCCAACAGCAAATGCCTCCCGGCTTAACCGTCGATGAGGTCATCTACCAACCAGCTAATGTCAATGAAAGTGTGACTAACTTCTTTAGAAACCTCCTCGAAGGAATAGCCCTGGTCCTAGTGGTGGTTTTCCTTGGTATGGGACTAAAGAATGCCATTGTCGCTTCTGCAGCCGTCCCTATCTCCATCCTGATCGCTTTCTGCGCCATGTACCTCCTTCAGATCAGAGTGCATGAGATCTCTATCGCGGCCTTGATCATTGCTTTAGGGATGTTGATCGATGATGCTATCGTGATTATTGATTCGATCCAGGTGCTGATCGACGAAGGGATGGAGAAAATGTCCGCCTGTGTACTCGGTACCAAGCGGGCTGTCCTACCCGTATTCACGGCGACATTAACCACTGCGGCTGCTTTTACCCCTATGCTCTTCGTACCCGGTCCGGCGGGAGAGTTCCTGCGTGCCTTGCCTCAGGTCGTGATTTTGGCTGTCGCTGCCTCGTTTATAGTTGCTATCTTTGTTACCCCGGTCCTGGCTTATATCTTTTTTGATCAACTCAAACCGGGAAAAGTTCATCAGCGATCCCCTGTGAAAAGCTTCTACCAAGGCTTCCTAAGGATCGGCATGAAGTATAAGAAACTGACCCTTCTTTTATCCCTCTCCTTACTGGCCCTTACTGTGCTCTTAGCCTTAAGGTTGCCGGTGATGTTTTTCCCCAAAGCGGACGTCAATTTGTTTTATATTGATATCCATGCCGAAACCTCAGCTGACCTGGATAATACAGACCGAGTGGCTCAGCAGGTGGAAAAGCTGGTCTCTGCCCAGCAAGAAGTCTTGGATTATACCACCTCTGTAGGGGAAGGACTTCCCAAATTTTATTTAACTGTAGCCAAATCCTCTCAGGCTCAAGATTTTGCGCAAGTTCTGCTGAAAGTGGACTTATCCAAGGGCGGCAGGTTTAAATCCAACCAGGAAATGGCGGTCTATATGCAAGAACTGTTGGACAAAAGCTTGATCGGGGGAACAGCCCGAGCAGAATTGCTGGAAAAGGCCTTCCCAGGAACCCCTATAGGAGTTCAAGTCAACAGTAATGATCAGCAGGCCCTGACCAAAGCTGTCAACTATATCCATGATCAACTGGCCGGGATCCCTGGCACTTTGAATGTGAATGACGACCTGGACAGTGCCGAATACCAATTTACCGTCAATGTCGACCATGACAAAGCTTCCCAATTGGGTATCACTAACTATGACATTGAGCGCCAGATCAATATTGCATTAAAAGGAGCGGAAGCGACGGTTTTCCACAAAGCCGGCAATGAATACCCTATCCTAGTCACCAGTGATATTCACTCCAAAGAGGCCTTGGAAAACCTGGCCATCAAATCTTCCCTCTCCGGCCAGAAAGCCCTACTCAAACAGCTAGCCACCCTTAACCTGGAAGCCTCTATTCCCACGATCCGCAAATACGACCGGGAGCTGGCGATTACCGTCTCCTCCCAGGTTAAACCCGGTCACAGTGCCATTGCGATTGAAAACAACCTTAAACAAATCCTCGCCCAAAACCCGGAGGAGTTAAAAGGGGTCAGTCTCACTTACAAAGGGGAAGCGAAAGATATCAGTGATAATTTTGGCGATCTGGGCACTGCTGCTCTATTTGCCCTCTTTGCCATCTATCTCATTCTCATGCTCCAGTTTCGCTCCTTCTGGCAGCCTTTCGTCATTTTTATCACGATACCACTCTCACTCTTCGGGGTGATTATCGGCCTGTTAGCTTTCGGCCAACCTCTTTCCTTTACAGCGATGGTCGGGGTCGTCAGCCTAATGGGAGTGGTGATTAAAAATGCCATTCTTTTAATTGAATATATCAACAGAGCTCGTCAAGAGGGCATGACAGTTAGGGATGCCTGCTTCGACGCTGTCAGTAAACGCTACCGGCCCATTTTCCTGAGTTCCATGACAACGGTCATCGGTCTGGTTCCCTTAGCTCTCTCCGGCAGTGACCTGTTCGAACCCTTGTCAGTAGCAATTATGTGCGGATTAACAGTCTCAACCTTACTAACCCTTGTGATCATTCCGGTAATCTATAGCCTTTGGTTTAAGGATGGAAAACTTGCCACTGAAGTTAATAGTCTGACAATGTAGTAACCTTAAACAGGTGATTGTGTGTGGAACTTTTGCGATGGCACTATAAATTCCTCCTTTATAAAACTCCTAGATTTAAAAAGTCTAGGAGTTTTATAATATTTTAATACTTTTTTATGAAAATTATTGTTTTTTACTTCAAAAATATGTATGAGAGTCCTCCAGTAACAAATACTAATTTAAACTTTAGATTAAAGGTTTTTAGGAGGTTCTTAATGTGGCTAAGAAAATGAAAACAATGGATGGGAATCAGGCCGCAGCTGAAGCATCTTATGCTCTGACTGAGGTTGCAACCATCTTCCCAATTACGCCCTCTTCTCCCATGGCCGAGGGCGTTGACGAATGGGCAGCCCATGGCAAAAAGAATTTATTTGACCAACCGGTTAGAGTTGTTGAGATGCAATCCGAGTCCGGTGCTTCGGCCGCTTTACACGGTTCCCTCCAAGCCGGAGCCCTAACCACAACCTATACGGCTTCCCAAGGCTTACTTCTGATGATTCCTGAAATGTATAAATTGGTTGGAAATCTAGTGCCGGCCGTATTCCATGTCACTGCCAGGGCTTTAGCAACCCATGCTTTATCAATTTTTGGCGATCATCAAGATATTAATGCTGCTCGTCAAACAGGTTTTACTATGATTTGCTCGAACGATGTTCAAGAAGCGATGGACTTAGGTTTTGTGGCTCATCTGGCAGCGATTAAGTCCCGGGTTCCAGTATTGCATTTCTTTGATGGGTTCAGAACCTCCCATGAAGTTCAAAAAATCGAGACGACAAGTTATGACGAAATTGCTAAACTTGTCGACTTTGACAAGATTCAGGAATTTAGAGACCGGTCTTTAAATCCAAACCGTCCTGTCCTCAGAGGGACTGCCCAAAATCCCGACATTTATTTTCAAGGACGTGAGGTTTCCAACCCCTTCTTCGATGCAGTTCCAGACATCGTCGAAGATTATTTCAAAGAAATCAAGAAATTAACGGGTCGCGAGTACCATCCCTTCCAGTATTATGGTGACCCCGAGGCCGAAGACATCCTTGTAGCTATGGGTTCCGTCTGTAACACCATTGAGGAAACCATCGACTTTATGGCCCAAAGAGGGGAAAAAGTCGGGCTCATTAAAGTCCACCTCTATCGGCCATTTGCCAAAAAATACTTCTTTGACGTCTTACCAAAATCCGTAAAGAAAATCGCGGTTCTAGACCGAACCAAGGAACCGGGATCTACCGGTGAGCCTCTGTACCTTGATGTATTACAAATCTTTAACCATGAAACTTCAAAACCAATGATCGTAGGGGGACGCTATGGTCTAGGCTCAAGAGACACTACTCCCTCACAGATTCTTGCTGCTTATCAGAACTTGAAGAAGGCTCAGCCTAAGGATCGCTTTACGATAGGGATAATCGATGATGTGAGCCACACTTCCTTACCTATAGAAGAGACTGTTGACACATCGACAGAAGGAACAATCCGCTGTAAGTTCTGGGGACTTGGCTCTGATGGTACGGTCGGCGCAAATAAAAGCGCTATAAAAATCATTGGAGATAATACTGACCTTAATGTTCAGGGTTACTTTGAATACGATAGCAAAAAATCCGGTGGAACGACAATCTCACACCTGCGCTTTGGCAAGCAACCTATCAAATCATCGTATCTGGTGTTTGATGCGGATTATATTGCTTGCCATAATAAGTCGTTTATCTATCACTATGATATCCTTAGGGGTCTGAAAAAAGGAGGAACCTTTGTTCTCAACTGTCCGTGGCGAGCAGATGAACTAGAAAATCATTTGCCAGCCTTCCTTAAACGTTATGTTGCTAAAAATAAGATCAATTTCTATATCATAGATGCTATTTCCATTGCCAGAGAAATTGGGCTTGGCGGACGCATCAATATGGTCATGCAGGCTGCTTTCTTTAAATTAGCTAAGGTAATCCCTCTCGAAGATGCTATTCAATATCTGAAAGACTCTATCCAGAAAGTCTATGGCAAGAAGGGGTCCAATATTGTTGAGATGAATCATAAGGCTGTCGATGGAGGCATTGACGCCTTACATAAAGTGGAGGTTCCTGCTGCTTGGGCTGAGGTTCCTGATGAAGATATGCCCATTAAGGGTGAGCCAGACTTTATTAAGAATATTCAACGTCCTATGGCCCGTCATGAAGGAGAAGACCTGCCGACCAGTGCTTTTGTAGGTGTTGAGGATGGTACTTTCCCGTTAAGCACAACGCGGTATGAAAAGCGGGGAATTGCAGTTTATGTACCCGAATGGCAAATCGATAAATGTATTCAATGTAATCAGTGTGCCTATGTTTGTCCCCATGCCACCATTCGGGCTTTCCTCTTGGAGGATAGCGAGCTTGAAAAAGCTCCAGATACCTTCAAAACGAAGAAACCCATCGGCAAAGCCCTTGAAGGTTACCACTATCGTATTCAGGTCACACCGCTGGATTGTACGGGTTGTGGAAACTGTGCCGATGTTTGTCCCGCACCAGGTAAAGCAATTATCATGAAACCCGCCGACCATGAGATTGAAATGGAATCAGAAAACTGGGAATATGCCATTAAAAATGTTACCGAAAAACGCCATCTCATGGATGTTAAGACCTTAAAAGGAAGTCAATTTGCCCAGCCGCTGCTTGAATTCAATGGTGCTTGCCCTGGCTGTGGTGAGACACCCTATGCAAGGCTTATTACCCAGTTGTATGGTGACCGTATGGTTATTGCCAATGCTACAGGATGTTCCTCAATCTGGGGCGGCAGCGCTCCCTCGATTCCCTATACGGTTAATGCAGAAGGGAAAGGACCAGCCTGGATGAGTCCGCTTTTTGAGGATAATGCTGAGTTCGGCTATGGCATATATCTTGGTGCAAAGCAAATTCGAGCTAAAATAGTCCAGCTGATGCAACAAGGCTTGGAGAGTTCTCTCGGCGAAAACCTTAAAGAGAGTTTCCGGGAATGGCTGGACAACTTGGAGGATGGGGAAGGATCCAAGAGAGCAGGGTTGCGGGTACTGGAAGCACTGAACAACGAAGATGTCTCTGGCAATCCGATTCTTAGCGAAATCAAGGAGAAGAAGGATTATCTCATCAAACCCTCTGTTTGGATTTTTGGTGGAGATGGTTTTGCCTATGATATTGGTTATAATGGAATAGATCATGTCATGGCGAGTGGGGATGATGTAAATATCCTGGTGATGGACACTGAGGTTTACTCTAATACTGGGGGACAAGCCTCCAAGGCAACCCAGACGGCAGCTATCGCAAAATTTGCCGCAGCAGGGAAGAAAGTACGTAAAAAGGATCTCGGACTGATGGCGACGACCTATGGCTATGTCTATGTTGCTCAAATTGCCATGGGGGCTAATATGAATCAAACGATTAAAGCGATTGCTGAAGCAGAAAGCTATCCTGGGCCGTCGATCATCATTGCTTATGCTACTTGTGTGAACCACGGGATAAAATCCGGCATGGGCACAAGTATCTTACAACAGAAAAAAGCTGTAGAATCAGGGTATTGGCATCTCTGGAGACATGACCCTCGTCTTAAAGAGCAAGGTAAGAATCCGTTTGTTCTCGATTCCAAAGAACCGACTGCTTCTTTCCAAGATTTCATAAAAGGGGAAATCCGGTATTCTTCGCTCCTAACCATATTCCCAGATGTCGCTCAAGAAATGTTCGATGCAGCAGAGGGGCACGCTCGTGAGAAATATCAGACCTTAAAGCGTTACGCAGAAATGCAATACTGATAAACTCTCTAAGGGTGTCAAACTACTAACATGACTAAAAGGCATGTCAATCAGCTTGATTTGACATGCCTTTTAGTCGTACAGTTAAAAAAACAGGAATGACTCCCGGCCACTGTGGTTCGGGGAGTCATCCTGTTTAGTTTTAGGTTTTTTTAGGACAAGGAATTTGTGTCTACCCATTCCTTGGCATTCTGGACGGATTCTTCGCTAGGGATAGGAACCTTCGATTGGGGTTTAACACTTTCGATATTTCCTCGCCAAGCAGCCGTGTCATGCCTTTCAATAGGGTTTGCTACGAACTTTTCTTTGGATTTATTTTCAGTCATTGCAAGACCTCCTTTAAGATTCAGTCTTATTATTCCCAGTTTTTAATTCTATAATTGGTTTAAAGGGGAATCAAGATACTTTACCTGAAAAAACAAATTATAAAGATGTAGCAGAATAATTAGAGAGTTTTGAATCGTTCAAAGCTGGATAAGAAAATGAAGTTAGTTAGAGAGTCTGCAGTGATTAATAAAACGAAAGAAGAGATGGCTTAGCCATCTCTTCTCTCGTTTTATTAAAGGTGTTCTATTTCTGCTGTTCTTAAGAAGTTATTGGACAACTTCGTAAGATTTGTCAGAGCTCCACCCTTTGCTAAAGCCAGCCATTCCGAAGCCGTAATTCAGACTCTTGGTGGGGATGCCAGCGATATTAAGCAAGGAGTCGGTCTGTCCAGCTGTTTGGCCGGTATAACAATAGACTACAACAGTTTTGCCTTGGCTTTTTTCTTTGATCGAATCGAGGTTTTTAGCGACGTCAGGACCGTAGGGAACGTTTACTGCGCCTTTAATATGGCCTTTGGCGTAATCTACTGCTGTGCGAACATCAACAATGTAGTATTTGTCAGCCTCTTTAGCTAGAGCCTCTTTCATAACCGGAAGATCAATCTTATAGGAATCTTTCGGCATTTCATAAAAATACTTCTGAACTGCCTCGTCAATTGCTTTGCTCTTACTAGCAATAGCAGGAACAGTCGGCATCGCAGTCGCTTCTGTCACAGTCGGATACTTCTGTCCTAACCAACCTCTGGTCTCAAAGCCTGCAGTACTACTGCCACCCATACCCGAGTTTAAGGAGAGGGTCTTGATTCCGGCAACGTTGAGAAGTGAATCTGTTTGACCAGCGGTCTGTCCGGTATAGCAAGCAACGATTAAGGTTTTGTCCTTGGCGATTGCACGAATGCTATCGAGGTTCTTAGCAATTTCTGGGCCATAAGGGACGTTAATGGCTCCCTTGATATGACCTTGTGCATAAGCATCTGCTTTACGAACATCTAATACTACGTATTTATCTGGGTTTTTGTCGAGCTCGTCCTTTAAATCCTTCTCAGCAATCTTATAGGAATTTTTCACAGTGGAGCCCATAGCATTGAAATAAGTTTCAACAGCTCCTTTGATTACCTTTGCGGGGTCTTCTGCAGGAGTAGGTACGGCTGTTACTGGTGGAGCTGCCGGTGGAGTGGTAGCGGGCTGTGCTGCTTGACCACAACCAGTAGCAAGAAGGCCAGAAATCAGGAGGAGGGACAAGATGGGAGTTAATTTTCTTTTTAACATATTAATCATCCTTTCAAGTTGAACTATATTCTAAGTTTTTTAGAATATGTCATTTAGCTTAAATATTCTACGATCATGTGAAAAAAACCTTTATCACAACTAATCTAAGCCTATAAATCTTTGTTATAAGTCTATAAGATTAAACGATAGGATAATATTTCATATAAATTTTAAAAGGTTGCTTTATTAAAACTTAATTATAGCCTATAATTTTTTGTTATATGCTTATAATATTAAAGAATGAGAGGATTAAGCAATAATGGCAGGATAAATATATCACTTGAAGAATAATATATATAGAGTTTTTTAACGTTGATTGAAGAAATCATCATAATCAGACTTGTGAATTTTTTATTTTAAGGGGAGGGCGAGAACTTTGAAAGTTAAGTCGATGTCAAGGAGATCCATGGGTTTGAGAGTTGTCTATCTATTGTTATTAGGGTTTAGCATGACTTTTTTAGTCGGCTGCAATAGCTCATCAACGGTGGGCACCGTTGACAAGGGGCAAGCTCCGTCGCAGGCTAACGTTAACCAGAATGCCACTCAACCGGTCCAAGGCGTCCCCGCCGATATGATACCGTCTACAGCCAACCTATCGGTCGATGATTTGGAAGCAGCTCTAGAGGCTAATAAAGGGTGGCAGTTAATAGACGTACGGGAAGCCAGAGAATATGCCACTGGGCATATCAAGATGGCAATTAATAGACCTTTGGGTAATCTGGAGAAGAATCTTGCCCAGATTAGTAAGGACAAAGAGATTGTCTTAATCGACCTTAACGGTAGCCGCGCACAGTCAGCATACCATCTTCTGGTCAAGAACGGCTATGACCAAACCAAGATCAAAGTCTTAACTGGAGGCATGTTGCAGTGGAGAGGAATCGTCAGCTCAGCGGGCAGTAGCAGTGCTGATACTGATGTTAGTAGTGACTCAAATAATGGTGGTGGCAATGCTGGAGCAGCGAAGCCTGAGGTTCAGGAAATGGTAGGCGGCTGTTAGACTATTTAGGTTTAGAAATTATCAAGGTTATGATGTTGTGATGAGTGGAGGGAAAACTATGAAACGAAGAAATTTCTTAAAGGGTGCACTTTATGGAACAGGCGCTACCATGGCGCTGGTGGGTGGATTCGGTACCTTCAATAAACTGGACTCGCTCAAAGCTGAGGCTACAAGTAAGGAACTTGAAACATCTGTTTTTTCTTCCTGTGAAATGTGTCGAAACCAGTGCCCAATTGCCGTCAAAGTCAAAGACGGGAAAGTCTTTAAAATTGATGGGCATCCGGAGGATGCGGCTTTCGGTGGCTCAATCTGTGCTAGAGGAAATGCCGGTCCGTCCCTGCTTTATGACCCCCAACGGATTAAGAAACCGATGATTCGTACTGGTGAACGAGGAGCAGGCAAATTTAAAGAAGTAAGTTGGGATGAAGCATACACCTATATAGCGGATAAATTATATAACGTCAAGGATCAATACGGCGGGGAAGCAATCGCCTTGGCTAGTCGTAAAGGCCCTCATGATTGGTTTTTCCGGTCGATTGGTAGAGCTTTGGGTTCTCCTAATGTGTTTTCTCATGAGGCAACTTGTCCAATGACTCGTTCCGTAGCCTTAGACACAACCTTTGGGAATGAAGCGATTCAAGCCGATTACGCCAATGCCAAGTATCTTATCTCCATTGGTCGAAACTGGTTTGAGGGAATTCACGTTGCTCAGACCAGAGCTGTTTCTAAAGCGCTAAGCAATGGGGCTAAATTGGTAGTGCTCGATCCCCGTTTTAGTGTTACTGCCTCCAAAGGAGAATGGCTTCCGATTAAAGGCACCACTGATTTGGCCTTTGTCATGGCCATGGCCAATATCATGATTCAGGAAAATCTCTATGATCAAACCTTTATCTCCCAGTACACACAGGGCTTTGAGAAATGGGCCGAAGAGGTTAAGGATAAAACTCCGGAATGGGCAGAGCAAGAGACTGGAATTTCCAAAGACAAAATCATTCAGATAACCAGAGAGTTTGCTGCTGCAAAACCTCAAGCAATCTTAGACTTTGGCTGGCGAACGGCTTATACACCCAATGACTATCAACTGCGCCGGGCAATTATGATCGTCAATATGATGATTGGCAACTTAGAAGTTCCGGGGGGATATTACAAAACTAAACCGGCAAATTTCTTGAAAGATTTCCCTGATCAAGCCGCTTACGCCAAAGGGTTAGGGACTATAAAACAACCGAGTTTCCCCAAGGCTTCCAAAGGGCGAATTGATGGCACAGGTGTCAAAGGCACACCAGGTCAAATCATTCCCGCTTATGATGGGGCTGTGGGTAAAATTGTAGAGAGTATCTTAACTGAAGAGCCATACCCTATCCGGGCCTGGCTTGTCCATCGATTTAATCCCTATATATCGCTCACTGAAAGTCCGAGGGTTTTAGAGGGGTTCAAAAAACTCGACCTTTTGGTAACCTGTGATGTCTATATGACTGACACGGCCTATTTTTCAGATGTCGTGTTACCGGAATGTACCTATTTAGAACGCTCTGAGCCAATATTTGATATGTCGGGCTTAACTCCTAAATATGTGATCAGACAAGCTGTTGTACCCCTTGTTTATCCGGATACAAAACCATACTGGCAGATTTATAAAGAACTTGGTGAAAAGATGGGCATTGGCGACTATTTTGAATTTAAGGATATGGAAGACTTTATGACCCAGCAACTCGCTCCTACGGGTTTAAGCTTAGAGAAAATGAAGGAAATCGGAGTTTGGACTCCCCCAGGGATGAAACCCTTCTATGTTCGAGCCAACGATGCTAAAGCATCCTTAGATAATGTTTTGACAAATCATAGTAAAAAGATTGAAATATTCTCTACAGATGTGGAAGAAGCAACAAAACAAGGTGTTCCGAACTATGTCAGTCATCCTCAACCAGAAGAAGGAAAGTTCCGGTTCGTCCAGGGTAAAGTAGCTGTCCACACCAACGCAGGAACGGCGAATGTCCCAATCTTGAACGAGTTAATGCCCACTAATTCATTGTGGATGAATCCAGTGAGCTGTACAAAACTCGGCTTGAACGATGGAGATAAGATTGTAATTTCTTCTGATAATTATGAGCATAAGGGTATCTTGAAAATGACCGAAGGAATTCGGCCGGATACGGTTTTCTGTTATCACGGCTTTGGACGAATCTCACCCGAACTTAAGAGAGCCTTTGGTAAGGGTATCAATGGTAATCACGTAATCCTTAATGAAATTGGGGAAGTTGGCAACACCGTTACCTCGACCACGTTTGTAACGGTTCGGAAAGCCTAATGGATAAGAGCGTGCTTGCGGAACTATATTTGTCTTTTGCAGCTGTTTTTCACCGACCTAATCAAGAGGTCTCCGATCATTTAGAAGAGTTAGTGGATCTCTGGTCTGAAGTAATTCCGGAAATAGATGAACCGCTTCAGAAATTGAAAGCCTTCTGTCAGCAATTTCCAACCGGGGAAGAGAGGCTCAATGCTTTATGGGAACACTACATTCCACTTTTCGAAACTGGGGCAGTTGAAGCCTCCCCTTATGCCTCTGTTTATAGCGGGGAAGATGGTTTAGTGCTCGGCAAAGAGGCGTTTAATGTTCAACAATTCTATGCAAATTGTGGGTATGTTATGGGAGAAAAAAGTGGAGAACTTCCTGACCATTTAGCGGTTGAATTAGAGTTCTGTGCCTTGCTAGCTAGTGATGGGCAGGCTGAATCATTAATGGAGTTTCTAAAAAAGCATTTAACTCCTTTTTTAGAAAGTATTTTACCAAGAATTAAGGATTCTGATCGCCCGGTTTACTCTGAGGTGGCCACAATTCTTGAAGTCAAACAGTTTAATTCACAGAAAGAGGGTGATTTTGTTGGCTAAAAAGTATACCATGATCATCAACCTTGCCAAGTGTATCGGCTGTCAGGCTTGTACAGTCGCTTGTAAGTTCCAAAATAATGTACCCGATGGAAAGTTCAGAACCAGAACTCCCGCAGATGGGCTAAAGGGGACCTATCCTAATGTTTCGCTGTTTTTTATTAAAGAGGCCTGTCAAATGTGTCAGAAGGCACCCTGTGTTAGTGTTTGTCCGACCAATGCTTCTTATTACAATGAAGACGGAGTGGTCTTAGTCGATGAGGACAAGTGTGTTGGTTGTCTGTACTGTATGACTGCCTGCCCCTATGATGCGCGTTTTCTCAACAAGAAAACAGGTGCTGTGGACAAATGCACCTTCTGTTACGAAACAAAGGTTTCTCAAGGCGAAAAACCAGCTTGTGTTTCAACCTGTGTCGGGAGTGCTTTAATCTTTGGCGACCTTAATGATCCACTTAGTCAAGCCTCTCAGTTCTTGGCAAAGCACAAAGGAGAAGTTCGCAAACCTGAGTTAGGTACTCAGCCGGGTGTTTATTACATTTATGAAGGGGTGGTGAAGTAAGGTGGATGTAATATGGGGTGTTACTGTTAATGAAGTCGCTTGGGGCGGATTGATTGCAGTCTATTTATTCCTGGCCGGGATTGCCTGCGGAGCATTCTTAACGGCTACTTTGACGGACCTTTTCAGCAAAAAGCAGTTTCCAAAGGTAATTCGGTCCGGGGCCTATATTGCTGTCGTCAGTATTATCGTCGGTTTGGGGTTATTAGTTGTTGACTTAGGACGTCCATTGAGTTTTTGGAAACTTCTTCTGAATGTGAATATGGGCTCGGTCATGTCCATCGGCGTCTTTATCGTTTCGGGCTTCACAGCCTTGTCAGTTGTTTATGGGTATCTTGTCTGGTCGAGTGCTGCAGCACAAAAACAGTTAAAGGTTACGTCTGCTAACTCAGAGGTAACCGCTACTTCTGTAGGGAAGGGTCTTCAAGCCTTTCGTAAACCTGTAGCAGTCTTGGGAGTGTTATTTTCGATTGGGACTGCGACCTACACTGGTTTCTTATTATCCGCGGTTACCACCAATAACTTCTGGTACACACCTTTTCTTGGTATTGAGGCGGTTCCATTCTTGCCGATTCTATTTTTAGTGTCTGCTGCTTCGACTGGCTTGGCGGCAACCTTGATTGGAGCGTTTAACTGCGGGGATCTAACAGCCTATAAAAAGGTTGATATGGTTCTAATTATGCTCGAGATAGTTTTAATCTCCATTCTTTATCTATCCGTTGACCCTATTTTCTTTAGTGGAAGTATGGCTGCCCTGTTCTGGTTAGGCGTTGTTGGTGTAGGATTATTAGTACCCTTGTTTTTATCATTCTATGGTATCACAAAGCACAAAAATGTGATTTTACCAGTTTGCGGGATGGTAGTCATTGGGGGATTGAGTTTGCGCTATTTCGTTGTGTATACTGGACAGCTGTTTTAAAGTCTTTTCAGGTTAGCTAATATTATATTCCATTCTTACTTAAACGGGCTTAGAGCTCGTTTTCTTTTAGAATTAAAGGCATGATTTCACTGCAATAAGTAAAAAGTAAAGAGAAAAAGAGGGGTGGACCTTTTGACGATTGATCGGTCACTCTATAGCAGGCGCCAATTCTTAAGCCTGGGGCGAAAAACGTTGTTAGTGCTGGGATTAGGTTGTCTATACCCTGTCAGTCGCTATTTAAGAGCTAAAGAAAACCTGCTAGCCGAGGCCAGAATCGCCAGTAGTGAGATGCCCTTAAATATTAATTGGCAGCGACTTGGCCAAACCCGCTTTTGGCTGCGGCAAGGAAAGGATGAACCGGAAGCGATGTGGGCCAGTTGTACTCATTTGGGGTGTGAGGTGAGCTACGACCCGGAACAGGATCAGTGGCTTTGCCCCTGCCATGGTAGCCGCTTCAACAGGGATGGTCAGCCTTTATCAGGCCCGGCGGCGAGTCCCTTGGTGCGGGCGGAAGTGAAGGAGGAAGACGGTTTTTATCGTTTGCACCAAACAGCAGTATAGAAGGAAAGATGACTGTAGTATTTAGCTGACGCCCAGGCAGCTGGTCTTATATGGTAGACAAAATGAGACAGCAGGCAATTCTGAGTGAGGTGGATAGGGAGAATTCGATGGGAAAGCAAAGAAACAATTCCTTTACGGGACATATTCGTCCCCGCCAAATAAAGGCGGGTGCTCTTCGTTTGAGAGCCACATTCTGTTTAGGCGGGTTTTCCTTTTTGGCCTTTATAGTATTAACGATCACCGGTGTGTTACTCTTGTTCTATTACCAGCCTGGAGATCGGGCTTTTGCTTCGCTAAGTGAGATAGATTCCGTGCTGCCTTACGGGGGATTTACCCGATCCTTACATTTCTGGGCAGGCCAGATGATGGTGATCAGTGTTTTTCTGCATATGGTGCGGGTGGTATGGTCGAGGGCTTATCGCCCTTTACGGGAGCTTAATTGGATTACGGGGGTAGTGCTTTTTGGCTTGACAGTGATCTTAGATTATTCCGGTTATCTGCTTCGTGGGGGGCAAGAAAGCGGGGCCGCGGCAACCGTTGGCCAAGCTCTGTTCACCTCCTTACCCGGGGGGCAAGCTTTGGCAACTGTTTTTTTTGGCCAACCTTCGCCTCTCAACGGCAGTACCTTAAATATGTTTGTCTGGCATGTTTTTATTTTGCCGGGTGCAGCTGGATTTTTGCAGATGTTTCATTTTTGGCGGATCCGGCGAGGCGGAGGGGTTGGACCTTTGTAAGGAAACCTCTGTATTCGGAGAAGAGCTTAGGGTAATAAAAGAGCGCCTTGTGGATGTGAGGTGAGAATACATGGACCCAATAGAAAGCGACGGGCTTCAAATACCAGAAAAAGTTGAGTACAGCGAACGTCAGGAAAAAGTACCCTTGATTGAGTTGCAGGTGAGAGAATACATTGGCACTTTTCTTTGGTTGGGCCTTTTATTTGCGTTAACTGCTGGCCTGAAAGTCCCTTTGGATAGCTCGCCAAAGGCTGCAGGGGTAAGCATATCCAAAGCCCCCTGGGTATTTGGCGCAATCCAATGGTTGTTACAACGGTACCCGGCGTGGCTAAGCGGGTGGGTTCTACCTCTGCTGTCTATGGCAATGCTCTTAACCCTGCCTTGGTGGGGACAAAAAGTGGGCAAGAGGAGGGCTTGGATAATTTTCCTGATCCTGAGTTCGGTTTGGGTAGGATTAACTTTCTTATATATGTTTATGGGGTGAAGGAGGATTTTCCAGCATGACCAAGGGATCGCACTTAATAGTACTTTTGGGGTTAGCAATTATCTTTTGCTTCGCTATGGTTTCCTTAGCGGTCGATTCCTTTCGCTCTTCCCCTTGGCAGGACTGGCAAACAAAATATTATAAAGCGCAGATTGAAGAACTTCAGGGGGCTATGTCTACAGCTCAAGGGGAAGGGGAAGAGCAAGTAAAGAAATTAGAACAGGAAATTACAGAGTGGCAGGTTAAGAAGCCAGCTCTGCAGGAGATACGTTTATCAAACGGTCGCCTTGAACGTTGCACCACTTGTCATATGGGGATTGAAGAAATTTCAGCATCTCATCCCAGGGATAGTCTGGGGTGTACAGTTTGTCACGGTGGGAATGCCTTGTCCGTGGATGAGCAGACTGCCCATGAGGGGATGTATGGCGGGGGACACCCTGGTCAGTTTGAGGTGGCCCGCTTAAGTTGTGGAGGTACTTCGGAAGTTGGACAATGTCATAGTGGAAATCGGCAAGAGGCTGATAATCAGGTGGATTTACTGACCACTGCCTTAATGGCCAGTAAAGGGGGGGAACTCTCTATGACCAGGTATATGCACGGGCTGGACATCCCGCCACGGGTGCTGCTGAAACCTGGGGAGACCGCTGCTGATTTTCCAGCCCCTTTTAACCATCGTGGGGAAGAGCCGAAATTCCAGCAGAACTGTTTGGCCGTTTGCCACCTGACTGGGGGAGAACTACCGGGGCAAGAAGTCCAGGCCAACGGGTGTGAGAGCTGTCATGTGCTAAGTAATTCACAGCACACCTATGAGGGAAAGGATGTTACGATCCCCAAGTCAAAGCCAGGTTATGGGATATCCCACTCTCTGACCGTGCAAATTCCCTACACTCAGTGTAATCAATGTCATAATCAGGGGGATTATAAAGTCGATACGATGGATTTTATTCCTCGCCCTGATATAGAGCGGGTTAAGGCTTCCCCACCCCCGGACAAGGAGAGCTTGGAGACCCGATGGCAGAATGTCTATTCCCCGGGATTGGTCTTTACTAAATGTGAAGTCAATTTGGACTGCATAGACTGCCATACCCGCCAGGAGACCATGGGAGATGGGGAGATGTACTACTCTGAATGGAATGCGTTGAAAATCCAATGTCGGGATTGCCATGGAAGTACGCTTAGTAAGCCTATTGAGTGGAAAATAACGGACAAATCCGACATGGCTTGGGTGGAAGCCCGCATCAATCCAGTCTTTCCCCCTCTCGAAATGGGGGATGTGGTTCTGAAGACGGCCAAGGGCGAGGAATTAGCTTACGTCCGTCAGGAAGATGGTAAATGGTTCAGTTACCGTAAAACGAATGGAGAAAAATATCTAATTCCACAGGTTCTAGACAGTCAATGCCGCCAGGACCCGGATAAACAGTCTTCCGATGATTGCCATAAATGCCATGATGTGTCGAAGGATAAACCTTCCTCGGGGGGAGAGTGAACACGTCAACGAAGGTTAAAGTGATTGAATTCTCAAGTGCTTGGCTATACAATATTAATATATGCTTAATATCCTTAGAAACTTAGAGGATGGTGAAATTAGATTGGATAGTAACCAACTCAAGATCTTTTGCATGGTAACGCGCCAGCAAAGTTTTTCTAAAGCAGCGAAATTGTTGCATATGAGCCAACCGGCCGTTAGCACACACGTTAAAAACTTAGAAGAATTCTACCAAGGGCAATTGTTTGCCCGGACTCCACAGGGGGTGACGCTGACCAAGGCTGGCGAAGTCTTTTATAACTATGCCCAAAAAATCCTTGACCTTCAAGACGAAATGGAACAGCATATCGAAACTGTCTTCAAGCATGAAAACAATCAAGTCGTGGTTGGGGCAAGTACTACCATTGGAAATGTCTCTCTTCCTTGCTCGATCTATTTGTTTAAAGAACAATATCCAGAGGTCGAACTTTGTTTAAATATCGCCAATGCTGAAGAGGTTCTGAGTATGGTTATGTCGGATGTCGTTGATATCGGGGTTGTGGAAGGAGATACAGAGTCTTCTACACTTAAATCCCTGCATGTTACTTCGGACGAATTAGTGCTGATTGTCCCTCCCCAGCATCCCGTTAAAGATGTTATATCCCTGCAAGACTTCTTGAAACATCCGCTAATTATGCGAGAGGACGGATCAGGCACACGAAAGATTTTGGCAACGGCTTTAGCCCGGCATGGCTATTCGGTGAATCAGCTGAACGTGATTACCGAGATGAAGAATATCTATGCCATCAAATCTGCCGTTGAGGCTGGGTTAGGTGGATCGGTTATGCCGTTACTGGCGGTTCGCAAAGAAGCTTACACGGGGACTCTTAAAGTTCTCAGAATTATCGATATGGATATGCCTCTTATCTTTAATATTGTTTATCCGAATAATCGCCCACTTACGACTAAGGCAAAGCTGTTTATTAAATTCCTCACCAATCCTGAAGAAAGCTGTCTGTGTTAACTGTTAGCATAGTACAAATGTAAAGAGACAGCGTGAGCTGTGTCTTTACATTAAATATTTTAGGAGAAGTTTTGACCCTAGCCAAGCTCCCAAAAAGACTGCGATTGCGAAAATCCATCCGGTCAGAGAACTAGAAGCAATTCCGTTCAACAGGGCGCCTACATTGCAACCATAAGCAATTCGTGCTCCGTATCCCATGAGCAGTCCACCGATTAAAGCAGAAAAAAAGAACTTTTTATCACGAATGGGCCGAAAGCGAACCTGCGAAGCGACCAAGGTTGCCCAAAAAGCACCCAGCAACAACCCGAAGTTCAAATAGGTTCCCGAGGCAGCCATTAATTCCTCAAATGTAAAGCCTCGGTCAGTAAGAATACCAAGATTAGTACCGATCCATTCCGCCCAAATTTCAATGTTTAAAGTAACTCCCCATGGTTGACCCCTCACGATTAGCACAAGTATATTGAGCAGACCTAAAATAATCGCCCCTATCCAATAAGCCCAAGGACCATGGATGATTGTCTCTAAAGTCTTTCTCATCGCTTCACACTCTCTCTAATCATGCGTTTTCGTCAGTTCAAGGCGCCATATTCCATTCGCCACTTCTTTCTCTTCAATAATATATCGATTGGCTTTTGCCCAAACGACAATACCCCTTGAGGTACAACTGTGTTCAGTCTCAAGGACCAAAATATCACCGCATTGCATGGACAACAACTTTTTTTTAGCTTTAATCAGGGGAATTGGACACATTTCTCCCCATATATCAAGTGCAAAACGAGTCATAGTCGTTCACCTATTCTCCTAATTGTTTTTTTTGCCACCATCTAGCCAACTGCCATAAGGCGGATAAGGCAATTATCTCCAGAATAAGGGTTGGAACCCAACCAAACATATCCGGCAAGAAGATCCCCGGCCATTCACCAAAGGCGTTTCTCCAGTTTATCACCGATCGCTCTCCTATAACAGAGCCGACAACTAAACCGAAAAAAGCCACTAATTGCATGGCAAAACCTTCCCCAATACGGATTATAATTCCCGTCGAACAGCCGCCAGCCAACACCATTCCTATCCCGAACAACAGACCACCGACAAGGGTATGCACGCCTAAGGGGAAAACATTAAGGCTCAACGGGATATTTCTCTGCTCAGCTCCCCAGGAAACCAGTGCAAAGCCAAGAATACTAATCCCCAAAAGCAACAGAAAGGCTCGAGTGAGTTGGGTCATACCGATTAAGATTGGATCACGCACAGCAGACACAAGACAAAAGCGGGACTTTTGTAAGACAAAACCTAAAGCTATTCCTAGAGTCAGGAGTAGCGTTAGACGGATACTTATTTGAGAAAGAAGAGCAATTAACAAGGTGAGAAATAGAATAAATCCGATGTTCCATTTCCGTTGGGAATGAAAAGTACTATTCTCCATCTAGCTCTCCTCTTCTTATAGTTTAACAATTACTTCAGGATAACACTATCACTTCTTTATTCGACTGTGACCGTAAAATTCCTTTATCAAATAGTCGAAAAGGAGAAAAAACCTTGGATTTAAGAATAGTCCCACGAGTTTCTCTAGCTTAATTTTTGATTATTAACCTATTTCTAGGTGGCTAAGAGACTCTAAAGAATGCATAAAACGGGAAGTAAGAGAAGAACTTAATGTTGACGCACAGGTGGCTAATATCCTTAATATCAAAGAATATTAGGATTGAAGGACTGCTTTACTAAATCGGGGCTTAAAAGATAATTCTGAGCTAACGCTTAGAACTAAAGGATGAGACTATGAAGGAAGTAACAGCAGCAATCATTGTAAAAGATAACCAAGTCTTGATTGCGCAAAGGGCACCTGGGGAAAATTTAGCAGGCAAGTGGGAGTTTCCGGGTGGTAAAACGGAACCCGGAGAGACTCCTCAGGAATGCTTAAAACGAGAAATCAAAGAAGAACTGGATGTTGAGATCGATGTTTCTGAGTTCTTCGGTGAAAGTATCTACGAATATCATAATGGAACCATCAAATTGATGGCCTTTTGGTGCAGGTGGATTTCAGGAGCCTTGACGTTGAAAGTGCACAGCCAGATTGCTTGGGTTAATCACCATGAGTTAGACTTATATGACTTTGCCCAGGCAGATATTCCACTTGTGGAAAAGTTAAAGGCAGTCATGATAGAGAGGTTTTAGCAGCCCGAACTATCATTACCTAATTGGGAAAATGCTTCTAGGAAGTGGCACAGGCGATAAAGGGAGCTTGGGACGACGTGTGCATTTAATTCGGGTTTTAGGAAAACCTAAGCCCAAACTATTAAACTATTAAAAAATCGGAGTAACTTAACATGGACAGATTTCTTGAATTCGATGCTCATCTAATGAATGACGTTAAACCTTCCAACTACTTTAACGGATTGGTAAAAACGGGAATATATGAAGAAGAATACCCTTACACGTTACTAGGTGACTTAATGAAGGTACCACAATCTCCTAAACATCATCCAGAAGGTTCAGTCTGGAACCACACGATGTTAGTTCTTGATAATGCTGGGGAAAGGAAACATCTCAGCCAAAATCCAAAGGTGCTCATGTGGTCGGCTTTGCTCCATGATCTCGGCAAGGCCTCCGCAACGAAGATTACAAAAGGGAGAATAACCTCATATGACCATGATAAATTGGGAGAGAGGCTTGCCGTTAAATTTCTTAAGGATTTCACGGCTGATGACGAGTTTATAACCCAAGTTTCAAAACTGGTCAGGTGGCATATGCAAATACTCTTTGTAACGATGGGGTTGCCTTTTGCTGATGTCGGAAGGATGGTTTCTGAGGTCCCCATCGAGGAGGTAGCACTCCTTGGGTTATGCGATAGGTTAGGAAGAGGAAATATGACCCTAGATAAAAAGCTCGAAGAGGAAAAAAGCATCTTAACTTTTTTAGAGAAGTGCAATAAATATGTAAAGAACAAGAATTCCCTTCATCATTAATGAATTCAACCCACCTGAATGGTGGGTTGAATTCATTTGCGGTCTAGGATTCATTACCTCATCGGTCAGGGCGAGTTACAAATTGATAAAATGAAGGATTCTTAGAAGGAAATCAAAAGGTGTGGAAACTGTCAACAGAGGGTCTGGGATAGGATTGCCTAGGCTAGGGTTGCGGTATCGGCAGGGCATTAGTAACGGAAATAATGGAAGGGATGCGAGCATATGAAACAAAAATTCGTTTGTATAGTATCAAAAGACGGCTATATCGATGTAATTGAAGGTATTAAGCGTAAAACGCTTGTTTTTGGAAGTCATACTTTAATGACGGAATTTAAGTTGGAAGGAGGTTAAACCAGTTGCTACAATCTTATACAAATATTATCATTGCTAATCAAATATACTATAAATTGCCACTGCTTGTGTTATAATATAGTAGAGGTGAATGCAATGGCGAGCAATTTAATAGATATAAGTGAAGCGGCTCATCGGTTAGGGGTAACGATGATTACTCTGCGGCG
>Ga0209347_1001483_pt1 | contig 37706 bp, 26 predicted proteins | sample AutmiccommuBRH23_FD_187382 | JGI IMG/M metagenome (GOLD analysis project Ga0209347, IMG submission 187382) | Deep subsurface microbial communities from Mt. Terri, Switzerland - Autotrophic microbial communities BRH/23 (SPAdes) (version 2) | ecosystem: Environmental > Aquatic > Deep subsurface >... | reverse complement strand
CAGTGGTAGAGTGTCACCTTGCCAAGGTGAAAGTCGCGAGTCCGAATCTCGTCACCCGCTCCACTAATAATTTCTCTGGCGGCATAGCCAAGTGGTAAGGCAGAGGTCTGCAAAACCTCTATTCCTCAGTTCAAATCTGAGTGCCGCCTCCAATCATTTTGCCGATGTGGCGTAACTGGCAGACGCACGGGACTTAAAATCCCGCGGACTAAACATCCGTACCGGTTCGATTCCGGTCATCGGCACCATATGGGTTTGTAGCTCAGCTGGTTAGAGTACCGCGTTGACATCGCGGGGGTCGGAGGTTCGAGTCCTCTCAAACCCACCATATGAAAAAACATAGAAAACATAGAAAACCTTGAAGCCCTTAAAGCGGACTTCAAGGTTTTTTTATTTTTTAGCAAAATAACCTAAACCCTGAAAGTATTGGTATGAGCGGATTTATCAAAAATGCGATTTCACAATAATTGACCTCTAAGGCGTTAGAAATAAGATTCGGAAAGGGAAATCCTACTTAGAAAATTCTAACGCCTTAGAGCGTTGTTTAAATTGATTAAAATGATAATTTCGGAATCCCTTGATGATACAATATATTAAGATTCCGTAATTAAACTTTAGTTAGATAATAGGTAACATACATTGATTAGAAATGTTCATCTAATCAATAGAACAGAGGTGAGCAACCTTAACACTAAACACTCAAACGTTACATATAAGCACCTGTTGCTGCCAGTGTAGAGGCAACTGCAAGAGCTGAATAATTCTACCCCATCTGCCGAAAAATGGTATCGGGTAAATTTTGTCCGGACTGTGGCACTCAAACAGTTTAGACTCAAAGCATAAGCAATTTTGCCTAAATTGTATCCCTGTGGTGCAAGCGGCTTTGAGGTGGGTAACGTTGGTGTAAATCCTCTTAAACCCTAGGACATTTAAGTTTCTCTTCGGAGGAGCTTTTTTTGTACTAGTCAGAAAAAAATCTTGATATTTTATGTCAGAAACCAATGTCATTGATATTTTTTCGATAGTCTAATATACTAACTATGTTGTTTTTAGTTTAAATGATCTCCTTATAGAGAGATCGAAATATATTGTGGAGTCAATTGTCTCTGATTAATGGCAATGGAAGGGGGTGGTTTTTCATGCATTTACTTTGGCAAGGCAAGGCTCCAATTTATGAAGCACTGCTAAAATATAAATCCATGCGGGTGGTACCGTTTGACGTACCGGGGCATAAGCAAGGCAAAGGAAACCCTGAGCTCACGGAATTTTTAGGTGAGAAATGCCTTTCAGTTGATGTCAATTCTATGAAGCCGTTAGATAATCTCTCCCATCCCGTCTCCGTAATCAAAGAAGCTGAAGAACTCGCTGCAGATGCTTTTGGCGCACATCACGCCTTTTTTATGGTCAATGGCACTACATCAGCTGTTCAGGCGATGATAATGAGCGTATGCAAACAGGGCGACAAAATTATTATGCCACGGAATGTTCATAGAAGTGCCATCAATGCCCTTATCATTAGTGGAGCAGTTCCTTTTTATGTGAATCCCGGCGTCAATAACAAGTTAGGGATACCCTTAGGTATGTCCATTGACGAGGTAAAAAGAGCCATCGATAAAAATCCAGATGCCAAAGCAATCTTTGTCAATAATCCTACTTATTATGGTATTTGTTCCGACTTAAAGGCCATTACTGAGCTTGCTCATCGTCATAATATGTACGTCCTAGTAGATGAAGCGCATGGAACCCATTTCTACTTCGGAGCGGATATGCCAATTAGTGCAATGGCAGCAGGAGCGGATATGTCTGCAGTCAGCATGCATAAAACAGGTGGATCATTGACTCAAAGTTCATTCTTGCTAAAAAATGCCCGCCTTAGCACAGGGCATGTGCGGCAAACGATTAACCTAACACAAACTACTAGCGGCTCATATCTGCTGCTTTCTTCTCTAGATATTTCTAGACGCAACTTGGCTCTAGACGGTAAAAGCATTTTCGCTAAAGCCTCTTCTCTTGCCAACTATGCACGAGAAGAAATTAATAAAATTGGTGGTTACTACGCTTTTTCCACAGAACTTATTAATGGAGATTCGGTGTTTGATTTTGATCAAACCAAACTATCTGTCCATACCAGAGAAATTGGGCTGGCAGGAATTGAGGTTTATGACATTCTCCGTGATGATTACGGAATTCAGATCGAATTTGGAGATATCGGCAATATTTTAGCGATCATTTCTGTTGGGGATCGTGCTTTGGCCTTGGAACGTCTAGTATCTTCTATGTCTGAAATAAAAAGACTGTATATGAAGGACAAAACGGGAATGCTTGATCATGAGTATATTAATCCAGAGGTGGCGATGGCACCACAGCAAGCCTTCTATACCGATCAGCGTTCAGTGGCTATCGAAGACAGCACAGGGTGTATAAGTGGAGAGTTTGTTATGGCCTATCCGCCAGGTATTCCTATTTTGGCGCCGGGAGAACGTATAACAGAAGAAATCATCGATTATATTGATTATGCAAAGTCCAAAGGCTGTTTCCTGACAGGTACAGAGGATATGACCATTGAAAACATCAGAGTAGTGGAGGAATAAACAATGGAATTATGGTATACAGAACCGCACACAGACAACGTTCGCTTTTCCATCAAAGTGGATAAGCCTCTTTATACAGGGCAGAGTGAGTTTCAAAGAATCGACGTCTTTATCTCTAAAGAATTCGGTACCTTTTTTACCCTGGACGGCTTAATGATGGTTACTGAAAAGGACGAATTTATTTATCATGATATGATTGTTCATGTGCCTATGGCAACTAACCCAAAGATTAAGAATGTCTTAGTGATTGGCGCAGGCGATGGCGGAACAGTAAGAGAACTAACCCGCTATAGTACCATTGAAACTATTGACATGGTGGAAATCGATAAAATGGTGGTGGATGTGTGCAGAGAATATTTGCCCCAGACCGCCTGCAAGTTGGATGACCCAAGAGTAAACTTGTATTTTGAAGATGGGCTAAAATTTGTTCGCTCCAAAGCAAACGAGTATGATTTAATCATCGTTGATTCGACTGATCCCTTCGGACCAGGGGAAGGGCTGTTTACAAAAGAATTCTACGGCAACTGCTCTAAGGCTTTAAAAGAGGATGGCATCCTGGTTAACCAGCATGAAAGCCCCTATTATAAAGAATATGCTAAGTCCATGCAAAGAGCCCATAAGCGTATTCAGGACTATTTTCCGGTTTGTAGGGTTTATCAAGCGCACATACCAACCTATCCGTCGGGTCACTGGCTGTTTGGTTTTGCCTCCAAAACGTACGATCCACTGACAGATATTGACGAGCAGGCTTGGAACAATCTTGGACTAAAAACAAAGTATTATAACACAGAAATTCATAAAGGGAGTTTTGCTTTGCCTAACTACGTATTGGATCTTTTAGTGAACGCAGGGGAGTGAACTCGTTCAACTAAAGTTGAACATCGAGTCTTCGGTGACGTAAGTCTCCAGTGGAGACTTATGCCGAAGGCGCAGATCCGCAAACGAAATACTTTCGCGCCGTAGGATGGACTCTACCACCTTCGCCGCTAAGTGTTTCTACTGGGAAGGCGGCTTGGCGATACTCTATCCTACGCCGGTAGGTATTCCTTTGGGGATAGCGGCTTCGGCGATACTCTCCACTGGAGACTATCGTCACCGAAGCGGAGCCGGGGGTACCACTCCCACTTGTAGAAGTGGGAGTCTTACGATTGGATAAATGCAACAGCAACTCTTTTGCAGAAAACAGAGTTAACTGTTGCATTTAATACATTCATTCCTAAGCGATGGAAAACGCTCGGCATATATTGCCGAGCGTTTAAAGTTCTCTTCTTAAAATAAGTGTCTACTATTCGTGGTGTAGTTCATCTTAAGTTTGACCATCTGGTATTAGTAAAACTCTAGATCTTATTGAGGCATTGTAAATATGGTGTTGCTTACAGTGTAAATACGATATTGCTTATAATAACTACTGCAACTCCAACGGCGAGGGCTAAATATGGAAGATATCCAGCCTTTTTCTCTACCATCGAACCATCTGGCATAATCAAATCCTCATACATCTTATCAGGGAACTTTCCTTTGTCTGTAACATAGTGACGGTACAAGAACACAGGAATAATTAAGGAAGCCATAATCAGACCAGTCGCAAGTGTACCGCTACCCCAGACTTTAGCACCGGCACCCATAAACATCAGGTTCGTAAAACCTAGTAAGGTATTAACACCAATCAACCAAGACGGTGCCTTCCAAGGGCGATCTATATGGCCATTATCTAAGCGATGGATCCAGCCCGAGTTAAGATTAAGGAAGTTGAAGATGATGTATCCTACATTAGATGCTGCCAACACAAACAAATAATCAGACATCATCAATAATATCAGATTAAAAGTTAGGTCTGTCCACATAGCCTTTGTAGGTGCACCATGTGAATTTACATGTGATAAATATTTGGGTAGCCATCCATCAACAGAGGCTTGATAGAGAGTTCGAGCAGAACCTGCCATCGATGTCATGATAGACAGTAATAGAGCTAATATCAACATTACAACAATTACGTTTGCCACGATAGGTCCGGCATGAATCATACCTGCCATCGCTGCAGCTACACCGGAGCCATCCAAGATGCCCGGATCTGTCATTCCTGTTACACCCAAAACTCCTTGAAAGGTCAAAGGAACCATTATGAACACGAACATGCATAGTAGTCCAGAATAAAATATTGCTTTAAAGGTATCAGTTTTTGGGTTTTTAAACTCACTTGTATAGCATACTGCAGTTTCAAACCCATAGGTTGACCACGCCGCAATAAACATCCCACCTAGGAACAGCGTCCAACCACCTGTATTCCAGGCGCCACTGATAGGCGCAAATGGGGCGAAATTCGCACTTATAACATCACCAGTGAATAACGGAACAACTCCAATCAAAATCAAAGGTAATAGTGCGGTAATTGCCATAATCATCTGAATTTTAGCAGCTTTTGCAATTCCACGGTGTTGAGCCATAAAGATAAAAACAAGAATAACGGCACCCAGGATAAAGGTAGAATTAATTCTTAAGCTTAATCCCTCTTTAACAGCACCTAGGTTGAAAAGCGTTATTTCCCAGGTTCTAATAGCAGAAGTCTCCGGGAAGAATAATGTGAGAATATAACCGGCTGCCAGCCCAGTTCCGATTGCTAATACCGGTGACCATGCAAACCAATTACACCATGTTGAAAGTGGGGCTACAAGCTTGCTATAACGTACCCAGGCAATTGCTCCATAAACTGAAGCGCCGCCGGATTTACTAGGAAACAACCCAGCGATCTCCGCATAGGTAAATGACTGTAAAAAGCCCATAAAAATCGAAAGAGTCCAGACAGCCCACGACGGTGCACCGATCGTGGCTGCGATACCACCTATGGAGAATAATACCAGTGCAGGCACGCCGCTTGCTACCCAAAAAGCGCCTGTCCAGCTGAGAGAACGCTGAAGTTGATTAGTACTCGTTATTGATGCTTCTTGTCCCTTAAGACCAAGTTCCGCCATTCAAATCATCCCTTCATACTAATTTTTACTCTTGAGTTTTGTATTCTCACCTCTTTACATGTTTAGTACTTAACTACTAGACAAAATTTTTGCGAATTATTACCTCTCCTAATATTTCAAGAGGTAATAATTCGAAGAACTTCTCTGGGGCTCATTGCACGTAGATAAGCTTCTACAGGAGCTCCCGTTAAAACTTAGGCTAAAATTTTCACTTGCATCAGACATCAAACTTCCCACCCGTTAATCTATAGCTTTATTGGGGGACATATCACAAAAACTAAGGGCAGACACCTCCTTCATAGGACACCGCTTAGAATTAGTTATTACGTTTTTAGGAAAAAATTCCTAAAAAAAAGTCGAAATTAATTAAAATATTCCGACAACATATGGTTAAAAAAAATGTCAAAAATAATTCAAATATTCCGACAATATATTTTTATCACGATACGGACAGCATGTCAAGACTGATACCCATAGCAATTGGCTATACTCATGATACGTAGCGGGTAAAACTTGTTCTTAAAAATACAAATATTATCCGTGACAATTTAGAATTTATAACAAAATTACTTGTTAATTTTGAATAAATGACAAGATAATGCGGATAAACCTTCATAAAGTGTGTCATTTGTAGTTTGGTACGGCGGAATTAGTCTGACATTAAAGCACACTTAACAGAAATAGCCCTTTGAATATTAATGTAATTATTAGCATAGGATCCTAATTTTAGCAACCCCAGGATTACTAAAGTAGATATCAATAAGAGCATTAAAAGAGCAGTCAAAGACAGCCTTTTTTAATGCTCTTTATTGTTGTTCTAAAGAATTTGAGAAACTCAATTCCTTCCTATTATTTCTGTCTGTACATATTGAATATTCGCAAGCTAAGCTTTCCAAATAACAAGGGATAAAGTATGGATTTCTTGGAAATATTAAGGAGTGTCTGAGGCATTTGTAAAATAAAAAGTGCCAAGAGATTGGCCCAACCGAAATATGGCCCAAAGAAGGTCATATACTCTACTATTGGAGGGGTGCCAGTGGAACATTCCGTGCAATTAGGGACGCAATATTATCGGGAGAGTATCTGTGAACGTTTACGCGAACTGCGTGACCAAGAAGAACTCCCTTTTCAAATTATAGAACACCAGCAGGGGAAACGCTGGATTATTCAGTGTCAGTTTCAAGACCCTTCGTTGGAAGTAACGGAAAATGAGGGTATGGTCCGAAAAATCCACCGCTATTATTTAGCGAATGCCTTAGCGGAGACAATTTTACTTCATTGGGAAAAGGACCATGTTGTTCAAATGCTTAAAAAAAGGCGTTACTTAATGCAAGACAACTGGCAATTACTACTTAATAAGGCTTTGGATTATTTAAATAAAGGATTAGGACAAGTTCGAGGATATCGTGTCCACCGCAAGACTAGACTTGTTACACAGATTCTAAGCTGTTTAGATCACAGTTCTGTTTTTGATATCGAGGGGTTTTTACGGTTTCGTGCCCAGGAGTACAAGACCGAAGTGAATAAAGCGGTGGAATTCGCGATCGATGAGTATGTGCTTGAAAAAGAGTACTTGGAATTTATTCAACTGCTAAAACACTTTGTAGATAGCCAAAGGCCTAGATTAGATTGTCTGCACGTTGGAATTACGCCACAAGGAAAGTTCCATCTTTATAACAACGAAGAGGTTAAAGTTACTCATCAGTTCCTTGAAGATTACCAACTCGACAATGTCCATGAACTAGGCTATGAGGATTTATTAGTAAGTGCCCTAATTGCTGTTGCACCTCGCCAGATCACCTTGCATATTCGTTACGATGGATACAAAGATACGCTACAAACGATTCGGAACGTTTTTGGGGATCGTGTACACGATTGTAATGGTTGTTCCTTTTGTGAAAAGTTTTGACAGATAAGCAAGTTCTTGTTATAATAGTTAATACCTTTAATACTTTGATTTTTTGCATGACATAAGGGCTTTGTAGATTGTGGTAGATAGTATTGTTATGGCACATACTGAGTTACAAATCGTTGAAAGGGAGAGTATCCTGATTTCTATCGTGCAAGAGAGGGAATGCTAAGGCTGTGAGCATTTCTCACGAACGTATAGGAGAAAACCACCCTTGAGTGTAAGGCTGAAATAAGTAAGCTGAGCCGTACCCCGCGTTAAGGGAGATCGAGTGAAAGGTATTTATAGATCCTTTCAATTGGGTGGAACCACGGGAGTAAACTCTCGTCCCTACTAGGGACGAGAGTTTTTTGTTTTACTAATCAGAAAGTATAACTTTTCGTTACATACTGCAAGAAGGCTAATACGTGCGAAGACAGTGTCTTCGGGCGCTAGCCAAGTTTTCTAATACTTTCTGGAAGGCCTCTTATCGCCATCACGGAATCTAGCCAATCCACACTGCAGGAGTATGCGTAATGAGTTGCAGTGTGGCGATAAGCACGTTCCTTCGCCACGAAGTATCATTTTGGGTGTGTGGCTCGGCGATACTATCCACTGGAGAGTATCGTGCTTATCGTCATGGCGGTGTTCTAATCTCGAACATCCTTGTTCGAGTCTTGGCCAGCGCATCAGTGCAACTAATGCTACCGCCTAGGCCTTAAGACGTGGCGCTAACTAAGTTATCTAAATCGTAAGACTCCCACTTCTATAAGTGGGAGTGATACACCTTATTCTGCTTCGGTGGGGGTAGAGTCCCCCACCGAAGACTCGATGTTCAACTTTAGTTGAACGAGTTCACTAATAAATTACTAAGGAGTGATTTCTAATGATTCAAGTTACTTTAAAAGACGGCTCAATACGTGAGGTTGAAGCAGGAACGACTATAGCGGAACTTGCGGCCTCCATTTCACGGGGATTGGCGAAGGTGGCTGTAGCCGGGAAAATCAATGATAAGATGAAGGACCTTTCCTATCAACTTACAGAAGATACGGCGGTGGAGATCGTAACCATAGATAGTGATGAAGGATTAGATGTATTAAGACACTCCACGGCACACTTGATGGCCCAAGCTGTAGGTAATTTATTTCCAGGAACGAAATTTGGGATTGGTCCGTCGATTGCTAAAGGCTATTACTACGATTTTGACTCTGAACATATCTTTACTCCAGAGGACTTAGCGAGCATAGAGAAGGAAATGAACCGTCTTGTCAAGGAGAAGCATACTTTTGAGCGGAGAGAAGTCTCTCGTGCCGAGGCCCTAAGCCATTTTGGGGAATTGGGTGAAAAATATAAGGTTGAGCTCATCGAGGGCCTTCCAGATGACGCCACAATTTCAATGTACACTCAAGGGAACTTCACTGACCTTTGCGCTGGACCACATCTTCCATCGACTGCAAATGTTAAAGCCTTTAAACTTATGAACTTGGCAGGCGCGTATTGGCGCGGGAGTGAGAAAAATAAAATGCTTCAGCGCATCTACGGAACAGCCTTCGCTAAACCTTCTGATTTGGAAGATCATTTGTTTAAATTGGAAGAAGCTAAACGGCGTGACCATCGTAAGCTCGGTTTAGAGCTTGATCTCTTTAGCTTACACGAGGAGGGTCCTGGTTTTCCGTTTTTTCATCCTAAAGGTATGATCTTGCGTAATGCGCTAGAAGATTTCTGGAGGCAGGAACACCGTAGACGCGGATATCAAGAGATTAAGACTCCAATTATTCTGAATCGTTCAATGTGGGAACAATCCGGACACTGGGATCATTATAAAGAAAATATGTATTTCACTGAAATCGATGATCAAGATTTTTGCGTGAAACCCATGAACTGTCCAGGCGGCATGATTATGTTCAAGACCAAAATGCGCAGTTACCGTGACCTGCCACTTCGAGTTGGAGAACTGGGACTTGTTCACCGTCATGAACTTTCTGGTGCGCTCCATGGTTTACTAAGAGTTCGAAACTTTACTCAGGATGATGCACATATTTTCATGCTTCCATCTCAAATTAATGAAGAACTTATTGGAGTCATTGAGCTGGTAGACTATTTCTACAAAGTATTTGGCTTTGAGTATAATGTAGAATTGTCGACCCGTCCTGAAGATTCCATGGGCTCAGATGAGGACTGGGAAACGGCGACCAACGCACTTCAAGCAGCCTTAGAGGACAAAGGAATAGATTACAAAATTAACCCAGGAGATGGGGCCTTTTATGGGCCTAAGATCGATTTTCATGTACGGGATTGCCTCGATCGGACTTGGCAGTGTGGGACGATTCAACTAGATTTTCAAATGCCTGAGAAATTTGACTTGTCCTATATTGGAGAAGACGGCCAAAAGCACCGTCCAGTCATGGTTCACCGAGTTGTGTATGGAAGTATCGAACGATTTATCGCTCTTCTAACAGAACATTATGCTGGGGCTTTCCCTGTTTGGCTGGCACCAATCCAAGTACGTATCCTGCCGATTAGTGAGCGACATCACGAATATGCTAAATCACTTGCTTCGCGCCTCAACGAACTCGATATAAGAGTAGAAACAGATGAGCGAAAAGAAAAGATTGGTTATAAGATTCGAGAAGCTCAAACGGAAAAGATACCGTTTACGTTAGTTGTCGGAGATCAGGAAGCGGAGTCTAACATGGCTGCAGTTCGAAGGTACGGTCAAGGAAATGCTGGAGAAAAGATGACGATCGATGCGTTTATCGAGCTCATCCAGGAAGAAATTAAGAGTAAGAAAATGCTGAAAGCTAATCTCAAAGTAGATTAAGTTGGCTGAACTAAAGTGTAATGTGTTGAGCTAAGATAATAGCAGAGGATTGGGAAGATAATGAATGGCAAGGTTTGGGATTGACAAGAGAATTGTTTTGATGTAAGATATTTGATGTCAAGCAGAAGCCATCCGCTTCTCACCTTACGGCACTTGTCGATAAGGTATCTTCTGGTCCTGAGCTGAGTGTTTGCTCGCGATTGTTTAGAAGACGGGTGGTAATTCATCCGTCTTTTTGTTTTGAGCTGATATAATTTTATGGAGGTGGTTTCTTATTAGCAAGGACTTAAGAATCAATGACGAAATCCGGGTTAGGGATGTTCGTCTCGTCGGTGAAGAAGGAGAACAACTGGGGATCATGGCGGCTAAAGATGCTTTGAGCCTGGCAATCGAGAAGACGCTAGATCTCGTTGAGATTGCACCGACAGCCAAACCCCCGGTATGCAAATTGATGGACTACGGTAAGTACAAGTATGAACAAGCTAAACGAGACAAAGAAGCTCGTAAAAAGCAAAAAAGCATGGAAATCAAAGAAGTCAAACTACGTCCGAACATTGAGGATCATGACTTCGAAACCAAAGCCCGTAACGCCCAACGTTTTCTGCTGGATGGGGATAAAGTTAAGGTGACGATCATGTTCCGCGGACGGGAAGTGACCCACCCTGAGCTTGGTAGAGCGTTATGTATCAGACTTGCCGAGTTTTGCAAAGCGGAGTCTACTGTAGAGCGAGAAGCAAAACTTGAGGGTCGAAATATGATCATGATTTTAGCTTCGATTAAACACGACTAATAGCAAAAGGGGGATTACGAAAATGCCTAAAATGAAAACACACCGTGGTGCAGCAAAGCGCTTTAAGAAAACAGGAACCGGCAAAATTGTCCGTATGCATGCATTTACAAGCCATATTTTGGAGAAGAAGTCACCGAAAAGAAAACGGAAGTTACGCCAATCGACTGTCATGCATAAAAGCGATGCAAAACGGATTGCTAATTTAATCGCTTATCTATAAAACTTGAGATAAAAGGAGGTCTTCTGGAATGGCCCGTGTAAAAAAAGGCGTAACCAAGCATAAACGCCATAAAAAGATATTAAAGTTAGCAAAAGGATATCGTGGGGGAAAAAGTAAGCTCTATCGCCCTGCGAATGAACAAGTCTTAAAGTCTTTAGCTTATTCTTATGCCCACAGAAAAGATAATAAAGGCAACTTCCGTAAACTTTGGATTGCCAGAATCAACGCAGCTGCCCGCATGAATGGTTTGTCTTACAGTCGTATGATGAATGGCTTGAAAAAAGCTGGAGTTACCGTAAATCGAAAGATGTTGGCAGAGCTTGCAATTAGCGATGCTGTAGCATTTACTGAAATCGTTAATGTTGCCAAAGTGCAAATCAAAGGATAAGTTAGGAGGGTGCAAATGCATCCTCTTTTTACTTGGAGGTGGCTAGAATGATCGAGTCCTTACAAAACGAGCAGGTAAAATATGTAGTCTCTTTACAAAGGCGTAAAGCTCGTGAAGAGGCCCAATTGTTTGTTATTGAAGGATGGCGATTCGTTGAAGAGGGGGTGCGCAGAAATGCGCCAATCAAAAAAATTTTTTATTGTTTAGAACGTGAGCCGTTAGAGTGGCAGCCTCTTCTTACAAGGCTACGTGAGCAATGCATCCCTTTTGAGGAAGTAGATGCGCGAGTTCTTCGTAAAATGAGTGCAACAGAAGAACCCCAAGGGATTTTAGCTGTCGTACGGCAAACAAACTATTCCTGGTCAGATCTATATATTAATCCGAAAACAGTCGTGCTTATTATAGATGGCATTCAGGATCCAGGAAATCTAGGCACGATTCTACGTACTGCGTTAGCTTCGGGAGTCCGCTATGTTTGTTTGACCACAGGGACCGTTGATTTATATAACCCAAAAGTGTTGAGAAGTACAATGGGAGCTGTCTTTTCCTTAGTCCTCCTACCCGATCAACAGCCAGAGGATATTTTGGACTTTTGTCGGAGACAGAGGTTGAGTGTCTTTATGGGGGATATCCAAGGTGTCCCTATTTACCAGACAAAACTATCGGATGGCCCCCTTGCCCTTGTTGTTGGAAACGAGGGCAAGGGCCCATCCCTATCATTTCGGGATGCGGATATCCAGCAGGTTACGATTCCAATGGAACAAGAAGTAGAGTCACTTAATGTGGCGATAGCTACAGGGATCTTGCTCTATGAAATTGTTCGCCAAAGGGATTTCTTGTAAAACATAGAACGGATATGCTATAATTTTATTGTACTAGTCAAGAAGGTATAAACTGACTGTTTACAGTCAGAAATGATAACTTTCTGGAAGGTCTAGCCAAGTTTTCTAATGAGCATAACTGAAACGTTATTTTAGTTTGTATAAAGCGATGATCAGGTTAAAAGGAGTATTTTCTTTCCAGGGAGGCATGGCCTAAGATTGTGAGCCAGCTAAGAAAGCTACCCACCTTCTCATGTTTGAAGAGGTTAAATTTCACCTGGGAGTGGTCTACTGATCTGTAGGTAGGCCCGGTCTCCACCGTTAAAGGGAACTTAAGTGTGGCTAATTGGCTAAACTAGGGTGGTACCACGAGATAGACTCTCGTCCCTTTCGAGGGGCGGGTGTTTTTTTATACTAATCAGAGAGTATAACTTTGTTGTATACTGCAAGAAGGGTAATACGTGCGAAGACAGTGTCTTCGTCTGGAAGCATAAGGGCAACTAAGGCGGCCGCCTGCGCAAGGCTTGGCGCCAGCCAAGTTTTTTAATTAGCAAGATTCCGTAATGGATTGGAAAGGGTGGTTTACTTGAAGAGTGAAATACTGCGCATCAGAGAAGAGGCCCTACGAAAACTAGGGGAGCTGGAAAGGCCTGAAGCACTCCAAGAGCTTAAAGTAAAAGTCCTTGGTAAAAAGGGGTCTTTAACCGCTTTGCTACGTCAAATGGGTAGCTTAAGTCCTGAAGAACGACCAATTATGGGTCAAGTGGTGAACGAGGTTCGCAGCAGTCTAGAACAAGCGTGGGAAGAACGTAGTGCAGAGTTAGACGCGATGGCTCTACAGAAAAGATTAGCTACAGAGCGAATTGATATTACGTTACCGGGGATTCGTGTTTCTCGGGGACATTATCATCCTCTCACACAAGTAATAGAAGAGATTGAAGATATCTTTTTAGGTATGGGATTTCAAATTGCCGAAGGACCAGAAATTGAGTCAGATTATTATAACTTTGAAGCTCTTAATCTTCCGAAGGAGCATCCGGCACGTGAAATGCAAGATTCTTTCTACATCACTGAGGAAATTTTGCTTAGAACGCAAACCTCTCCTGTGCAGATTCGAACGATGGAGAAACTCCATCCTCACCTTCCAGTGAAAATCATTGCTCCAGGGAAAGTCTATCGTAATGATGATGATGCGACTCATTCTCCGATGTTTCATCAGGTAGAGGGGCTTGTTGTTGATCATGGAATCCGCATGTCAGATCTTAAGGGGATTCTCTTGAATTTCTCTCGCGAAATGTTCGGTGACTCTAGAGAGATCCGTTTAAGGCCGAGTTTTTTTCCTTTCACAGAGCCTAGTGCAGAAGTTGATGTTTCCTGTATGCTTTGTGAGGGAGCGGGATGCCGTCTCTGCAAAGGAACTGGATGGATTGAAATTTTAGGATCGGGTATGGTTCATCCAAAAGTTCTGAAAATGGGCGGATATAATCCGCAGGAAGTCACGGGATTTGCCTTCGGTATCGGAGTAGAGCGCATTGCCATGCTCAAGTTTGGGATTGAAGATATGCGGCTCTTGTTTGATAATGACTTGCGATTCTTGCAACAGTTTTAAGGGGGAAAGGTCATGAAAGTCAGTCTAGAATGGTTGCGCGAACTGGTTGATATAGACCAAAGTGCAGAAGAGTTGGCGGATACTCTAACCCGTGGCGGCATTGAAGTTGAGGATGTCGAGAACCTGAATAAGGGATTTGAAAAAGTGGTAATCGGAGAAATAGTCAGTTTGACAAAGCATCCGGATGCCGATCGATTGTTAGTTTGTGCTGTGAATGTGGGCCAAGAGGAAGTGACGATTGTTACTGGATCTCAAAATCTGCTACCTGGAGACCGGATTCCAGTTGCCTTAGTAGGAGCAAACCTTCCGAATGATGTCTCCATCCGAAAGTCCAAACTTAGAGGGGTTACTTCGTTGGGGATGCTGTGTTCACGTGGAGAGCTTCTTCTTGATGATACGGTAGGGTTAGATCGCAGTAAGGAAGGGATCCTTATTTTACCACCAACTGCTCCTATTGGAGAGAACTTTGGCCATTATTTAGGGCGTGAAGATAATGTCTTAGATTTGGAACTTTACCCGAACCGACCAGATTGTTTGGCGATGGTGAATGTTGCTCGTGAAGTGGCGTCTCTCACACGGAAAAAACCCCATTTGCCGAAGTGGGCAGAGCAAAATCAAGTATTTTCCCTTCCAACCACCCCGGATCTTAGGATTATCATCGAAGATAATGACTTATGTTGGCGTTATGCAGGGTTAGTGGTTGAGGATGTCCATATTGCATCTTCTCCAGAGTGGATGCAGCGACGGCTTAAAGCTGCAGGAGTTCGCCCTATAAATAATATTGTGGATATAACCAACTATGTTATGCTGGAAATGGGACAACCGTTACATGCCTTTGACCGAGATAAGATCGAGGGAGACATTCACGTCCGAGCAGCGTATCCTGGAGAACAAATCATTACCTTAGATGGAATAGAGCGGACACTTCAAATAGATACCTTGCTGATTGCGGATGACCGTCAAGCTTTGGCAGTTGCGGGGGTAATGGGTGGATTAAACAGTGAAGTGACGAAGAATACGAGTCGATTATTGATTGAATCTGCTCATTTTTCTCCAGTTAGTGTCCGTCGGACAAGCCGTCGATTAGGCCTCAGGTCGGAGGCTTCGAACCGCTTCGAAAAGGGTATCGATGTCTCTAGAACCGTGGCGACACTAGGTCGAGTTTCTGATTTGCTCCTAGAACTAGGGGCGGGGCACCCTGTTGCCCTTGTGGATGAAGTCAAGCACCTCCCTTCTCACCGTCAAGTTAGTCTATCTACTAAGCATACGTCTACTGTCCTAGGAATTGAACTCGAGATATCAGAGATCCACCAAGTGTTAGAGGATTTGAACTTTGAGTATAAGGAAAACGACGGACTATTTCAGGTTGAGATACCAACCTACCGCTCAGATATTGAAATTGAAGAAGACCTTATGGAAGAAGTTGCTCGTCTGAGTGGTTACGATCGAATCCCAACCACTCTTCCTCAAGGAGATCAAACACAAGGCAGGAGAACCCCTGAGCAAGAGTTTCGCCGACGGATGAGTAAAGTCTTAACACAGTCTGGGATGGATGAGGTACTTACTTATACGTTCACCCGCGCAGAATCAGATGCTATGTGGGGAAGTGCAAAGCATTCGATTCCCTTGCTTAATCCGTTGCGGGAAGAACTTGGTGTAATGCGCACCTCCCTTATCCCAGGCCTCCTAGATGTGGCTGCGCGGAATGTTGCACGTCGGAATATGGATGTGAGCATTTTCGAGATAGGAAATACGTATTGGGGAGACGAGCAACCTTTGCTGAAGCTTCCGAGGGAAGAATTGAGAGTGGCCGCAGTCGCAGTGGGTAAGAATGAACGACATTGGCTAAACCAGCCCGTTAGTTATGACTACTATTATCTGAAAGGAATTATGGAAGGATTAGCTTTGGAATTTGGGCTCAAACTGGAATACCGTGTAGCTGAAAATCAATCCTTACTACATCCCGGACGTTCGGCTGACGTTTATCTTAAAAAGAAGTGTATTGGCTTCCTTGGAGAAATTCACCCCTCTCTAGAAAGGGAGTGGGGGCTTGAACGAGCGGTCGTCTTCGAATTAGAATTGACCCCCTTGTTTGAGCAGATAAGACAAACCGTACGTGCTCATTCTATCCCTCGTTTCCCTGCAATACAAAGAGATCTGGCCGTGGTCGTGGCCGTTGAGACTTCAGCTAATGCGGTAATGGCTAAAATGCGAACGCTCGGCGGGGACTTATTGCAACAAATCGAAATATTTGATGTCTATACAGGAAACCCTATACCAGATGATCACAAAAGCTTGGCATTCTCGTTACGTTACCAGTCCTTAGAACGAACGTTGACAGATGAGGAAGTAAACCTACTTAATTCGCGTATTTTAGAAGGAATTCAGCAGGATTTCGGTGCGGAACGGCGAAAATAAAGAAAGATGCGCTGGCCATGGATGGCCGAGTGTCCCTGTAGCCATGGACGGCGAGAAGGGACCGCTGGCCATGACTCGAACAAGGATGTTCGAGATTAGAACACCGCCATGACGATAAGCAGACGAGCTTATCGCCACACTGCAACTCATTACGCATACTCCTGCAGTGTGGATTGGCAAGGCGCCGTGATGGCCGAGTGTCCCTGTAGCCATGGACGGCGAGAAGGGACCGCTGGCCATGACTCGAACATGGATGTTCGAGGTTAGAGCATCGCCACACTGCAACTCATTACGCATACCCCTGCAGTGTGGATTGGCTAGATGCCGTGATGGCAAGGTGTCGTGACGGCGAGAAGGGACGTAGTACAAGAGAGCGAGGGAAGATTGTGGCACATGAACCAGTCAAAATCATCGTCGAGATTTATGGAGAAAAGCATGTGGTCCGCGGTGATGCTACAGCGCCGTATATCCAAGGGTTGGCGTATGAGGTTGATAAGAAGATGCGTCTGATCGCTCAACGGCTACCTCGCTTGAGTGTTCATCAGATTGCTGTTTTAACCGCTTTAAATCTAGCTGATGAACTTGCTAAGTTACGAGAAGAACAAGAAACTTTAATGCAACTGCTTGGGGAAAAGACAGAGTAGCATAAGCATGAGGTACCGAGAATGAGATTTAAAATTGGAAAAAACTTAAATAGTGTTAGAAAAAAGCGGCGATTAAGTTTAGACAAAGTAGCTGAATTAACAAGCGTCAGCAAAGCAATGTTAGGGCAGATTGAAAGAGGGGAGTCTATTCCTTCAGTAAACATCCTATGGAAAATCGCAACAGGGCTAAAAGTATCTTTTTCCTCCCTATTAGCCGACGTGGAGGAAGACAAAGAGACTCTTTTAATACATCATTCAAATATTACGCCGATCATTGAAGAAGATGGGCAGATGAGAATATATCCACAGTTCATTTTTGAAAGCAATAGAGGCTTTGAAGTGTTTAACATTGAACTTGAACCAGGCTGTATTCATAGATCACCTCCTCATGATGAAGGGGTTGAAGAATATATTAGCCTTCTTGAAGGAGTCTTAGAAATAGTCATCGGAGAGAATGTCTATCTGTTGAATAAAGGGGATGCGATCCGATATCTTGCCAATAAAGAACACATTTACCGTAATATTTCCGATCAGCTCACCATTTTTCATCATCTGATTTATTATTTTGCTTAACTAAAATAAGGCTGTAGTTATAATGAAACACGACTAGCATCTGACTTTGTCGTGTTTTTCTATGTACTAGTAAGACCGCTATACCGCTAACGAGGCACCACGAAATGAGTTTTGTTCAAAGCAAAAAAATAATTATGTTCCAATAATCTATTGAGCGTTATAGCGTATACATGGTATACTTTACAAAATGTGCGTTATAGCGCTTGAGGATAGATGTTAGGAAGGAAGTTTTCAAAATGGATCATTTAATATTATTCGTAAAAAGGATAAGGAGTGAGGCGTCGATCTCCGCCATTGTCGCGGGGTTAATCGCCGTTACTGTTGGATTTGCAGGACCCGTGCTCCTAATTTTTCAAGCTGCGAAGGCCGCTGACTTAAGCAATTTACAGCTATCATCGTGGATATGGGCAATTTCCATCGCTAGTGGACTGACGTCCATAATTTTAAGTATTCGATTCAAGGCACCTGTAATTACTGCATGGTCAACACCAGGGGCTGTAATGTTAATCTCAGGGTGGAGTGTTTATGCCTATTCGGATTCGATTGGTGCATTCATTTTTTCGGGGGTACTTATTACTATCCTTGGATTTACGGGTCTTTTTTCCTCCTTTATGAAACGGATCCCTTACGCAATCATCACAGCAATGCTAGCAGGGATTCTACTTAAGTTTGGTGTGGATGTCTTTGTTTCCTTAAAACAGTTGCCTTTGCTAGCGCTACCTATGATATTAAGCTATCTGGTTGCTAAACGTTGGTTCCCACGCTATGCAGTCGTTATAAGTTTACTGCTAGGTCTCTTGATTTCATATAGTCTAAACATAGTAAACTTTGAAGGGGCTAGTGTTTTTCTCGTTAAGCCAGTCTTTACTAAGCCCACATTTTCACTTGGTTCGATAATTGGGTTAGGGATACCACTCTGTATAGTAACGATGGCCTCGCAAAATGCTACAGGCATTGGAGTGTTAAGGGCTAGTGGATATAATACTCCAGCAAATCCACTTATAATTACTACGGGGGTTGCCTCAATCCTATTCGCTCCGTTTGGTGCCCATGGTATCAATTTGTCAGCTCTTATCGCTGCGATCTGTACCGGGAAAGAGGCTCATCTTGATCCAGATAAACGATACATTGCCGGAATTTCAGCGGGTCTCTTTTATATTATATTTGGCATTTTTGGCGCAACCATTGTTTCTGTTTTCGCAATGTTCCCCAGCGAATTAATCATAATTATAACTGGATTAGCATTGTTTGGATCGATCAGTTCAAGTCTAGCATCTTCAATGCAGGAAGAGGAAAAAAAGGAAGCTGCGTTGATTACGTTTCTGGTTACTTTATCCGGCATCTCAATTGCCGGAGTCGGATCACCGTTTTGGGGATTAATTGTTGGTATTGTTACTGATTACATATTATCGGGAGATCTAAGAAAAATGTTCTCATCGAAGACTATTATACAAATACTTGAAAAGAATCGAAAAGTAAGCTAGTGAAACGTCAATTGGGTATTGGTATTTCCCCAAAAATTACTCTACATTTTCTACATGCCAAAGGCACTTAAGCAATGTTGATGAATAAACTCTCTATAAATTCCAGTGTATACTGGGAAAAAGGCATTTTGATACTGATAGTGGGATTCTTAGGCCCACTTGCGAGTATATAAAATGCTTTTTTTTGTACTAGTTCTGAAGTATAACTTATCGTTACATACTGCAAGAAGGCTAATACGTGCGAAGACAGTGTCTTCGTGTGGGCGCTAACCAAGTTTCTCTAATTTTGAAAAAGTAGGAAGAGGAGAGAAGAATTAATTAAGAGACAGGTAACAAAAGAAAGGCAAGACACGGTACATCTAGCCAACTAGGGGAAAAGTTATGTGGGAATATTTAGAAATGCTAAATAGAGCATTATTCCCGATATTAGGAATGGAGTAGTATTTTATAAGAGACAATCTTAGGAAATGTTAAATTATTGAAAAATCATACTAAGTAGCAGATTTCGCCGTTTGACTAGATAAAACTTATAGAGTAACATACATTTCGTGAGTGAAATAAACGAGTAAGAAATATAAGAATTCGAAATATACGAGTAAGGAATAAACGCAGACGAAATAATTCAAAAAGAGAGGGAATTAAATGGAAAATATTAATCAAAGCACGAAAGTAGCAAACCTTTTTCAGGAAGTGATGATCCTTTTTAAGCAGAGCATGAATAAAGTTTTTGAGGATTCAGGCATTACTGTACTACAAGGCATGGTGCTTGGAATTTTAAGTATGGAAAATAGGATCAGGATAACCGAACTCAGTAGTAAGCTTAGTTTACCTAATAGTACTGTATCAGGGATTCTCGATCGGCTTGAAAAACAAGGAATGGTGGTAAGAGAACGAAGTCAAGAGGACCGAAGAGTCGTCTATGTAAGTATTTCTCCTCACTTTAAGGATATTCATCAAGACATGCGTGAAAATCTGAAGCTTAATATAGAAAACGTGATGAATCAAGGTACCTCACAAGACCTTAATGATATCTTTAAAGGTCTTAATACCCTTAAGAAACTCTTGATAGATCCTAAAAAATAATCATTAACGATTATAATACAAGGAGAAGATATAGATGATTAAATTGTTTAGATTTCTAAAACAATACACCATACACATAGCAGTTGTGATTGTGCTTCTGTTTGTACAAGTTCTTTCGGACCTCTATTTACCCACCTTGATGGCAGATATTGTTGATATAGGTCTAGTGAATAAAGATATTAATTATATTCTAAAAATTGGTGGTTTCATGCTGCTCATTGCAGCGGGAGGAACTTTATGCGCAATTATGGCAACTTATCTCTCCTCTAAAACAGCCGTAGGGTTCGGAAAAATATTGCGAGAAAAGATTTTTACTAAAGTTGAAAGTTTTTCCTTGCATGAGTTTGATAAATTAGGGACTGCCACTCTGATTACAAGAACGACGAATGATGTAACTCAAATTCAGCAAGTATCGGTTTTGATCCTTAGTATGATGATTACTGCGCCATTAACTTGTGTTGGTGGAGTTATCATGGCCTTGCGACAGGATACATCGTTAGCCTGGGTACTTGTGGTGGCAATTCCAATCCTGTTCGGTATCATTGGGATTACCTTAAAAAGAGGGTTACCTCTCTTTAAAGTAATGCAGGAAAAAATAGATAAATTAAATCTTGTTTTACGGGAAAAACTCACGGGGATCAGAGTGGTACGTGCCTTTAATCGCATTGAAAAAGAAAGGGTGCGATTTGATGATGCCAACGCAGACCTTATGGACAACTCAATTAAGGTCAATCTAATCATGGCTGTCTTAATGCCGGCAATGATGCTTATTATGAACTTAACTACTGTGGCTCTTGTTTGGTTTGGCGCTCTTAGAATAGACGATGGAACTATGCAGATTGGTTCACTTTTAGCCTTTATTCAATATGCTACTCAAATATTATTCTCATTACTGATGCTGGTAATGTTGTTTATCATGGTCCCTCGTGCTCAGGTTTCGGCAGTTAGAATCAATGAAGTACTGGAAACAAATCTCGACATTATTGATCCCGAAAAATCAAAACTAGCAAATAGTGAAAAAGGTTTAGTAGAATTTAAGGATGTTTCCTTTAGATACCCTGGTGCAGACCAACCAGCTCTGAGCAATATAACCTTTAGCGCAAAACCAGGTGAATTGACAGCAATTATTGGAGGTACTGGTTCAGGTAAATCCACGTTGATTAATCTGATTACCCGTTTCTACGATGTTGAAAGCGGTAGTGTTTTGGTTGATGGAGTTGATGTTCGAGAAATGAGTCAGAAAGAGCTTCGTGCTAAAATCGGTTTTGTTCCTCAAAAGACGGTGCTTTTTTCGGGGACCATTGCTGAAAATATTAAATACGGTAAAGACGATGCTACCATGGCAGAGATTGAACATGCAGCACAGGTTGCCCAAGCAAGTGAGTTTGTCTCTGGGATAGAAGCAGGCTTTGATCATCATATTGCCCAAGGAGGTACCAATGTTTCTGGAGGGCAGAAGCAACGTCTCTCCATTGCCCGGGCTTTAATTCGAAAAGCGGAGATCTATATTTTTGACGATAGTTTTTCTGCCCTAGATTTTAAAACGGATGCTAAGTTACGGGCAGCTCTTAAACCTGAAATTAAGGACTCTACGGTTTTTATTATTGCTCAAAGTGTCTCAACCGTTAGGAATGCTGATCGAATTATAGTCTTAGATGAGGGACAGATCTCTGGCATCGGGACGCATAAAGAACTGCTAAATACCTGTAAGGTATATCGAGAGATTGTAGCTTCGCAGTTGTCAGAGGAGGAATCAGCGTGAGCGAAAAACGTAAAGATGATATGCCCCAAAGAGGTTTCGGCGGAAGAGACGGGGGACCGATGGGATCCCTTGGAAAACCGGTCGAAAAAGCAAAGGATTTCAAGGGGACACTTTTCAGACTGCTTAGATATTTAAAGCCACAGAGAACTAAATTCATTGCAGTGTTTATATTTGCAATTCTGAGCACAATTTTTAGTATTGTTGGCCCCAAAGTCATGGGTAAGGCGATCACAAAAATCGGAGAAGGCTTCGCAGCCAAAATGATGGCTATAAAGATGCAACAGCCTATTCCGACCATGGATTTCACATATATCGGTCAGATCGTGTTAATTCTTTTAGGGTTATATCTTATTAGTGCGGCATTTAGTTATTCGCAACAATATATTATGGCCGGAGTTGCCCAAAAAACTGTTTATAATATGCGTAAGGAAGTTGATGAGAAGCTTTCGCGCTTGCCGCTTAAGTTCTTCGATGCTAGAACGCATGGCGAAATTTTGAGCCGTGTTACCAACGACGTTGATAATATCTCAACGACGCTGCAACAAAGTCTCACCCAACTAATAACTTCTATTGCAACGATTATTGGTGTTGTTGTTATGATGCTCTCAATAAGTCCGTTATTAACACTTATTGTTATTTTAACTCTGCCACTTTATATTGTGGTAACCATGAATGTTGCCAAACTCTCTCAAAAACACTTTGCTGCTCAGCAAAGATCACTAGGAGAACTAAATGGGCATGTTGAAGAAATGTACACTGGGCACAGAATTGTTAAGGCCTTTGGACATGAGGAAGAATCCATCGAAACCTTTAATGCTATTAATACTAAACTCTATACTGCTGGTAATAAAGCACAGTTTATTTCAGGTATAATAATGCCTTTAATGAGATTTGTCGGTAATCTAGGTTATGTTATTGTCAGTGTCGTTGGTGCTGTTTTTGCCATTAGGGGTTCCATTACTATTGGTGATATTCTAGCCTTTATTCAATATTCGAGACAATTCACTATGCCAATTGTTCAGACTGCCAATATCGCTAATATTATTCAATCAACTGTGGCATCGTCGGAGCGGGTCTTTGAACTATTAGATGAGGTTGAAGAATTACCGGATTATGCTGAAGCGAAAATTCTAGCCTTCCCTAAGGGAAACGTGAAATTTGATAACGTAGATTTCAGCTATAATGAAGAAGAACCACTCATTAAGGCAATGAATATTGACGTCAAACAGGGGCATACAATCGCTATCGTTGGGCCAACGGGCGCGGGTAAAACGACTCTTGTTAATCTATTAATGCGGTTCTATGAACTAGATGCAGGTAAAATCACAATAGATGGAGTTGATATCCGAGCTATCAAGCGTGGTGCTTTACGTAGTATGTTCGGCATGGTGCTTCAAGATACTTGGCTCTTTAACGGTACTATAATGGAGAATATAGCTTACGGTCGTGAAGGTGCTACAGAAGAAGAGGTTATGCAAGCAACAAGAGCTGCTCATGCCCATCACTTTATCAAGACACTGCCTGATGGCTATAACACAATCTTAAATGAGGAAGCTTCTAATATATCGCAGGGTCAGAAACAACTTCTCACCATTGCACGGGCCATCTTGGCAGATCCTGCAATCTTGATTCTGGATGAAGCTACGAGCAGTGTTGACTCAAGAACTGAGGTCTATATTCAAAGAGCTATGACGGAACTTATGCATGGCAGAACAAGCTTTGTCATTGCCCATAGACTTTCTACGATCAGAGAAGCAGAATTGATACTGGTTATGAACAAAGGAAGTATTATTGAAATGGGTAACCATAATCAGCTTCTTGCTCAGAATGGTTTCTATGCAGATCTCTATAACAGTCAGTTCGCTGGAGCAAACTTAGCGAATGAAGTAGTAGTATAAAGAAAGACATCTATGTATAAAAATGAGGTTATTTAATAAGTAAAGTAACATCAACGCACGTCGAGAGCAAAAAAAGAGGGTAATTTAATTTACCCTCTTAAAAGATTTAGGCTAGAATCATGCGGTCTGTATTCATGTGGGATCCACTGGCTTTCTCGAACATTTCGAGTAAGATACTTATCGTCATATTATTTCGCTCTATGCCTTTAATGTCGAGAATCACACGCCCCTCGTGCATCATAATTGTTCGATTCCCAAAGGTAAGAGCATGGTCAAGATTGTGGGTGATCATCAAAGTTGTTAGTTGTTGTTGTTCTGTTACACCACAGGTTAGTTCTAAAACCTTTTCAGCAGTCTTAGGGTCTAGGGCCGCAGTGTGTTCGTCAAGAAGTAATAGCTTAGGTTTTTGCAGTGTCGCCATTAGAAGGGTTAAAGCTTGACGTTGCCCTCCGGATAAGAGACTAACACGATGGGTTAAGCGGTTTTCGAGGCCCAAACCGAGTTTTTCTAGTTCTAAGCGAAACAAATCTCTTTCTTTGGAGCCAATGGCTGGGCGTAAGCGCCGAACTTTCCCTCTACGAAAGGCCATAATAAGATTTTCTTCAATGGTCATTGAGGCGGCAGTACCAGATAAAGGGTCCTGAAAAACACGGCTAATCAAGTTTGCCCGCTTATGCGCAGGAAGACGCGTAATTTCTATACTTTCGATGGAGATTTTCCCGGAATCCACCATAAAATTTCCTGCAATGGCGTTCAAAAGCGTCGATTTTCCTGCTCCATTACTACCAATTACTGTAACGAAATCATTCTGCAAAAGTTCCAGGTTCACATTATCTAAAGCCGTCTTCTGGTTAATGGTTCCTCGGTTAAAAATTTTCAACACTTGATGAACGGATAGCATATTATCGAGCCTCCTTTCCCCGCATCCTTTAACGCCATGACGCAATCTTTTTCCGAAGGCTTGGGGAAACTAAAGCGGTGATGACAATGATGGACGTGATCAATTTCAAGTCGGTCGGTGCCAGACCTAACTGCAAGACAACCGCAATGATTACGCGATAAAGAATGCCACCACAGATTACAGCGATAATAGTTCGGCCAATTGAAGAGGTTCCAATCAACACTTCCCCAATAATAACAGAAGCTAACCCAGCAATGATCATCCCAATCCCCATGCTGACATCAGCAAACTCTTGATTTTGAGCAACAAAGCTCCCGGCGAAGGCCACTAGTCCATTGGATAAAGCAAGGCCGAGGATTTTCATGAGATCCGTATTTACGCCGAGGCTTCGAATCATCAGTTCATTATCCCCGGTAGCCCTTAAGGCAAGCCCTAATTCAGTTCGGAGAAAGAAGTAAATGATAGAGCCCAGAAATAAGACAGAAACTAAGCTGAGCACCAAGACACCATACTCTTCCATGAATGGTAGTTTAGTAAAATCAGAGAAGACTGTCTGTGACCCAAGGAGTGAAATATTTGCTCTACCCATTACTCGTAAATTGATAGAATAGAGAGCAGTCATTGTTAAAATTCCTGAAAGTAAGGGTGTGATTTTAAACTTGGTATGAAGTATTCCCGTAAATAACCCGGCTAGGGTTCCGGCAATAAACGCCATTCCAGTGGCCACCCATGGATCAGTTCCTCCGACGATCAGTGACGCCGCAGTACCTGCACCGAGCGTAAAACTCCCGTCCACAGACAAGTCTGCATAATTGAGAATCCGAAACGTCAGATAGACCCCTAAAACCATGATAGCATACATTAAACCCTGTTCCGTAGTACCGAGCGCTATTTGTGCGGACATCTTCAACACCCCAATTATATTTGCTTCAACTAATCAACCAAATATCGCTCTTCAGTGCGCGTTCGATAAGACACACACACGCTAGATTTATTTAACTAAAATCGCCTTCTTCGAAATATCCTCTGGCACCGTTATGCCGAATAAATCAACGGTTGTCTGATTGATTACCGTATCAAATTCCTTTTGAGCTTCAATGGGCATATCTTGTGGCTTCTCTCCTTTGAAGACACGAATAGCCATTTCACCTGTTTGTTTTCCAAGCATTTTGTAGTTAATTCCGATTGTTGCTAAGGCTCCTTTATCAACAACGCTACTTTCCCCGGAAATAATGGGAATTTTGTTCTTGTTGGCGACCTGTACAACTGATTGGGCTGCAGAAACGACCATATTGTCTGTAGGCACGTAGATTGTATCAACTTTACCTACCAATGATTGGCTAGCTTGTAAAACATCCGCACTTGTTGTGACGGTTGCTTCCACAACCTCCAAGCCAAGGTCAGTGGCCACTTTTTTGGCTATTGCTACTTGCACCTGAGAATTTACTTCTCCTGCATTGTAGATGATCCCCACTTTTTTTACGGTAGGAACCAATTTCTGCATCAGTTCAAATTGTTCTTTAATGGGGTTCATATCGGTTGTTCCTGTAACATTTTTCCCTGGTTTTTCCATACTATTCACAAGTTTTGCTTCTACTGGATCTGTGACAGCCGTGATTAAAATTGGAATATCTTTGCTCGCACTCGCCATAGCTTGAGCAGAAGGAGTAGCAATGGCTAGAACAAGATCTAATTTGGCTGCGGCAAACTTTTGGGTAATGGATTGGAGTATGGACTGATCCCCTTGAGCATTTTGATAGTCGAACGTGAGGTTTTTCCCTACTTCATAGCCGTTTTCCTTTAGAGTCTCTAGAAACCCTTCTCGGGCACCATCCAAGGCCGGATGTTCAACGATTTGAACGATCCCAATTTTTAATTGCTTTTGCTCCTCGTTTCCCGTTGAATTTGCAGTCCCACATCCAACTAAACTGAGTAATAACACCAAACTTAAACCGAATGCTAGTAACTTTTTCACTATCATACCCCCTTCTTAATTAGGACATAAAAAATACACCTCCGCAGAAGTGCTCCGTAGCCCAACTCCTACTGTACTACCATACTACCAGCATTTAATTAATTTCATCTTAAAGTATATGCCCAAGGGTGTCAATAAAAAATTATATTATCAGCAGGTTTTGATTATACCATCTTCTATATAGGTAATAAAAAAAATTGGTAATACAAATATAGCTTTGCAAAGCATTTTTTAGATTTCATTTTTACTTGCATGACTTTGAAATCAGTTGAAATTCTGAGTTATGACAAACAAGATAATGATGGAAGCAATTGTACAAATTAAAGTTAAACAATTATAATAAAGTTATTGTCCAGCTCTAAGCAGAGGTTGGATATTAAATAAGTACACAATGTAGAAACAAGGGAAGTAATTTTATGGATGAAACAATAATAAAGCAATCCCAACCGCTAGAACTTTTGGCCCCGGCAGGAAGTTACGAGGCGTTTAAGGCTGCTGTGGAAAACGGCACGGATGCAGTTTACCTTGGAGGTAAAAGCTTTAACGCCAGGGCAAGCGCAACAAATTTTGAGATAGAAGAGTTGCAAAAGGCAGTTCGTTATGCTCATGAACGAGAAGTTAAAGTATATGTGACCGTCAATATTCTAATTGCAGATCAAGAGTTTCAGGATCTGTTGAACTATTTTTACGCATTACACGAAATAGATGTTGATGCAGTGATCCTGCAAGATGTGGGGGTCGCGGAATTAATTCAGATGGTTCTTCCGGAAATGGAAACCCATGCCAGCACACAAATGACGGTGAATACTAGCTGGGGAGTTCAGCATCTAGAATCTCTTGGCTTTAGTCGTGTGGTGTTGGCGAGGGAGACTTCGGCGGCTGAAATGAAAGCGATTACCGAAAGGACATCTCTAGATCTTGAAGTGTTTGTACATGGTGCACTTTGTATCGGCTATTCCGGACAATGCCTAATGTCGAGCTTTATCGGAGGACGGAGCGGAAACCGCGGCACGTGTGCTCAACCTTGCCGAATGACGTATCAGCTCGTAAATGAAGGAAAAGAGAACCTTTTATTACAAAAAAATACTGGAGAGCACTTGTTAAGTCCTCGGGATTTGAATTTAGTGGAGGAACTGGCCGAGTTAAAACGGATTGGAATACATTCTTTTAAAATAGAAGGTAGAATGAAACGGCCAGAGTATGTGGCCACTGTGATTCGACTCTATCGCCAAGCTATAGACCGGATCGGAGATCAGAGAGAAGGCAGTGTAGTTACTCCCTTGCTAACCTTAGGGGAGCATCAGGAATTATTGCAGGTGTTTAATCGAGATTTTACAAGCGGGTATTTCAGGGAAAACCTCGGCTCAGAACTTATGAGCTATAGTCGCCCGAATAATCGGGGGACACGTCTCGGTCGAGTAGCAAGCTTAGAAGCTGGGCGTTTATCTCTCAAACTGGAGGCCGCTTTGCACCCTGGGGATGGAATAGAATTTTGGACAGGTCGTGGGCGAGAAGGGGTAACAGTTGGACTGATCTGGAAGGACCAAATCGAGGTTACTGAAGGATTGCCCGGGGAAACCGTGCAGATAGAGTTTTTCGGAATAGCACAACCTGGAGACCGAATTTTCAAGACCAATGATGCTTTACTCATGGAAAAAGCTCGGCTGAGTTTTCAAGAGGGACGAGAGCAACGCAAAAATCCGTTAACCATGCGTTTGTCTGGGCATGTCGGGGAGAAATTGTGTTTAGAGGTCAAAGACAGCGAGCGTAGAGTCACCGTTTATTCAACGAACTCTGCTCAAAAGGCGTTGAAAAGACCGCTGACATGGGACTATGCGTTCCAACAATTTGGGCGATTAGGGACAACTCCCTTTTGGCTCGATAAGTTAGAGTTAGAGATGGATGAAGGCCTCATGCTTCCAGTAAGTGACCTTAATGAGATGCGTCGCTTAGCAGTGGAAGAGTTATTACAAATAGCTCCGCGACAAAGGGTCGATCGGCAAACCTATAGACAGAGAATTGAGCGGTGGAAACAGCGTCAGGCAGATGAACGGACAACCTTACTCAATTTGGAGAATTCCATCCCTCAGATCTCAGTGGCAGTTAGCGACACATTAACGTTGCAAGCTGCTCTCAAAGCGGGAGCAAAACGGGTACTAATTGGTGGAGAGCATTGGCGCTCCCGGCGTGGTTTTTCTCTGGAAGAGATTCACACTAGTTTCGCGGATTGTAGAAGGCGAGGAATTGATTGTGTATGGCGCTTGCCACGTGTCTTGAATCAGGCTCAGAGTGATAGTCTTCTTGTAGATCTTAAAAAAGCAGCGGAGTGGGAAGAGAAACCGAAACTTATGGTATCGAACCTTGGTGAGTTGGAGATGATGAAGGGCATTGATTCCGATTGGCTGTTTGAAGTGGATTATTCCTTAAATGTCTTTAATGAAGCGAGTCTTGCTTATTTTTGGCGTATAGGCGCAAAAAAGGTAACCCTTTCTCCCGAATTGCATCACGAACAGCTTACTCATTTAGCGAAATGGCCGGGGACAGAGGTCATAGTGTTTGGAGACCTAGAGATGATGGTGAGCGAATACTGTCCGGTCGGGGCAACTTTAGGAGGAAAAAAAGGGGAACACTGTGCTAAAACGTGTGTGAAAGAACCTCATTTTTTGCGTGATCGCATGCGTTATGATTTTCCAGTGGAGACTGACCAGGAGTGTCGGATGCACCTTTTTAATGTTAAGATCCTTAACCTCTATGAAGAGCTTGCCCAAATACGACGTATGGGAATTTCAACTGTTAGATTGCAATTAACGCGTCAAACGTCCGGGCAAGTTCAACAGATTGTTCGTTTGTTTAATGAGGCTTGGGATGCATTAGATGTAGGCAAGAAGGGAATAAGGACGTCGAATGACGGAATGGCTAAGTTAACATCTCTTTTCCCAGAGGGATTTACAAAAGGGCATTTCTTTCGCGGCGTACTATAGTGGTTAGGTGGGTGTTTCGAATGGGCAAAGGAGGCACTAATGGAAATCGACGATAAAGTCCTTAATAAACTGGACTTTCCAAAAGTATTGTCACGTTTAGCTGAGTATTGTATCCTTCCGCGAGCAAGGGAACTAGCCAATGGCTTAAAACCTCATGTCGATTTGGAAGCGGTTCGCTTGGCGTTGCAAAAAACGAAAGAGGGAAAGAACCTCTTGCGAGGAAATCCTCTTTTTTCAGTCCGCGGGTCGAAAGAAATCCGTCCCTATATTGAGCGCTGTCTGCGTGGAGGAGTGATTCAGGGAGAGGAACTTCTTGAAATTCGAGACACTTTGCGAATAGGACGGAAAACAAAACAACTGCTTCAGGAATTCAGAGAGGAGTTTCCAGGGTTATGGGATACCGTGTTACCCATCGAGCCACAGAAGGATCTCGAAGATGAAATTTCCCGCTGCATTTCAGAAGATGGGAAGGTGGCGGACAGTGCTTCTCCGGAACTGGCAGACTTTAGACGAGCCATAAATCGTTTGCAGCACCGTATTCGGGAAAGCCTGGAGGGGACTTTGCGGAACTCTACCTATCAGAAAATGCTGCAAGACCCTATTATCACGCAACGTTCGGATCGTTATGTGATACCGATCAAGCAGGAATACCGCACAGCATTTTCCGGTATTGTACACGATCAATCGGCGAGCGGTGCAACCTTGTTTATTGAACCTATGCCAGTAGTACATCTAGGTAACGAACTACGTGAAGTGATTTTAAAGGAACAGCGAGAAGTCCAACGAATTTTGCAAATGCTCTCGGCTAAAATCGAGGTGCGTGCAGATTCGATTGCAGATCTTCATGAGGCTTTAGCCCAATTAGATCTTGTGGCTGCCAAAGCTCATTTAAGTGTGACGATGAACGCAGGTGAACCGGAATTAGTCACAGGGCAACAAATAAGGCTCGTCCAAGCGAGGCATCCGTTAATTAGCGGAGCAGTTGTGCCACTTTCGTTAGAATTAGGAATTGATTTCGATACGTTAGTGATTACAGGGCCCAACACTGGGGGAAAAACGGTGGCCCTTAAAGTTGTCGGACTTATGGCTGCTATGAATCAATCCGGTCTCCATATTCCGGCGGAAAATGACTCTCGCATGGGGGTCTTTACCCAGATTTTTGCGGACATTGGGGATGAACAAAGTGTGGAACAATCCTTAAGTACATTTTCAGGACACATGAAGAATATCGTGGAAATCATTAATCGCTCAGACGAAGGTTCTCTGATATTGCTCGATGAGGTTGGGGCTGGAACCGATCCAACGGAAGGAGCGGCGCTTGCTATGGGCATTTTGGCCGAGCTGCATGAACGAGGGTGTCGAACCGTTTCAACAACCCACTATGGAGCCTTAAAGACCTTTGCCTATGAGACGCCGCGTGTTAAGAACGCTTCAGTGGAGTTTGACACTGAGACTTTGTGCCCAACGTATCGGTTATTGATTGGGATTCCTGGTAAAAGTAATGCTTTTACTATCGCAGGACGGTTGGGATTAAGCGAGCGGGTCCTGGAAAAAGCTAATACCTTTGTAACAGAGCGGGAAATGCAAGTGGCCGATCTTATTGAAAATTTGGGTGAAACTCACCGTGAGATTGAATTAGAGAAGCAAAAAGCCAAAACAGGGCGGCAAGCGGTAGAAAAGCAGACTAAAGCTCTAGAAGAAAAGACAATTCGCTTAGATGAGGAATTTGAACTATTACTGGCCTTGGCTAAGGATGAAGCCAGTGAGCTTATTCGTGGAGCTAAACGTGAAGCAGAGGCTATAATTGAAGAGCTAAAAGCTGCTTTGAAGAAGGAAAACAAGCAACAGCAAGATATTGAAAGGGCCCGTCAGGGCTTTCGACGTATATCCGCAAAGCTGGATCATGGTCGGCAAGTAAAACGCTCGGGGAGTGAATTGTCAGCGGATCAGATTATGCTAGGGCAAACGGTTTATATGACTAAGATCAGGCAGAAAGGGCAAGTCGTGAAGCTTCCGAGTTCTAATGGAGAAGTCCTTGTTCAGGCGGGTATTATGAAAGTCATGGTACCACTGGCAGAATTAAAATTAGCTCAGGAGGAAAAGAAAGTCTCGCCCAAATATTCACGTGAAATGGGAATTGGGCTTCGAAAAGCAGAGGAGATCCGCAGTGAGATAGATCTGAGAGGGTTGCTTGTCGAGGAGGGAACGGAAGCCTTAGACAAATATATGGATGACGCCGTTCTCGGTGGAATTGGTCTGATTTATGTTATTCATGGCAAAGGAACTGGGGCTATGCGAGCGGGGATACAAGATTTCCTAAGAGGACACCCTCATGTACAAAGTTTCAGAATAGGGGAGTATGGCGAAGGAGATTCTGGAGTGACGGTTGTTGAGCTTAAGTAAGGCAAATGGTCTTTTGGCATAATAAACCAGCACGAAAAACCTTCCATGAAGGCTGCAGTGCTGGTTTATTTTAAATAGATCCTAATTCTTGTGTTATCCAATCGTAAGACTCCCACTTCAAGTGGGAGTGGTACCCCCGGCTCCGCTTCGGTGGGGGTAGAGTCCCCCACCGAAGACTCGATGTTCAACTTTAGTTGAACGAGTTCACTACACTGTAAGCTTCTATTCGAATTTTCATAAATCTTCATGAAAGGATTAGTGAAGAAAGAATGAATAGAAAAGGAGGGCTCTGATTTGCCCTCCTTTTCTATAAAATGGTCAATATTATTCGGTTAGTATTAGTTGTACCCGGTTTGATGAGGGACCGACCTCTGTTTTTTGGGGGTCTTGAAAAGAGGCACGGAAATAATATGAACCGGGAATGGGAGCCTCGTCGTTTATCGCCAGTGAAAAGGAAAGAGATTCCTTGGGATTCTTAAATGAAATGCTTCCAATAGGCTGGCCCGGACGCTGAATATAAACTATCGCAGAATATTCCTCACTTCCTGATGGTCCAGAAATCGGAATGACCACATGTGAGGTTTTTGTATTATATGTGAGCTTTCCAAGCACGGGCGCGGGGAGGAGAGTATCTTGCGGAAGACCATCGTTTGGAGGTTCTAGTAGATCTGGATCAAGATTCGGATCTGAAACTGGATCAGGTGCCACCTCTGTAGGCGGTTTGTAGGGGGCTTCATTGGACGGCCACGTCCAGGAAGGATTACGATCAGGTAAATTCAAGAAGGTTTTAGTAATGGTATTCTGCGAATTCGGGGGTGGTAACATATTCGGATGATCAGCGGCCACATCTTTTTGAATCCAGACGTCACTGATCCGAGTGGGTAAGTCTCCTTGAGGGGCTATTTCTGTCGCGATGAATTCTGAAGGGGTTAAATTGCTGGGAAGGAGCCCGGACTTTGTATCAAAGGAGCCACTAACAATTCCAGAGGGTTGTTCAAACTTCGTTTGCACAGGGAGATCCTTATGAGCGGCAGTCATGACTTTCTTCCAGATTTGGGCAGGAAAGCCACCACCATACACACTACGCAAATAATACGGCCCTGGAGTTCCATTTTTATCGATGTCAGGGTTAGAATCATAGCCCATCCAAACAACCCCGGTGTAGTTAGGCGTATATCCCGCAAACCAAGCATCCGTATTACCAGTCTTATATTTGAGGTTATCCGGCAACGAAGACGTACCGGTTTTGCCGGCAACAGCCCAGTTTCCAATTTGGGCACTTGTCCCTGTGCCGCTAGTCACAACGCTTCGTAACATACTGTTGATAATATAGGCAGTTGTTTCCTTCATAACTCGGTTTTTTGTAATTTTAGGAGTAACCACGGTATTTCCCTTGGCGTCTTTGACTTCCAATACTGCATGATCAGTGATACTAACCCCGTTGTTGGCATAAACTCCGTAAGCAGCAGCCATGTCCTGTGTACTTACATGTGTGGTACCTAAGGCAAGGCTTAAAACTCGATCTTCTGGTTCAAGAGGAAGTCCGAGATTATTTTTACCAAACGACCAGCCATAATCTACTCCAATTAGATCCAGGAGTTTGACGGCATAGATATTAACAGACTGTTCAACTGCATGACGCATGGTGATAAGGCCTTTCCAGCCTTTGGTTGCTGTATCAAAGTTAGTCGGGGACCAAGAGCCTCCGCCTGAGTTATAGGTCACAGGCATATCATCAAGAACGGTTCCGGGGAAATATCCACCTTTTTCGATGGCTGGGCCGTAAACGACTAATGGTTTAATGGTTGATCCGGGTTGTCGCTTGGATTGCCAAGCTCTGTTTAGTCCTCGCGGTGTATAGTCTCGTCCACCGATCATTGCTTGAATTTCTCCGGTGGAAGGCTCAATGACCGTCATGGCACCTTCGACCTTCGTGTCATTGATTCCTTGGGGGAAATTGGCTGGGTCTGCAAAGGCGGCCTCGGCAGCACTTTGAATTTTCGGATCTACGGTCGTATAAATATGCAAACCCCCGCTGAAGATTTGATCAGGAGCTAAATTATAGGTGGTTTCAAGTTCTTCAATAACGTAATCTACAAAATAGGGGAACTTGTAGCTTGCATTGGCTACCTCTGTCTTCTGAGCTCCGCCGCGGCTTTCTTTCATGGCATCGACATAGGTAAAAGGGGCATCCTTCTCTTTATTATACTCTTCAGGGGAGATAATCCCGGCATCCCGCATTACTCCGAGGACAACGGTACGTCGAGTTTTGGCTGAATCGGGATGATAATAAGGATTGTATCGACTCGGGGCCTGTGGTAGACCTGCCAATAGTGCAACCTCTGCTGGCGTTAAATCCTCAAGCTCTGCGCCAAAGTAGGTTTTGGCAGCGGCTTGGATCCCAAAGGATGATTCACCAAGAAAAATTCTATTGAGGTAAAACGTGAGGATTTCTTCTTTGGTGTATTCTCGTTCAAGTTGAATGGCAAGAATGGCTTCTTGAATCTTACGAGTAAATTTTTTCTCGGTAGGGTTTGCGATAAAGGCGTTACGGGCAAGCTGAATAGTAATAGTACTAGCCCCTTCTTTAGTGCTTCTGGTTCGGATATCGTTAAGAGCAGAGCCGATAATCCGAATGGGATCAACACCAAAGTGTTGTTCAAAGCGTTTGTCCTCAACCGCAATAAACGTTTTCTTAACAAGGTCAGGAATATCTGAATACTCGACAGTTTGGCGGTTTTCATACCCATGCAACAGAGCAAATTCTGCGCCGTCCTTGTCATAAACATATGAGGATTGTTTGGTGTCATTTAGCAAGGCTGGGTTCCATTTTGGGGTACCAGCGGCCGCAATTACTACGAAAATTGATAAGCCTACTATAATAAGTGAAATAAAGGACGAAATCGACAAGAGAATAATTCGACGCTTTGAATGGCGCTTATGGCGCTGAGAACCCCTAGGTTTTCTGGATGATGGCATAAAGACAACCTCCTATAAATAAAAAGAATGAGGCTAGCGACACTATTTAATTTTCTAGAATTATATCACACTTTTGCAACGACAAGGAAATTCTAATAATTCTAAGCCATTCGTTCTAGTGAGACCCCCACCACTATGCGGCACCACAGATGAATGATCATGAATTCTTATTTCAAGTATAACTTATGGTTATATACTTTCTGGAAGCATAATTGCGACTAAGGCGAACCGCCCTGTGGCTTGGCGCTAGCCAAATTTCAATAGTATTCAAACTGTTGAGAGTTGTGAGTTGCGAGCATGCGGGAGAAACTGTATAATATAATCAAACTAGCTTATGTGCATAAAGTCAATGGTATGATTGAGAAAGAACTTGGCGGAAGGTACCAGAGAGTCGGTGTTAGGTGCAAACCGACCCAGAAACCAAGAGATACGCCTCATGACTAGAGTTAACAACTCTCGGATAAGCTCGTTACCGCTGATTAAGCTGGATGTCCGTTTATAATAATAGTGGCATCAATGTGGGTGGTACCGCGGAAGTGTTTTCGTCCCTCAACCTTGTGTTGGGGGATTTTGCTATTTTCGCTGGCTCATCGTTCGGCAGGATCAGAAGCGGTCTAAATTGAAATAAAACAGTAAGGGGGATTAATGCTATGGACATTTTCAGGGAATTACAGGAACGGGGACTTATCTATCAACATACCGATGAGGAAGCATTGCGTAAAAGATTAACAACGGGTCCGATGACGCTATATTGCGGATTTGACCCGACCGCTGACAGCTTACATATTGGTAGTCTACTACCCATTTTAGTCTTGAAGCGTTTCCAACTTGCGGGACATATACCCATCGCACTGGTAGGAGGAGGTACTGGGTTAATCGGTGATCCTAGCGGTAAAACAGCAGAACGGATACTTAATCCTAAAGAAGTAGTCGAACAGTGGTCCAGTAAAATTAAAAAGCAGCTTGGACATTTCTTGGATTTTGAAACCAAAGAAAGCCCGGCAATTGTAGCGAATAATTATGATTGGCTAGGCTCTCTGCAAGTGATTGAATTTCTTCGGGACATCGGTAAAAACTTTCCCCTAGGAGCCATGTTAGCCAAAGACTCGGTTGAAGCACGGATGAATAGAGGAATATCTTATACCGAATTCAGCTATATGATTTTACAATCCTACGATTTCCTGAAACTCAATGAAGTGTACGGTTGTGAGATGCAAGTGGGCGGAAGTGATCAGTGGGGCAATATCACAGCGGGGATTGATTTGATTCGACGAACTTCAGTCAATCAAGTAAAGGAAATACATGGACTAACAATGCCACTCGTCACCAAGAGTGACGGAGTAAAATTTGGGAAGACAGAATCAGGAACGGTATGGTTAGATGCTGAAAAGACGTCTCCATATAAGTTTTATCAATTCTGGATGAACACAGATGACCAGGATGTTATCAAATTTCTTAAATTCTTTACATTTTTATCGATAGATGAGATTACTATATTGGCAGAAAGCGTAGAAAAGGAGCCCGAAAAGAGAAAGGCTCAACGGGCACTGGCTGTAGAAGTGACGAAGCTTGTTCACGGACAAGATGCACTTGATCGAGCAAAAAAAATATCGAGTGCTCTTTTTGAAGGTGGTCTTAAGTATCTTTCTGCTGCGGAAGTTGAAGAAGGGTTTAGCGAAGTACCTTCGGCAACCATCGATAATCCGGATATAGATCTTGTCGACTTGTTGATTCGAGCGGGAGCAGTCACTTCTAAACGTCAAGCCAGAGAGGCAATAGAGAGTGGAGCTATCTATATTAATGATATTCGGTATACCGATGTAGAAACATCAGTTCCTCAATTAGAACGGCTAGATGGAAAGTATCTTGTCATTCGCCGTGGTAAGAAAAATTATTATCTGATAAAATTTTAAAACTAAGAAGACAATTGCAAAACACCACTAAGACTTTTCTTGTAAGCTGAGTCTTAGTGGCGTTTTGCATATGGAAAGTAAGGGTAAACATTAGGGCAGAGTCAATTTCCCATTAGCCGTTCGTCGTCGTTAAGAAGACGTTTGTAAGATGAATTATTTAAAATAAGATACTTAAAAAGAGATATAAAGAGACGGTTAAAAAATGGTTGACAACATAGTATTCAAATGTTAATATATTTAAGTGCCGCAAAACATAATCTTTAAGTTTAATTAACTATGAGGCTAGTGTTTTGAGGTAACGAAATTAGTTATTGACAACGCGAGTTGGAAATGCTAAGATGTAGATCCGGCCCAAACGGGTGCAGGAATACAAATTCGTAAAACATCATAGACTTTCATGGTCTTTGAAAACTAAACAACAAGGACAGCCAATGAGAGAAACTCGAAAGAGTTTCAAAAGAAATCATGAGCGAATCATCTTCTTCAAAACGAAGAGTTTGAATAACTTTTTTTGGAGAGTTTGATCCTGGCTCAGGACGAACGCTGGCGGCGTGCCTAACACATGCAAGTCGAACGGAGAATTTCAAGAAGTTTA
>Ga0209347_1001482_pt1 | contig 37714 bp, 31 predicted proteins | sample AutmiccommuBRH23_FD_187382 | JGI IMG/M metagenome (GOLD analysis project Ga0209347, IMG submission 187382) | Deep subsurface microbial communities from Mt. Terri, Switzerland - Autotrophic microbial communities BRH/23 (SPAdes) (version 2) | ecosystem: Environmental > Aquatic > Deep subsurface >... | reverse complement strand
GGGAGCCATATCTATGCGAAGGGGCTATATGGGCGTGGCCTGGACTGCCTCGACTATGCCTTGCTCACCGTCCGAATGGCCAACGAGGTCATGGCCCACATCGAGTGCTCCTGGGCAGAACCAGAGGGATTTCGCGTGCATGGTGAAATTGCCGGGGATGCTGGCCTGCTTGCCTACGACAGCCTGAACTCGACCGCTCTATCCATCGACTTGCGCCAGCCGCCGACAACGCCCCCTGGGGTGAACGTGCCCACCACCTTCACTGCCGAAAGCCCTTACGTCACCCAGTTGCGCCATTTCTGCCGGTGCATCCAGGGCCAGGAGGAGCCGTTGATTGCCCCGCAAGAGGCGTACGAGTCGTTGCGCCTGGCCCTGGCGACGCTCGAATCCATCACCACCAACCGCCCTGTCTGGTTGGATGAGGAGGCAGACCCATGCGCATCGGCCTGATGAGCTTCGACCATCTGCACGCCCTCAGCTACCTGTCTGCCCTGCGGCAAATACCACAGGTCGAGTTCGTGGGCGTTACCGACCAGGATCCGGAGCGGGGTGCGCGGTATGCGCGCGAACGAGGCATCGCGTTCATCGATAGCCCGGACGACCTGCTCGACCGGGTAGATGCCGTGATCATCACCTCGGCCAACGTGGACCACTGTGCGATGGCCCTCCGCGCCGCCAAGGCCGGGGTTTCCGCCCTGGTGGAAAAGCCCATCGCCACCACCATCGCTGATGCGCAGGCCATGGTAGACGCCTACCAGCGCAACGGTCTCGTGCTGGGGACCGCCTTCCCTTGCCCCTTCAGCCCTGCTTTCGAGTCCCTACAACAGACCGTCCACACCGGTGAGTTGGGCAACCTTCTGGCCGCCAGAACCACCAACAGGGGTAAGATGCCCGGCGGCTTTTTCATCCAGTTGGAGCGCTCGGGCGGCGGGGCGGTCATCGACCACACCGTGCATGTGGCCGACTTGCTGCGCCGACTCACCAACAGTGAGGCCGTGCAGGTGTACGCGGAAATCGGTCATTGCCTCTATCATCAGGAGTGGGATGACAGCGGCCTGCTGACCATCGAGTTCGCCAACGGTTGCTTTGCCACGCTGGATTGCAGTTGGAGCCGCCCCGCCAGCTACCCCACCTGGGGCGATGTTACCTTGCACATCGTGGGCGAGAAGGGGAATGCCAGCGCCGACCTCTTTGGGCAGCACGTGCACCTGTACCCTGCGAACGGCACGCCCGCCTGGCACGCCTGGGGGTCAGACTTGGACACGCTCATGATTGCTGACTTTTGCCATGCTGTCGCAGACCATCGCCCTCCCCGCAGTACCGGCGTCGATGGTCTCCGCGCACTGGAAATCGCTCTGGCCGCTTACCAGTCAGCCGAGCAGAAAAGCCCCGTCCGCCTGGAAGAGCTTCGCCAATAGGACCGCGCTATCACCACAGGACCCTATCACGCAAACAACCGGACCGCACAGTACGGTCCGGTTGTTGAGTATCGTTTCGTCTCTACGGTTCGATAGATGGGAGCCGCTGCAAAACGCGAGCAACCATCGGGCTAATAGGGCGACTACTCCTCTGACTCTTCGATCTCGGGAATTTCAGGCCGCTGCCTTCGCCATCGCGCCGCGAACCGCTTCTCCAACCCCGAGAGCCAGTGCAGGTCCACGAGAACCAGCAAGCTTCCCAGAGCTGCGATGAAATACACTCCCATTCCAGCGGCCATCCCCAAAGCAGCGTCTGCCCAGAGCGCGGCAGCCGTCGTCAGCCAACGCACTTCCCCTCGTGACCGCAGAATCACCCCGGCTCCCAGAAAGCCTACACCTCCCGCGATACCGGCCATGGCGCGCAGTGCATCCATTGGCTCCCCAAATTCGAGGGCCACTTGCTGGGCTGCCAGAACGTAAATCGCCGCCGCAACGGAAACCAGAATGTGCGTGCGAAAACCAGCGGGCTTGTCCCGTACTTCGCGCTCCCAGCCTATGATTCCACCCACCAGGCTTGCAAAGAGCAGCCGCAGCGTAACCTCCCACCAAGGAACCATGAAACCCTCCCGCCATACTAACTAGGTAACAATATCATAGTCCAAGCAGGACCTGGTGGCAACCGGGAGAGGCGCACAGCAAGCAAGCGGGTTAAGCTGGGGCAAAACAGCGCAGGTCCCGCGGCGCTCCCAAAAATTGGCGTACAATCCGCGACCTGCCCCCTGGACCAACGTCGTAGAACCACTTTACCTGCGAGATCATGTTATCCTGGATCTCGATGCCGGTCATATAGCCATAGTAGATGCAACTGCCAGTGTTAAAGTACGGAACTTGGGCCGAGCGCGCAAATGATGGCGCGTGAGTATGGCCACAGATCATCATCTGTTGGTTCTCCTCCACCCACTCCAGCAGCCGCTGGATCACTCGGCTCTGCACCGTCGAACCCTGATAGGGAGTAGCGACCGGCCCGAAACCGAGATTCTGTATGCGCCTCCAGACATTCCGTACCATGAATCGGCTGACAGTATGCAGATGGTCGGACTTTAGGTCCGCCTGATGTCCATGCGCGACGAAAATGCGCTGTCCCGTCCTGGTGTGCCGCAAGACCAGCGCCTCGCCAACATCCAGGTCGTCCTTGCGCATATAATGCCGCAGATGCGCGCCCTGAATATCATGGTTCCCCAGCAGCAGATGGAGGCGATTCTCGCGGTTGAGCTCATGAAAGAGGTCAAAAACCGCAGGGTGTGCCCGTAGGATATTGTCCATCCGCCGGTTCTTCCATAGTTCATCCCCGTCGCCTACTTCGACATAGCTGAACCCATTGTCATAGTAGTAGCCCATGGCGTGCATAAAGAGATCCTTGTTGGCAGCAAAAGCATCCCCTCGCGTGTTATCCCCACGGTGACAATCACTAAAGAAAATGAAACGAGATGAGTCATCGAAAAGGACTTCTTGAGCTTTTTCAAAGGTCTGGGTCAACCGACGGTGCGCCAACGCCCGCCAACCATCCTGAGCTGCGCGGACATAGGGTAGATCTGGCGCACGAACGGTAATCCCCCCTAAAGTAACCATCGAGTTCCCCCTGTTTGCTTCATTGTATCAATTGCATTGTATTTCGGTATCGAGATCCAGATCACGGGTTACTCGGGCCTGGCCTCTTGTTTCAAACGCTGTAGGTAGACTGGTTGCTGCCGCGAGGCGAACAGCCAGCTGATGCCCGGTGAACACTCGGGCGCGACATTGTCGCAGGGCTTACTCTCCCATAGCGGGAATGACAAGACATACATTGCACGGGTTCAAGGGGAGCCGCCGAAATGGACAAGTCAACACACGGGGGGACATCTGCGTCCCGGCGAAAACCTACCGGTCTGCAGCATGGAGGGGCACATCACCAGCCAATGAAACCCAACCAGCCTCGAAACGACTATCGATAACCATGCAGTAACAAGCTGCTACTGCACCATATCCATCCGAATCTTAACACCCGGCTCTGACCCGTCACCTTGTCCGGCGCATTTCCCGCCCCTGGACAACCGACGATATACCCACAGACGGAGACAACTTTTGTCCTATTATAACCCGAAACCGCTCCACCGACAAGCTATCCTGCTAGGCGTAATGGCGTATCTTTGCCCCTTGCTGTTGCCTACCTGCTATCATCCCTTGGCATCTCCTCATTTGCCTGGGGTATTTCCGAACGAACGCGATCCGTTGTCACATAATGAGTCTGGTGGTACAATGAATACCATGTGGAGAGTGCAACCCAAAGCCATGAGAGCACGTAATACTGATGGTAACGAGATTGCTCCTCAGCATGCACTCGAACGCATAGCAAGCCAGCAGGGGTACAGCATTCTAGATAGGTAGCGCATGGAAAATAGACCTCTCCCAGTAGGGACAGTCCTGAAAACTAGATACCGCGTCACCCGCCTGGTGGCAGGTGGCGGCATGGCCTGGGTATATGAAGTTGCCGAAGAGCGCCCAGACGGGTCTAGGCAGACCTGGGCCATGAAGGAGCTTCGTGCCGACTCGGATGATTCCCATACCCTGGAGGAAGGACGCCAGCTCTTCCGGCAGGAAGCAGAGATACTGGTCGACCTCAGTCATCCCAACCTTCCCCAGGTCGTCGCCTTCTTCGAAGAAGCCGGGCGGTCCTATCTCGTCATGGAGTTCATCTACGGCGAGTCCCTGGAAAAGCGCTTGGAGCGTGCCAGCGCCCCTTTGCTGGAGGGTGAAGTACTGGACTGGGCCATCCAGGTCTGCGAGGTGCTGTCCTATCTGCATTCGCGGCCAACACCGGTCATCTTTCGCGATATGAAACCCAGCAACATCATGGTGACACCCAACGGCCAGATCAAGCTAATTGATTTCGGCATCGCCCGGACCTACAAGGCGGGCAAATCCAAAGACACCATGACGATGGGGTCGGAGAATTACGCAGCGCCCGAGCAGTGGGGCAAGGCGCAGACGGACCCACGGGCCGATGTGTACGGCCTGGGGGCTACCATGTACCACCTGTTGACCAATGTGCCCCCCCTGCCCGCCTTTGTGCCCACCCCGCGCGTGCCGATTCAGCAGTATAATCCGGCAGTCACGGACGCGACAGTATCGGTAGTGGAAAAGGCACTGGCCAAGGACCGCAATCTGCGTTTCGATTCGGCAGAGGCTATGCGGCAAGCCCTTTTACAGTGCCTGTCCAAACGGGATCGGCGTCGCATCGAATTGCGCGCCCAGCAGCCGGCAGCGACATCCCCGGCGACTACTGGAGCAGGACACGTGCAGGTATCCGCCATGCCGACGCCTGCGCGCGCGCAAGAACCGCGCGCAACTGCCGTCTCCCCCCGCCAGCCTGTCATGCGGGTCGAGTCGGATGCCTATTCGCGGGTGTGCCCGCGCTGCTCCACATCCAATCGAGCGGAGGCCCGTTTCTGTCGCGGTTGTGGGTATTCCTTCGTACCCGCACCTCCCCCCGTGCTGGCTGTGGTCAGGCCGCCCGGCGCCAGGTGGGAGTACCCGCTGCAGGATGCAGACGTATTGCTGGGCCGCCAAGGGGGAGAGCAACCCGTTGACTTGGATCTGGGTTTCTATGATCCGAATGGTTATGTGTCTCGCAACCATGCACGCATCACCGCCGACAATCGCCGTTATCACCTCACGGACCTGAATAGCGCGAACGGCACTTATGTCAATGGAGAACGCCTTGCACCTCACGCTCCTCGCCTGCTAAGGCACGGAGACAAAATCAGGGTGGGGCGTGTGGTTCTGCACTTTCGCATCCGCTGACCGCGGTAGGCGCAATGACGAGGAGAGTAGTCTATGAAGTGTAGCAACTGTGGGCGGGAGAATCGCAACCAGGCGGGCTTTTGCGCGTGGTGCGGGGAACTCCTCAAACCATCGAAACCGGATACGGAACAACGCCCGCCAGCTTCTGGCCAGCCTGAAACGGTCCCCGAACGCGTCCAGACTGCTGCCCAGGCAGAGCCGCCACCGAGCGAAATGGAACCTTCCGCGCAGGAAGAGGAGGAGGGGCCTTCGCCAGAGGAACCGCCAGCTCCTTCACAAGAGGAGCTAGAGGCAGGCGAGGAGGGCGTTCCCCTACGCCCCGGCCAGGTGCTTTCCGGACGTTATGAAATTATCGAGTTGATTGAAAGCGGAGAGGAGCGACGCACCTATCGCGCCCAGGACCTCTGTCGCTGCGCTGCCTGTGGTTATGACGACAATACCCCCGATGCCGAGTATTGCCAGGAGTGCGGGGCAACCCTGGACACGCCCTGCTACGCCATGATCGTCGAGCGTGTGGAACACCTGCCAGATCAATACGATGAGCGCTTTACCGAAGGCGAACGCGAGTACTTTATCACCGCCGAGCCGCTGCCGCAAAAGGAAGAGACCGCCGCAGAACCAGCAGCCGAGTCCTCCCCCCTGAAACTGGTTTGGGGCAAAGCGACAGATAAGGGCTTGCAGCGCGACCACAACGAGGACTATGCCGAAACGTGGTTCTATGCCACAGGTAGCGGACGGCTGCTTGGCCTCTTTGTCGTGGCCGATGGCCTGGGAGGCCAGGATTCGGGGGAGGTTGCCAGCCGCATGGCTACCGATGCAGTCTGGGAAAGCTTGCGCGCAACCGTCTGGGAGCCCATTATTCGCGGCGAGCACCTGGACCCCGACACCATCAAGACCAAGGTCGTCGAAGGGATCAAACAGGCCAACCAGACCGTCTACGATGAACGCATCCCCCGCAATAGCGCCATGAGCACTACGATGACCCTGGCACTGGTCGTCGACAGGATGGCCTACATCGGCAACGTCGGCGATAGCCGCACGTACCTGTGGAACAAGAGCGGGCTGCATCGCATTACCAAGGATCACTCGCTGGTCCAACGTCTGGTCGACACCGGCGAGCTTGCCCCGGAGGACGTGTATTCCCACCCGCAAAGGAACCTGATCTATCAGAGTATCGGCGATCATCCCAGGGTCGAGGTGGATGTCTATTTCCACGAACTGGCCATCGATGACCATCTGATCCTTTGCAGTGATGGCCTCTGGGAGATGGTGCGGGATGAGGGGTTGGAAGAAGTGCTTCTATCCGAACCAGACCCCCAACAAGCCAGCACGCGGCTGGTACAAAATGCCAATCTCGCCGGGGGAGAAGACAACATCTCGGTGATCGTGGTTCAGGCCCTGAAAGCCTGAAACGCGTTCCACGGTTAGTTAAGGAGGCAACAAATGGCAGACCAATTGAGACTCACTACCACCCTCAACAAGGCATACGTGCCTGTTACCAGCACGCAGCAGTTGATCTACGCCTTGATCGAGGTCATCCCGAACGAGATCATCTCCGCCACCCGTATGCAGGTGAACTTTGGGTTCGTCCTGGACCACAGTGGTTCCATGCGCGGGGCAAAAATCGAGCGCCTGAAAGAGGCAATGGCCCTTGCCCTGAGCAAGATGGCCCCTCAAGATATGGTCTCGGTGACCATCTTTAACGATAACGCCCAGGTCATCGCCAAACAAGCCCCCCTCGCCGACCAGAAAGGGCTGGCCGACAAGATTCAGGGCATGCGGGCAGGCGGCGGCACGCAAATGTCCCGAGGGATGAGCCTCGGCCTGCGAGAGGTATATCACTCCTTCAATGAGCGCTATGCCAATCAGTTGCTGCTCCTCACAGATGGCCAGACCTATGGCGATGAGAGCCAATGCTTAAAGCTGGCCAAGGAGGCAGGCGAGCATAAAATCCCCATCCAGGCCCTGGGCCTGGGGGATGACTGGAACGAGGACCTGCTGGATGAGATCGGCAAGCTGAGCACCGGCGGTTCCGACCTCGTGGCCGCTCCGGATGAGATCGTGCCGCTCTTTACCCAGACAGTGGAACGCTCCCAGAAGGCGGTAGTCCGCAATGCCCAGATGGTGTTGCGCCTCGTCTCAGGCGTCGTACCCCGCCAGGTCTGGCAGGTTACTCCAGTCATTGCCAACCTGGGGTATACCCCCATCGCGGAGCAGGACATACAGACCCAGTTAGGCGAGCTGGATGCCGAGCAGGGCAAGGCAATCCTGGTCGAGTTACTGCTCCCCCAGCGTCGCCCTGGTCGCTACCGCATCGCGCAGGCTCAGGTTACCTACGACCTGCCGACGGAAGGCATCACCGATGCCTCCTCGCGCAGCGACATCCTGGTGGAATATACCACGGACGCACAGCAGGCCAAGCAGTACAACCCTGATATTATGAACCTGATTGAAAAAGTGACCGCGTTCAAGCTGCAAACCCGAGCCTTGGATGAGGCACGGATGGGGAACGTTGCGGGCGCGACCCAGAAATTGCGCGCGGCTGCCACCCGTCTCCTGGAACTCGGGGAGACTGACTTGGCGGAAGCTGCCCAACAAGAAGCTGAAAACCTGGAGCAGAGCGGCCAGATGTCTGCCAGTGGCACCAAGAAGCTTAGATATCAGACGCGCAAGCTTACGCAAAAGCTGCCCGATCTCTCCGAATAGTCGTCTTGCGAAAGGAGCAAATGATGAAGTGTCCTAATTGCGGAAACCAAGTTCAAGAGGACGCCGTTTTCTGTGACCAGTGTGGCACGAGGCTGCCCCGACCTGAAGCGGCAACCGCAGTGGCAAACGCCTCGACCACTACCCAGCAACCCGCCGCCGAGCAGGAACAGGCTGCCGGGCAAGGGATCGTGCCAGCCCAGGAAGGCAGGTGCGCAAATTGCGGTACCGTGAACACTCCCGGCGAGATGTTCTGCGGGGAATGCGGCGCGCCGTTGGCCGCCCCTCAGCCCGAGCCTGCCGCCGAAGTGCAAGCACCAGCGGTACCCGTCGCGCCCGCGCCATCCGGCGCATCGCGCACCTGCCCCGACTGCGGCGCAACGGTCGCAGAAGGCGAGGAATTCTGCTATGCCTGCGGCGCGGAGATGAAAGCGGCAGCCGCCGCCTCAGAGGCTCCTGCACCAGCAGCAGAGAGCGCAGCGCCAGCTCAACCGGCTGAGGCCGCGCCCCCTGCGGAGCAACCAGCGCCCGCCGCTGAAGCACCAGCCCCAGAAGCGCCCGCAGCCCGCGAGTGCCCTGCCTGTGGCGCGGAGGTCAATCCGGGTGACGCCTTCTGCGAATTTTGCGGAGCGGCCCTGGCGGCCCCCCAAGAAGCAGAGGCCGCCCCTGCTCAGCCGACGACAGCTCCGGCTGCCGCTGCGCCTACGCCAGCAGCTCCTGTTGCTGCCGCCCAGCCGCCAGTGCAGGCACCCCCTGCCGGGCCAAAACTGATTGCCAGCAGTGGTGCCGAGATCCCTCTTGCGGCCAACAAGGAAACCGTTGTGGGCCGTGAGGATCCCTATAGCGGCGTCTTTCCCGATGTCGATCTGTCTCCTCATGGCGGCGAAGAAGGTGGCGTATCTCGACGACACTTCAAGATCACCGTTTCCGGTGGCCAGTATATGATCGAGGATCTCAACAGTACGAACTATACCCTGTTGAACCGAAATCGACTCCAACCGGGAATGCCCAGTCCGCTAAACGACGGGGATGAGATTCGCGCGGGTCGGCTCAAGCTCGTGTTCAAGGTGCGTTAGCTATGTATTCCTGCCCATCGTGCGGTCAACCGCTCACCGCAGAAGCGCGCTTCTGTCCAAAATGTGGCCGCTCTCTGGAGGTGCCCCTCGTACCCGGTAGTCTTCTCAAAGGAGGAGACTACCGCATCGTGCGTTCGCTCACCAAAGGGGGGATGGGCGCTGTGTTCCTGGCTGAGGACAAACGCGCGTTCGATCGACTCTGCGTGGTCAAGCAGATGCTAGAGTATTATGACTCCGCGGACCCCGAGGAACGCCGACGGGCACAACAACGCTTTGAGGAAGAGGGCCGCACGCTCTCCTCCCTGAGCCACCCTGGCATCCCGCAGATCTATGCCTTCTTTTCCGAGGGCGGGCGCTTCTATATCGTGATGGAGTATATCCGTGGTGATAACCTGGAGAGCTTTGTCTCGCACGAGAACGGGACAGGCCGTATCATCTCCGGCAAGCGCCTGCCACAAGAAGAGATTATCCGCTACATCATCCAGGTCTGCGCGACGCTGGAATACCTGCACAGCCAGCCGCGCCCCGTGGTCCATCAGGATATCAAACCCGCCAACCTGATCCTGGAGCAGCAACGCGGAGAGGTGCGGCTGGTGGACTTTGGCACTGCGCGCGTGGAAATCCCCGAGGGCGCAGTCCCCGGAAACGGCGCGCAGGCCAGCGTATATGGTACAGATGGCTACGCCGCGCCAGAACAGTATCGTGGCAAGCCAGAACCCCGCTCGGACGTGTTCGCTGTGGCTGCATCTGCCTATCATCTCCTGACAGATGACGACCCCCGCGATCACCCGTTCAAGTTCCCGCACCTCAAGGAGCTTCCGCGAGAACTGGCGGCCGCCCTGGATCGGGCGTTGCGCGCCACACCCAATGATCGCATCTCGGCCCGCGAGTTGCGACAAGCCCTGGAAACGCTGGTCATGCCCCGGCGCACGCTGGAGGCTTTCACTTTCCCCGGCGGCACCCAGATTCGCAGCGTGGGCGCTCTCCCGGCCCTCTCTGACGAGCACTGGGATGCGGCTCGCTCTTTTCTCTATAACGGGGACTTTCAGCGGTGGTTGCGCGACATCAACCGCCACGATCTGGTGCTGGCCGCCGACAAGATCGTCGCTCAGGAAACTAACCACGATGCCGGATTGGAGACCTTTTTGCGAGAGGTGGACCCCGGCCTGCCGGACCCCAAAGTGGTCGCCGACCCGACGAGCATCAACCTGGGTTCCATTGCCCGCGAGTCCGCGTTGATCCAGCGAGTCACCATGCTCAACGCCACGCGCGGGTATACCCTGGCTGAAGTCAGTTCTTCCCAGCCCTGGCTGGAAGTCCACCCCACCAAGCTACATCTGTGGGCTGGCATCCCCACCGATTTACGCGTCAACGTCCGCGCCGAAGACCTGCCGCTGCGTAGCGAACAGGCGGGTGTCGTCACCGTGCGCACTCCGGATCAGGCGCCTATCGAGATACCGGTGAGCGCCCATGTGTCCCTCTCCCGCGAGATCTGGCGCATCGCCCGTCGCGCAATTACGGCGGCTTTTCCCGAGAGCTGGCGCACCGTCAAAGGGGGCTGGCGGCTCATCGGGCGCGTCGCCCAGACTGTCGGCACTCCCATCGAGCGCCATCCCTGGTTGCTGTGGGTGATCTGGGTCGCTTTGGGAGCAGCCATTGCCGCCGGTCTATACTATCTGCCTGCCGATTCCAGTTTCGAGATCGCCGGGATAATCCTGCAACGCCCAGCCTCTTGGATGGACTATGTGGTTCCGGTCGTGTTGGCTCCTCCACTGATCATATCGGTCTTGTGGTTATCGTTTATCCTGGTGACCCTGGTGGGCGGCGCTATACTGGGCGCGCTCCGGGGCGCATGGCGCTCTTTCTTCCGATAGATGGTACTGATGACTCCAGAGACACGTTGCCCACAATGCGGCCATACGAATACGCCAACCGCCCGCTACTGCGGCCAGTGCGGGCGGGAGCTTTCCATGTCCGAGTCCTTGCAGCCCGGCCAGACCATGAACGCGGGCCAGTACCGCGTGCTGCGTCAGTTGGGCAAAGGGGGCATGGGCGCCATCACGCTGGCGCAGAATACCCGGGCATTTGATCGACTGTGCATAATCAAAGAGATGATCGCCTACTATCAGCCTGGAGAGGAGCAGAAGGCTCAGGAGCGATTCGAAAAGGAAGCGCGCACACTGGCCGCCCTGAAACACCCCGGCATCCCCGATATGTACGGCTATTTCAGCGAGCGCGGCCACAACTATATCGTCATGGAGTACATCGAGGGGCAGGATCTGGAGCAGTTGATGGCCGGGCCAGCGGGTTCGACTGCCAGCCAGGAGACCCCTCTTGATCTGGACGATGCCGTGCGCTACACCGTCGAGATCTGTCGCGTGCTGGAATACCTCGTTCACGTCCAGCCCGAGCCGGTTGTACATTGTGACATCAAACCCGCGAACATCATCATCGACCGCAACAGTGGGCAGGCCGTGTTGGTGGATTTCGGCACCGCCAAGACGAGGTACAGGCACGGGCAGACGACCAGCCCCGACAGCGAGCGTCCCAGCGTTTATGGCACAGTGGGGTATGCCGCCCCCGAGATGTTCAGCGGCGAGGCGGTCCCCCGCTCCGACGTGTTCTCTCTGGCAGCGACGCTGTACCACATCTTGACTACCGATGATCCGCGCGATCACCCCTTCAAGTGGCCTCGCATAGGGGACATCCCAGCCGCCTTGCGGCTGATTCTGGAACAGGCCCTCGTCAACGAGATCGACCAACGCCTCGATGCCGAACAGTTCCGCCGCCAGTTGGAAGCCTTCCGGGCATCCAACGCTGGCACTGCCCGCCCCTTGACCTTTCCTGATGGGAACCTGGCTACCACGATTACGGGAGTGCTGGACCTCTCCCTCTCCTATTGGGACTATACCCGGCAAATCCTGTACGACGGTAGCCTGGATACCTGGCTGCGCCACGCGCTAAACGATCCCGTGTCCGCCAACCGGGCCAGCGATGCCATCCAGCAGTATCCCGATGCTCCCGATGCAGGACTGGATGCCTTTGTGCGCAGCCTCAACCCGCGTATCCCGACGTCCACGCTGGTTTTAGCTCCGTCAACGGTGGACCTGGGCACACTGGCACCAGGAGAGAGCAAGGTTGTCAAACTCACCATGCGCAACCAGGGACCTGCGGGCTGTCGAGGATCTATTGTCGCTTCGGTTCCCTGGCTGGAAATCAGCCCTACCGAATATGGCATCGGCCCCGGACGCCAGATGGAAATTGCCGTGCGTTGCGTAGCGGCAGAGCAACTCGCTCCCAACGCCCGCCACACCGGCTATATCGTCGCAACCAGCAGCACAGGCCAGGCGTATGAAGCCCAGGTGCAGGTAGCCATTGCGCCCCGCGTAGCGGCCCGCACGGCAACGGCCACGGCAGCACCCACAGCGCCCCGCCCAGCAGCCCGCGCCCCGCAGCCACAACCTAAACCAATCGCCCAGCCCCCTGCCCAACCCAGGCGCCTGCCACCGCAACCGGCACAGCCTGCAACAGGCAGAAAAAAGACCCGCCGCAAGACCGGCGTCCTGCTGTTGGCGTTGGTCGTACTGATCGCCATCGCCCTCGTCGCCACATACGCACTGCAAGGCCGATTCTCATCGTCGTCTGGCGCTGTCGATGCGGGCATTGATGCCCTGAACGCCAGGGATTGGGAACGGGCAGGGAAGCAACTCGCCCGGCTGGACCCCACAGACGATGTGGCCGTCCGACAGGTGGCGCGCACGCTGGAAGATAACATGACCACCCTGCCTGGTGGCACCCTGCGCATGGGGTCTAGTGAGACTATATCGTCCTATCTGGGAACCATCTACGAGGTGCCGATTGCTCCCTTTGCCATCGACCGCCTGGAGGTGACCAACGTCCAGTATCAGGCATTCGTGAACGAAACCAGACACCGTCCGCCGCAGCAGTGGTCGGGCGGCCACTTTCCGCGTGGCGAGGCATTGCACCCGGTCGTTCAGGTTTCTTGGGACGACGCCCAGGCATACGCCCAGTGGGCGCAAAAACGCCTGCCCACGGAAGCGGAATGGGAATGGGCGGCGCGTGGGGAATCAGGCAGGCAATACCCTTGGGGCAACGAGAGCGATCAGGAACAGGTCAACACCATCGAACTCGACGTGGGCAGCACAACATCCGTCGGCAGCCAGCCGGGAGACGCCACCCCTGACGGAGTGATGGACCTGGCAGGCAATGTGCGTGAGTGGACCAACGATAGATATCGCAACTATGACGAAGTGCAGACGCCCGATCCGGGCCAAATCGCCGTACGGGGCAATTCCTGGAGTAGCTATAACACCGACGCTTCGGCGCGGCAAAGGGTATCGCGCGATACCCTGGCAGATGATCTGGGGTTCCGCTGCGCGCGATAGATAGCAATCCGCCCATAGCAGGATAGCAAAGAGGCTCGGCAGTCAACCGAGCCTCTTGTCATATCACACTGCAAAAGTCGCAGGGTCAGTACAGCATATGCTCGCGATAAACCTGCACAGCATAGAGATAGCTCTCATACCGTGTATTTGGTGAGATCGAGTGGTCGGAAGCGAACACCAGCCGCGCCCCCCGTTCCTTCATGCCCTCCATGTAGACTGTCACTTCCCGCCGAATCGTGTCCTTGTCGTTCGTCTCGAATACCCGCGCATCCAGCCCCCCGACAAAGGCCAGCTTGTCACCGTACTTTTCGGCGAACACAAAGGGATCGTTGTTCAGGGCCTTGCGTTCCATCGGATTGAGCGCGTCAAACCCAGCCTCTACGATCAGGGGGATCGCTTCAGCAGTACTCCCACAGGTATGCAGGACCACGGGCAGGTTATGGTCGTGGAAAAAGCTCACCATCTCCTGATAGTAGGGGAAAATCACCTCGCGGAGCACCCGAGGGGAAGCAAACAGCCCGTTCTTGTAACCCAGGTCCTCATACAGCCATACCCCATCGGGCATGCCGATCTGCTCGAACATGTAGGTAAAGTGCATCTTGTACAGGTCTGTGTACACCCGGTTATAGTCGTGAATCCACTCCGGGTCGAGCACCAGGCTCTGGTACATAGTCACATCGCCCATGCTTTGCCGCATCAACTCCCAGACGAACAGATGTCCAAAGTGGACCCATTTCTGGGCATCGCGCCCCTTCTTCATCCCCTTCCGGCCATCTTCCACGCCTACGCGCTCGGGGTCGAGCGCCAGCACGTGTGGGCGGTAATCCCGCTCCCACACTTCGCGTGAAGTCATCAAAAAGTCGATGTGTTCGGGCGTACCCGACTTGTGTTTCCAGTACTTGAGCGCCGCGCCCGCCCCGTTGCGCTTGATCTCCCACGCGTCCGTTTCCGCGATCAGCTCGCTGTGGTCGCGCAAGGGCATCACATCAAACCATCCACCAGCCCCCAGCATGTCATATCCAAAGTGCTCCCATGTCGAGACCGGCTCGATATACTCCCCTTCTTGCTCTACCTCCACCCAGCGTCCATCCTCCGGGCACCAGCGCTTGTCCCCGACTTGCTTGTACTCCATGCGCGTGGGATAACCCTGCTGCACCCAGGCGGCAATGGTGTCCCCCCACGGGCTATCGAGCAGCCCCATGCGATCCGCCTTCTGGCCCCGCAACAGCGCGTCCACCACTTCCCGCGACGTCATCATGAGCATGCCTCCTAGCAGCAATTCACGGATTGGAACACGATCATCGGACTGGAATCAAGAGGCGCTATCTGCCTACCTAGCGTATCTCTCCTTCAAAATCATAAGGGTCCGTCGGCGGCGCCGCGATATAGTCGGGCGCCTGCTCCGTTTCCTCTGCCGACTCTCCTTCTTCCCCGGCAACAGCCTCAGCCCCGGTAGCCGCCACTGCCTGCTCCCAGGCGCGCAGCGCGGGAGAGACGTCCATCTCTCGCGTCTGGGTCTCATATTCGCGGAGCGAGCGTACCTTGTCCCATTGGTTCACGGGCACAAGAAGCGCCTGCGCAAAGAACTGCACGACATAGCCCTGGTCGTCAATCTCCATCGGGATCTCGTTCGTCAGCGCCCCCAACAGCCCCCTCGTAGCGGCCTCTTTGGACAGCGCTGTCTGTGGGTTCGCCGCCACCAACAACTTCTGGATCATCTTGGTCAACGTCTGCCGCAACGCTTCCTCAGGAGCCACCTTCTGCCGACGGTAATTCTCGATCCAGGCCGCCGCCTTGGGGATGATCCACTCCTTGGTGACTGCCCGCCCCGGACACGACTTGTTGGAGAAATCCCGGTGAAAGTTCAGCTTGCGAATATCGAGACCCAGCCGCTCGTGCAGGATGCCCAATGCGGCCACCGTCTGGTCGAGCACAGCCCCACTGGGCAGGGCCGCGTCGTAATCACCGACCATCTCGATGTGCCGGGTCCGATAGTTGTGCCCGTAGGCCCCCACCCCATCCTGACACAAGTCCGTGAACAGCCAGATGCCATCCGGCGCGATGAACAGGTGCGGCCCGGCAGTCCATCCTTCATGCACGCGCCCCTGGCTGTCCGTCCACAACTGCTTCTCATAGTAGGCTTTCATCCCCAGAATCGTCGAGCGCCCGCGCCATGTTTCTGGAGTCGGCTTCCAGGTGTGGTGCAAAAAGATGCGCGTAGGCAGAGGGTGCGCGAATTCCAACCCTTCCACGTAACGGACAAACTCGTCCACCCCCATGACGCGCCCATCAATCTTCATCGGCGGCTCTTTGATCACATCCGTTCGCACGCTGGCCTTCTTCACCTCGTCCGGTAGACCAGAGGGTGTCGCGCTCTCCCTCCGCATACGCGTAGAGAATCCTCGCAAGAACGATTTGAGTGTATCCATGCTGCTCCAGCCCTCTCTTGCTTCAGTTGCGCCCGCTGCGTTACTGCGCTAGCTGCGCCAGCGGTACTCGTGCTGCATCGCCGCCCGGAAATCGTCCATCAGCCGGTCCTTACCCTCCATCCACCAGATGTCCCCTGCATGCTTTTCCCAGCGATAGAGCAACATGCATCGAATCTTTTGATGGGTGGGGTTGCTGTTCCATCGGTTGATCTCGGCGTAGGCCGCCTGAATCCAGCCATTGTTCGCGTTGGGCCAGGCTTCATTCTGGTCGGTCTCGGTCAGATAAACGGGGAGGTGACGCATGGACGCCGGAATGGCCTCCATAAAGTCTGTATACGTGCGGAACATCTTGTGCCGGTTCTCAAACGGGGGGTCCATCCGGACCTCACTGACGATGTTGGCGGGGTTCGCATCGCGCGCATAGGTATGGATGGCAATCCCATCCACTTGCCCATTCAACCCTTCCAGCATGTCCTGGAAGTATCGGACCCAATCCCCACTGGGGTTCCCAGGATAGGCGGTCTGGATGTTCCACGGGCCGATGGCCCCTGTCACCACCTGATCTTTCTCATGACCGGCCCGTCGCCGAATTTCGTTTCTGCACAATGCAAAAGCCTGCTGATACCGTTCGGGCGTGATCGGCTCCCCGTTCTGTGGCCCGCCCGGCCGCTCAACCGCCAGGTTCATCTCGTTGCCGATCACCCAGATGTGGCATCCCGCCGAGCGCTCGACGAAATTGCCACACCGCGCCGCGAAATCCGCATACTGCTCCGAGCGGGGCAGCGTCCCCCCCGGCATATAACCATTATTCAGCCGGATGATCACGCCATACCCCTGGTCCTCCAGATCCTGATACGAGCGAGACGACCAGTCATTCGGGCCGGCCCCTAGCGCCTCGGTCACCAGCACCCACCCCTTCCGGTCGGCCCACGCCATATAGTGCTCGCCCCCCCGATCGTGCAGCCCAAAGACATAGGGAGACTCGCCCTTGGGCAACGGCTCCTGAAGCACCGGTTCGGGAATCAGCAACTCCCGCCCCACGTGGATGGCGTTGGGATTATCGATCTCGTTAAAGGCGGCGATTACCTTGTACTTGGCCGGATTCTTGTAGTACTGCCTGGCGATGGACCCCAGCGTCTCGTCGGCGGCAACGGTATGCCTGACGATCCGCAACCCCCAATCGCCCAGCCAGGACTGGAGTTCCTGCCGCGCAACGTCCCCGATTTCGCGGTCCGAATCGGCTGCCCGCGCCAATAGCCGCCGATAGAGAGGTTCATCCACCAGAATCTCAATTTTGCGATCAGCCACGTTGGCGCTCCTTGCAGGGTGTAATGTTGTTATCATCGCGCAAGCATCGAGACTGCCCGCCTAGCGCAGTATGCGGATGTCCCCCATCCTCTTGGTAACGCGACGACGATCCAGGTCCTCAAGCAAGCCCAGGGCGTATTTACGGCTGGTTCCCAACAGGTCGCGAACCTCCGCCACGGTGATCTGGCCGTGTTCGCGGAGATACTGCACGACACGCCGTTCCATCTCAACATAGGCTTCGGCCTCGAACAGGACAGCTTCGCTCACTTTGATCAACTGCCCTTGATCGAGCAGAAACTGCAACAGCTCGCCGCCCAGCTTCTGCTCCACGTCAGCCAAGGAAGGCGGCGTGAATGGGTTTGCCCGGAAGGCCGCCATCACCTCCGCCACGAGCTTTTGCTGAGCCGGTACAAGTGCCGTTTCGTGCTCGGTCAGCTTGACAGCCGCTCCGGTGGGTACCACTTGCCCTTCGCGCTCTGCAAGCTCCAGAACTTGCTGGAATAAGGCGCTATCCAGTTGCAGGCGGCTTTTCAGTTCCTCGCGTGGCATCCCCGCGCGCAACGGATAACGTTGGTGATACGCGGCCAGTGCCCCCCTGACCTCGGATAGCAGCCGCATCCACCCCTCGTGGGTCATTACCCCCACACTACTCTGCGCCAGCTCTGCAGCAGGCGGAACCGTGCCGGTCAGCACGACGACCTGCCCGCCCTTGGCTAGCCCTTCTAGCGCCGCCGCCAACTCATCTGTCGGCAGGTCTCCACGGGTCGCGAGCGCCGAGATTGGCATGATCGTTCCCCGCCCTAGAAGTTGCATCACCATCTCTTCCGGCGTGCCATGTGCCAGTGCTTCGAGTCGGGCGATTACCTCGGCCCGGAATCGCCTATGACGTCGCCCCGGATTCGGTTGCACGATCCTTCCGCCGCCCACCGTCACGCTCGGAGAGGGCAGGCGCACAATGTAGCGATCCCCACGAACCACGGCCAACGGGTCGGACAGCCGCAACTGGACCCACCCTTCCGCGCCAGGTGCCAGCTCCTTGGCATCCAGCAAACGCACATAGGCCAGCGTGCGCGCAGCCCCGGTGAATATCTCTAGCGTCATGTTATGCGTAATGGGGAACGGAGCGCTTCCCAGCACGCGCAAATGGGCATCTACCAGCGTAGTGGGCTCCAACCAGCCGGGTCGGGTGACAACCTGACCTCGCTGCACATCCTCTTTAGGGATTCCGCCCAGGTTGATGGCTACCCGCGAGCCTGGCGTAACCTCCTCTAGCTGGGATTTGTGCATCTGCAAACCCCGGATGCGCGCGCGCAAGCTCCCTGGCACAATCGCCACTTCCTCGCCGACTCGCAAACATCCGTCAATGAGCGTCCCCGTAACTACCGTGCCAAACCCGGAAATGGTAAACACCCTGTCCACCGACAAACGAGGTCGCCCCAGGTCTGGCCGAGGTTCCACACTGTCGAGTAAGCGGTCCAACTCCGCCCTCAGGTCATCCAGGCCCGCTCCTGTTCGCGCCGAAACGGGAATGATTGGCGCGTCCTCCAACACGGTCCCCTGGAGCTCCTCTCGTACCTCTTCTTCGACCAGTTCCAACCACTCGGGGTCCTCGATCAGGTCGCTCTTGGTCAGAGCGACCAGTGCGCGACGCACCTGGAGCAAGTCGAGGATTGCCAGATGCTCGCGCGTTTGGGGCATGACCGCTTCGTCAGCTGCAACCACGAACAGGGCCACGTCAATGCCCCCCACCCCAGCCAGCATGTTCTTGATGAAATCCTCGTGACCGGGCACATCGACAACGCTCACCTCTCGACCGCTGGGCAGCGTCAACCAGGCAAAGCCCAGGTCGATGGTCATCTCCCGTTCCTGCTCTTCCCTCAGCCGGTCGGGATTGATCCCCGTCAGGGCCCGAATCAGTGTGGATTTGCCATGATCTACATGGCCTGCCGTACCAACAACAAACACTATCTCAGACCTCTCACACTTCCCCTAGAAAGCCCCGTAACTCTGCCAGGCCATCCTGGAAAACCTTTTCCTGCACCCGGACCACCCGGACCAAAGCCTGCCGCAACGTGTCCAACTCGGTAGTGATGTCGTGCTGTGTCTCGGTCATCCGATCCTGCAAAGCTGTAACCTTGGACAGGTCTTCAGGCCGCTTGTTTTCTATCTCTGTAATCCGCTTGTCCTGCTCATCCTCTCGCTTGGCCTGTTCCTCCAGCGCGTGCTTGCGGGCCGTCACCTCCTGTACCAGACGGCGGTCCGTCTCGCTACGCCACTCTCGGAATTCGCGGCGCAGTTGCTCCTCAGCGATGCGCTGCAACTGACGTAGTTGATCCTGCTGCTGGCTGACCTGCTGAGCCATTTCCTGAATGTCACGGAGCACCCGCCGGTTCTTCTCGTGCTGGTCCGTGAAATAGCGCAACTGGTCGCTCCATACCTCAAGCTGATGGGCGGACGCCTCCAACTTGCGCCCCCACTCGGCCATGATCTGCGCGCGTTCTACCTCGGCCCTGCGCTGGTTCTCCAGAAGTTCGTCTTCCTTGGCAGTAACCTCTTCGCGCACATCCTGCAGTTCGGCAATGCGCTGGTCATATTTCGGCAGAGCGTTCTCCATAATCAGCACCCGCCCCAGGAAAGCCTGCTGTGCCTTGCGAAGCTCCTCCAAAACCTGTTCGACCTGACCCACTTTGACCACATTGCGCTCGATGCGCTCTGTGAGCTGCCGTCTGCCATCTTCCCCTTTGACCAGATGGGGGCTGATCGACTGCACTTCCTGCTGTAGCCGCATCAGGGCCTCGTTCAGCCGACGTTCTTCCGCCTCGCGCACAGGCATGGCCTGCTCTAGCGGCTCGAAACGGCTCAACTCGGCCTCAATCGACTGGATGGCTCGCATTTCCTGCTCGCGCTCTGTCTGACGGTTGCGCAGGAATTCGGTTGCACGGTTCTGCTGCTCCTGGCGTAGCTCGGCCATCTTGAGGCCAAGCTCTTCCCGCGCATGAACTAGTGCTTCCTGTAGCTCTGGAATACGCAGTAGTTGGTTCTGTAGCTTGGCTAACCGATCCTCTAGAGATAGAATCCGTTGCGCCTGGTCGGCCATCCCTACATTCTGCTTGTCAATACGCTCGCGCAGTTCGGCAACAACCGCTTTCTCCTTACGCAACTCCTCATCCAGCCAACTGACCTGGGGGCTACCTTGGGAAAGAGAACTCATGCGCCATTACCTCTCGTTAGGATGATGTTATCAACACGAATATATATGTTCGGAGTGGTGCTTGCTCAGACTGCCGCTACCGGCTCACAATAACGACTGTCCCAATCTCTGCCCAATCATACAGAGTCTTGGCATCCTCGGTATCCAGCACGATACAGCCAAAGGAACAGCCAGTCCCAAGAGCGCCGCTCCACAGAATCTGCCCGTTGCTAAGGATCGGCAGCGCGTGGAAACCGTTTTCAGACCCGCCTGCATAGTATATCCCCAGCCACCACGGCATATCGAGGTCCCACTGGGAGGCATATGCCATCGGCATCTTGGTCTGGATTTGGTAACGGCCAGGTACTGTTGGAGCGCTAGGTCGCCCGTGGCAGATCCTGAACACATACTTGGGCACGTGATCCTCATAGACGATCGCCTGATAGTCCGACAGGTCCACCTCGACGCGCCTTGGCGGAATCAGGGCATCGTTCACAGCTTGCAGGCGATTCTGGGCTTCGCTCATTCCTGGGTTCAGCTCCAATGCCCGCTGGAGATTAGTTTGGGCCTCTTCCCAAATCTCTGCCCCTTGCTTCTCCACACCATACTCGTAATATGCCTGCGCCAACATGGCCTGCGTATCTCGGAATTCCGGGTTCAGGCTATACACCTTCTCCAGCTTTTGTACCACGCTGGCCCAGTCTTGCGCCCAATAGGCCTCTACGGCGTCCAGGTATAGCTTGAGCTCTCGCCTGACCTGCTGCAACGGCTCGTACCCTGCATCCAGGCGAATGGCCCAGTCCAATTCCACCTGGGCCTCCTCCAATTGGTTGGCCTGGATCAGATCCATCCCCCGCTGGTAGTGGGCAACTGCTAGCTGCTTGCGGGCGTTCTCGTTCTGCGGATCAACCTCGCGAATACGCCCCAGGGCGTTGGCCGCGGCCCGCCAGTCGTGCCGCGTAAAGGCCACATCCACCTGCACCCAAAGCGGGTCAGTGATCTGCTTCACTGTTGGGGTGGCTGTCGCGTCAGCGATGGGAGTGGGCAGACCTTGGGCGCGCACCACCGGCGCCCGATTGCGCGCCTGGGCGATGCCTAGCATCACAAACACAGCCAGCGCCCCAATGGCCAACAGCGAGACCACGGGCACGACCAGCCCGCGCAGGCGCTCGAATGTCCCGCGAGGTATCTGTATGTTGGCCGCCTTCTCCTTGAGCCGAGACAGGGCTTCGGTTGCTCCTTTGCCCGCATTGGCCGCGGCAGCCAACGCGCCTTCAACGGCCAGACCAGCTTGCGGACTCGTCTGGCTTTGCGACGCTCTCCGCCGCCCGGCCTGTATCTCCGACTCCCGCACGCTGCTCTGGCTGTCTGACGGGGTGTCGCAGGTTGCCAACCCGGCGCTCAACCAATTGATCGCCTCGCCGATACGCTCGCTTCCAGGCAGCAGCGTGTCTGCTTCATGCAGATATTGGAGCCCTTGCTGCTTGTCCTCAGCCAACCAGGCCAGCCAAAGCCAGGCGTCTTCGTTTTCGGGTTCATAGTGAATAATCTGTTGGAAAACCGCCCGCGCCCCCGCTCGGTCTCCCTCGTGTGCCAATCTGATCCCCTGATCAAGTTGGAAGCGAGACCTCGACTGTTCATCGACATCAAGATAGCTATTGCTTTCCATCAACGGATACTCCTGATAAGCACGATCTGAACTGTCGGCGCCTTCAATGCATCGCAAAAAGCCAGGCACGGCCTGTCTGCACGCCACTCGTAGCGCGGCAACTGGTGGCATTATAGCATCAAAGAGGCTCCCTAGCAACAGATTCTACAAGCACACCAACCCGCTGCCCCTTATTCCTCCATAAAGCCTCCCATCAGATAAAGAAAGAATTGACAAATGGCCGCTCCCGCAACTATACTCCCGCTGCGCTTGCACAGACGCTATGTCGTCCCTGCTATCATCGCGCGCATACCCCGGTTTGGGAGGATACCGAATCACAGATGGCAATCCCGATCATTTCTGTAGTTGGCTGGCACAATGTGGGCAAAACGACCTTTGTCGCGCTCCTCGTGGCAGAACTCAAGCGACAAGGACTGCGTGTGGCAACTATCAAACACACGCGCGGCGATTTTGACCTGGACCGAGAGGGAACCGATACCTGGCGCTTTGCTCAGGCAGGCAGTGACGTCGTCGCAATCGCCGGACGCGACCGCCTGGCCATGATCGAGTCCATGCCGGAGGAACTCTCCCTCGACGCTGTCATAGCCCGCCTGCCTCAAGGCTTGAACCTCATCATTACCGAGGGATTCAAGCGAGAGCCAACGCCCAAGATCGAGATAGTCGTCCCCGGCAAAGGCGAGGGCCGCATCTCCCGGCCCGAAGAACTCCTGGCGATTGTGAGTGACGCGTGTCCGGAACTGCCGGGCGACGCGCCTTGCTTTCTGCCAACGGACACGGCCGGAGTGGTGGATCTGCTGCGAGCGCGAGGCATCATCCGCCAGCCCCACAGCCGATAGCTCTCACGTTCTAGTCATGCTGGCTGTGATGTCGTCTGTTGCGGTTGTGCCGCCAGATAGCAGCACAAAGGTGGGCACCGAACAAGGCAATCCAACTGCTCAAGTAGATCCAGAACATCAGGGCGACTAGCGAACCGAGGGACCCGTATACCAATCGATACCTTACCAGTCTGCTGCTGACGTACCATACAAAGCCTACTGTCGCAACTCGCCACACGACGGCGGCGATTGCCGCAGACCAGAGCGCCTCTCCCCAGCCCACGGGGACATTCGGAACCTGCCGATATAGTACCACAAACAGGGCAAAGGAGAGCGCCAGGGGCAACGCTTGCGACACCAGTAGATCGGTGAATGGTTGCAAGTCCAGACCCCCCAGAAACCAGGGCACTTCCAGAGAGGGGATGAACTGTAGCAGGGCATTGGCGGCCACCGTAATCAGCAACAGGGCGGTCAAGCCGATAACCATCCCCAGGGCAACCAGACGCCCTTGAATGAATGTGCGCGGCTGCGCTTCGTGCCAGGCCCGGTCAATCTGGAAGGCCAACACGGTAAAGAAGCCCAGCGCAGACCACAACAGGGTCACGGCGGCAATTGCTCCGATGGTGCGCCGATTTTCTAGCACCTGTTGCACGTTTTGGATAACTACATCCTGGGAGATGGGCAATACCCGGTTGATAAACTCATAGACCTGTCGCTGCGCTTCTTCCGCAGCGACGAAAACGCTACCAAGAGTGATGAGGAAAAGTAGCAGAGGGAAAAGGGAGAACACGGCATAGTAGGCCATACCGGCGGCGGCCTGCGACGCATGCCGCTCCCCGAAATTGTGCAGGGCATCCCCCAATACATCCCATACAGCATGAATAGCGCCAAACAGCCGCCGGAATACTATCTCGGAGGTCGAGACACCCTGATGGCCGTTGTCCCCATCTGAATGCATCCTTGTTCGCCTTCACCCACAAACCCGAAGAACCAGGCAACAGTTTACAGAAGCCAAAAGACCCTGTCAAACCCAAGCACACCAATCACTATCGGAAAGGGGAACATAGACCGATGAACGCAAGAGAACGTTTTCTGGCTTGCATGCGCTTCCAACCGATGGACCACGCCCCCAACTGGGAAATGGGCTATTGGGCTGGTACCCTCGAGCGCTGGTACGTCGAGGGCCTCCCTCCCCACCCACAAGCTGTCCGAGGGCTTGTGCCAGGAGCCGGTATCAAGGGGGAGGGTTTCCCCTGGCGCCGCAGCGAGCTAAAAGATCAATCCGTGTCCTCCTATTTCGGCCTGGACAAGGGCCTGGAAAAGATCGACGGCGAGTGGGGCATCTGGCCTCCCTTCCCCAAGGAGGTCCTGTGGGAGGACGAGGAGAACGTCAAGCAGCGTATGGCGGATGGAACAGTCGCGCTGGTGCGCAAGGACTCGACCACCCTCCCGCACGTGCTGGACTGGCCCGTAACAGACCGCGCCAGTTGGGAGAAATTGAAGGAGGAACACCTCCGCCTAGACATTTCTGGCCGACTGCCCGCCGACTGGGACCAGCATCTCGCCCTATACCGGGAACGCGATTGGCCACTGGGCATTGGCGGCCCCTTCCTCGGTGTCTTTTCCTCGCTGCGCACATTGTTCGGCTTTGAGCGATTGATGTACATGTTCTTTGACGATCCGCAACTGATTCACGATGTCCTCGCCCACCTCACCGAGCTATGGCTTGGCATCTTTGGGCAGGTTCTGGATCAAACGGACGTCGACTATGCCTATTACTGGGAAGATATGAGCTACAAGAGTGGCTCGATGGTGTCGCCGCGCATCTTTCGCGAATTCCTCACGCCCGTCTATCAGCGCATCAACGCCTTCTTCCGGCAGCGGGGAATTGACATCATCCTGCTGGATACCGACGGCAGCGTGTGGGACCTGATCCCCTTGTTCCAGGAAGCCGGAGTAACAGGACTCTACCCCTTCGAAGTGCGGGCGGGCATGGACGTCGCCGCCGTCCGCGCCCGCTATCCCCGCCTTCAAATGATGGGCGGCATCGACAAAAATGCCCTGGTAGCAGGACCAGCCGCCATAGACCAGGAATTGGAGCGAATCGCGCCCGTTATCCGATCAGGCGGCTATGTCCCTGGCTGTGATCACTATGTGCCACCCGACGTGCCCTGGACACATTTTAGCTACTATCGCCAACAACTCGCCCGCATCCTGTAGCGTTAATCGGCCCCTAGGCTAGAGATCGAGCGCCTGGTTCATCGCCCTGGCCTCGATCTCGGCCTTGTATGCCGCCATATCAACCATCGCCCCATCTACATGGGCGCACTCTGCCGCAAAGGCCATCAAATGGCTCTCCAACGAGGCGCGCGCACTCGTCAGCGGGGCATGCTCGGAATCCCTTAGGCTCGCCAGGAAGGCGTTCATCACCCCGGCGTCACCACCTCCGTGCCCGCTTCCGGCTCTGGTGGGGTAAAAGACCTCTTCGCTCCCCGTCAAATGGTCGTGCACCGTGATCTCCCAGGCCGCCTCGCTGGCCCGCAGCGTTGCGCGCGTCCCCTCATAACGCATGGTCCGCACGTTGTTGTGCGAGTGCCCTTGCATCGTGAAACTCAGGGTGGTCCCGCTCTCCAGTTCCATGCTGACTATCTGGTGATCGACCACATCATTGTCGCAGTGGTAGACACAGCGCCCGTACGGTCCCTCCCGCAGAGCTCTCAACCGTCCTTCTGTGCTCGTATCGAGAGTTATCACGTTCACGGGCCAACCATTGCCCTCGCGGAGATAAATCCGCGGCGCGTAATAGGCGCACTCATCCTGGATAGGGCACCCGTCCGTGCAGCGTAACGGCGCGCCTTCGGGAGCTTGCTCAGGCCGAAAATGGCTCAGCCGTCCAAAGGACGACAGTCGCTTCACCTGCGAGCCGAGGTTCCAGTAGAGGATATCCATGTCATGACAGCACTTGGCCAGAATCATCGGAGCGCTGGTCGTCGAGTTGCGCCAGTTGCCACGCACAAAGCTGTGGGCCATATGCCAGTACACCACGTTCTCCACATGGTTCACATTGAGCACCTGCCCCAGGCGGCCAGAGGCGATCAGGTTATGGATCGTACCCCAGAACTGGGTATAGCGCAGCACGTGACAGATTTGCAGGATGCGGCCCGTTCTCTCGGCTGCCTGCACGATCCGCACGCAATCCTCAGGCCGGGTAGCCATCGGCTTCTCTAGTAGCACATGATACCCTCGCTCCAGCGCCCTGAGCGTCGAGGATAGATGCGTCTGGTCCATCGTCGCATTGACCAGCGCATAGGCCAGTTGGGGCTGGGCTAACAGCTCCTCCCACGAGGCAAAACACCGCTCTGGGGGAATACCATGCTCGCTGGCAAACCGTTGCCGCCGGGCATTATCCGGCTCGGCCACGGCCACAAAACGCACACGGTGCGGGTTCAGCTTGGCATACCCGCCATAGGTAAAGGTTCCTCGGTTTCCGGCCCCTAGCAGGGCCATTTCGATGGGCTGGGACACAACAGTCCTCCTGATGTAGGGATTGAGTGATGACGGTTTCTTGCGCGGTGTAGCTATGTCAGGTCAGGCTATAGGGTGTGTCGCGGGCCAGTATCAATCGCCCGCTTCTTCCGAATCTACCGATCGCGAACGCGCTGGCGGCGCAACAGGATCACATAGCCTGCCAGTGCCAGCAACAGCACCGCCACAGGCACTATTGCCAGATAGCGTTGCCAAGTGCGGCTCGCGGATAGAAGAACAGGCTGCGGGGTGGCTCTGGTCTCCGCCACCTGCGTGGAGAGAACAGACGCAACCCGGTCCAGGGTCGGCATGCCCGGTGACTGGACGACCACCGGTTGCTCTTGGGTCGCCTGGGGCGAGGCAACAACCGCCGGTTCTGTTGCGGTAATGCTGGGGGTCACCGTAGCGGTCGTAGCGGTGTTCGTTGGGATCACGTAAGCATCGCCCAGCGTTGGCGTTACCACTACCTGATTCACACTGCCCGGCGCAGTGACCGTGGGCAGGGGCGTGTCGGTGGGCCACAGCGTATACGTGGGCCGCGGAGTAACGGTCGGTCGTGCGGTATCCGTAGACCAGGGCGTTGCGCTGGGTGGCGGTGTTTCCGTAGACTCGGGTGTTTCGCCTGGCTCTTCCGTCTCCTCATCGTCAGGGTAAGGAGACCAGGGAGCAGAAGTGCTGGAGGGTGCCGGCACACCGGACGTCGTAGGGGACGCGTCGGCTGGCGGCACGCAAAGCTGCTCATAGTCCATCGCGGGGGGCTGCGTCGACTGATCGCCCCACACCCAGCCCTCGATAGCGCCGTCGCTCACCGTGCTGCTACCATCTCCCATGCCAGCGTACTGCCATTCCCCTGCATCCCAATACCAGTGGCTCCAATAACTGCAGGGCGACTCCTGACATTCACAGAAACAGTCTTCAGGGTCATCGCAACCCACGTCCGCAATCTTGCAGACATCCTCGCCCACGCCCGAAGTAGAGCGGGTCAGCACATTCAGGCCTTCCCGCCGTAACAGCTCGGCGCTCGTTATCTCGGTCTCTGTGAATTCCACGCACGAGATGATGACGTTGCCATTACCGAAATCGACGATCAGCCCGGCGCGATTGGGTTCATCCGCCCTGCTAACGCCCGATACGCACATCAACAAAAGCACCATCACACTCGTCCAGATTACGGTTCGCCTGGTCGCTTTCATAGCCCCTCACGCAGAGCCTATCGTTCTCCGTCTGCCACAGTATCAGCTAGTCTCCACCAACCTCTACAGAAGCCATACTCTTTTCGGCTCCCGCCCGCATTCGGCGTAGTACCCATTTCGCGGCCAACGTCACAAAATACGCCAGCCCGGACACTAGAATAATAGCCGCTCCAGAGGTTATATCCAAAAAGTACGATAGCCACAACCCTGTGGACGTAAAGAGCATTCCCAGAAGCATGGCGAACACCATCATCTTGCGCAGGTTCTTCACCAACTGTCCGCTGATAGCCGCTGGCATCGTCAGCAAAGCGATTACCAGGATCAACCCCACGACGCGCATCATCATCACTACCGTCAGAGCGACCATGCACATCAACAAGAGATAGATCGCGTCAACTGGCACATTCTCCACGGAAGCAAAGGTCTCGTCGAAGGAGACCGCCAACAGTTCCTTGTAGAACAAGGCTACAACCGCGAGGATAACCACATCCAGCGCCAGCATCAACACCAGGTCCCCCGTAGGGACGGCCAGAATGCTACCAAACAGGTAGCTCAGCAGGTCCGCTTTATAGCCAGGGGTCAGGTCGATGAGGATGATCCCCACGGCCATGCCAATGGCCCACATCACGCCGATGATCGTGTCCACCCGCTGCCGCGTCCTGCGCTGCACGGCTCCCATCCCCAGGGCCGCGATCAAGCTAAACAGCACAGCCCCCAGCACCGGACTGAACCCCAGAAAGTAGCCCAGCCCCACTCCCCCATAGGCCGCGTGGGCAATGCCGCCGCTGATGAACACGATCCGGTTGATAACGATCAGGGTTCCGATGATTCCGCAGGCCACGCTCACCAGGATGCCGGCCATCAAGGCATTTCGCATAAAACTGAACTGCAGCGCCTCGATCATTCCCCATCCTCCCTCGACAACGTGCCGTGCTGCAAGAACACCCGGTGTGGCACGCCGTGTGCGACCAGGTCAATCGGGCATTGGTAAGCCAACTGCGTCATCTCGGGCGTAAACTCCTCGTCCCCGTGATAGAACAACCGACGGTTCAGGCAGCCCACCGTTTTGACATAGGAGGAAACCGCATTCATATCGTGGGATATCAGCAGGATAGTGACACGCTCGTTGAGCACTCTCAACAATTCATAGACGCTCGCGCTCATCTGAGGATCAACATTCGTCGCTGGCTCGTCCAGCAACAGGATATCCGGCTCTGTTGTCAGCGCCCGTGCGATGTATACCCGCTGACGCTGGCCACCAGATAGCTCGCCGATGGGCCTGTCCCACAAATCCAACATGCCCACACTGCTCAGAGCTTGGGCGACGGCCTCCTCATCCTCCGAGGTAAAGCCCCGCAACAGCCCCCGCTTGCCAAGCCGCCCCATCCGAGCCACCTCCCACACGTTGATGGGAAAGTCGCGATCCAATTCGAGGCTTTGGGGCACATAACCCAGGTGCTGCCGCCCCTCCTTGACGCTCTTGCCCAGAATGCGCACCTCGCCGCGCATCGGCTTGAGCAACCCCAACAGCACTTTGATCAGCGTGGTCTTGCCGCCCCCGTTCGGCCCGATCAACCCGACAAAGTCCAGCTCGCGCACCGAGAGGTTTACATCCTCCAGTACCGCCTCGGCGTCATACCCCGCCCACAGATGCCGGACAGAGATCACCTCCCGCGGTGTCTCGCTCGTCCTTGACTCGTCCATCTTGTTCCTCACACTATCATCCCGTACGGGAAATCAGATACCCACGTAACAGACGCCCGCCCCGCCACACGCTATTCCACCGACTCGTCAAGCGCGCTCGCAAACGCGGCAGCAACCTGACGCATGTTTTCCAACCAGTCCTTCTCCAGTGGGCTGATCAACAGCACTTGACCACCCAACTCGCTGGCAATGGTCTCCGCCGTGCGAGTGCTCAACTCTGGCTGAGCAAAAACTACCTTGATATCGCCCTGCCTGGCCTCGCTAATCAGAGCAGCAAGCTCTGCAGCACTCGGCTCCTGCCCACCAACTTCGATAGAGATCATCTGCAAACCATAGTCTCGAGCGAAATACCCCCAGGAGGGATGAAAAACCATGAATTTGCGGCTGGGTGCATTCGCCAGTGTCTCCCGAATCACAGCATCGAGCGCGTCAATGTCTGCCAGCAGCGCGTCCAGGTTTGCCTGATAGGCCGCGCGATGCGCAGGGTCCAGTTCAGCGAGGGTCTCGAATACGTTCTGCGCCTGCACCCTTACCAGCCTGGGAGAAAGCCAAACGTGGGGGTCGAGATGCTCTCCCTGCTCGCCTCCGTGGGTATCCGTGGCAGGCATGCGCTCGATACCCTCTGTCATGTCCACAACCTGCATTTCCGTGTTGGCAGCCGATATCCTGTTCATCCACGCTTCTTCAAACTCGACGCCAATGGTCAGGTAGGCGGCCGCCCGGCTCAGAGCGCGCAACTGTTCCGGCTTGGGTTCATAAGTATGGGGGTCAGCGCCGGGAGCTACCATCACGTTGACCTCCACACGATCGCCACCTACCCGCTCAACCAGGTATTGCTGGGGAGGAATGCTGACGGTTATGTAAACCATATCATCAAGGGCATCTGCGCCCACGGCCCCACTCACAGCGCCCTCCGTCCCACAGCCCACAGCCAACAGGATCACCGCCAGAACTAATCCCAAGAGCCACAACCTGCGCAACACCGCTCTTCTCCTCATCACAGACCAACTGCGCGAAACCAACGCCTGTCAGGACTGCCGATTCTGGCAGTCCTGACACAGCCCGAATAGCTGGAGCAAATGCCCCTGAACCTGAAAACCAGTCTCTACCTCCACTCGCTCGATAAGCGACTGCAAATCGTCATCGCCTCGAAACTCGACAGCGCGAGCGCAGCCCCGACAGATCACGGCATGGTGGTGCCCAGGAGAGGAGAGCATATAGCCGTGACACCCCCCTGCTGCGTGGGCTTTTCGCACCAGCCCCAGTTCAGCAAAGAGGTCGAGCGCCCGATAAACCGTGACTAGCCCCAGCGACTGGTGGAACTGCTGTCCACGACTCAGGATATCACAAGGAGATAGTGGTCCCTCAGCCCGCAGCAAAACCTCCATCACTGCCCGCCTTGGCCCCGTGACCCGGTATCCTGTTTCTGCTAATTTGTATTCCCAGTCCATCCCAATCAACCTTATTGAAAAAGTTTATCATTAGCCATTATAGGCACCGCTCTGTCGTCTGTCAAGAGCGCCTACGCGCTCACTTGGCCCCACGCTCACCATTTGGTACAATGCCTTCAGGACATGGGCGACTGGTGATGTTCCTCTCTGCTTCGCTCCTGCGCAACCCTTCCAGCCTCTGCACACATCCCAATCCGACACATGCCACTATCCCGCCCATGTCTGGATGGACAGGGCGTGGCTAAACGGCCCACTTCGAGGGCCGAGCGAATGGGAGAAAGAGTTCTATGGAGACTGTACTGGTAACGGGTGTAACGGGAAGGGTGGGAGCCAACCTCGCCGTGGCCCTGCAAAGGATCGGCTACGGGGTTAGAGGGGTGGTCATGCCAGGTGATCCCCAGACCGCCAAGATCGAGCGGCTCGAAATAGATACCGTGCAGTGCGACCTGCGCGACACTGATGCCGTGTTGCGCGCCTGCCAGGGAGTCGACACTATCATACATCTGGCCGCAGCCATGGGCAAGTACCCTGGCATGACAGATCGCGACTACTTTGACGTCAACGTGACCGGTACGTGGAACATGGTCTACGCAGCCAGCCAGAGTGCCCCGAACCTGCAACGGTTCGTCTTTGCCAGCACCGACGCCGTATACAGCGCACAGCAGGTTCAATACCTTCCGATGGATGAGCAACATCCCAGGCAACCTTTCGCACCCTATGGCATGGTCAAGCTGCTGGGAGAGGACGTTGTCAACCATTTTCACCGACAGGTAGCTATGCCGACCGTCATCTGTCGCTTTGGGACCATCATGGCTGGAGACCAAATACTGAACCTGTTCACCGCCGAGCACGCCATCATCAACCTCAAGCAGGCGCAACATCCGCTTTCCAACCTCTATGTGCAAGGCGTAGAACAGCCGTGGAAACTAATAGAGGAGGCTGTGGATGATCCTCATACGCTGCTCATTCCTCGCAACAAGGAGCGCAAACCCTGGATTCACAACCCCACCGACGTGCGCGATACGATCCAGGGTATCCTGCTAGCAATGGAAAAGGATGCAGCTATCGGGGAGACGTTCAACATTCTGGCAGCCGAGGGAACCAGTTGGGAGGAGGGAGCGCTGTACGTCCACGAGAAAACAGGCCGCCCCTACGAAGACATTCGATTGCCGGTATACTGGGCTTTTTACAGCGACATCTCGAAAGCGCGCAAGCTGCTGGGCTATGCGCCCCAGTACGATTATCGGAGGATGATCGACGACGCGCTGGCCTTTCAAGCGGGTATAGACATCGGTGTAATGCCAGCCTGACAATCTCCCTCAAGTTTGCCGCCATAACGAAACCACGTCCGCATGCAACTGCGCAGTTGCATGCGGACGTGGCCATAGGTCCTGGAGGTAGACGCTCAACGCCCTCAGGCTAATCATTCCCCGATCTATCAATCACTTGGACTTGTCGGCGTCCTCAGTCACGGAAAAGTGGGTATCCAATTCGGACATCTCACCGGTCACCGTAAAGACCACCCGCTCGCAGATGTTGGTGACCCGGTCAGCCGCCCGTTCGAGGTTGTGCGCCGCCCAGGTCAGGTAGTTTGCCTGCTCGAGATTCTTCGGATCGGCCAGGATATATGTCAGCAACTCGCGCTGCACCTGGTTGTACAGGGCGTCCACATCATCATCTTCTGCCGGGATGGAACGGGCCAGATCCGCATCCATCTGCACAAAAGCGCCCAAGGCCCGGTGCAGCATATCAGTGGCCTTTTGCGCCATGCGTGGCAGGTCAATCAGAGGTTTCAGCAATGGCGCATCGCCAATCATCAAGTTGATCTTCGAGATGCCCTTGGCATAGTCCCCGATACGCTCCAGCTCGGTAACGATCTCTAAAATCGCTGCCAACGTTCTCAAGTCGATAGCCATGGGCTGTTGCGTCGCAATCAGCACCAGCACATCCCGCTCGATGGCGAAGCGTTTCTGGTTCACCAACCTGTCCTCGGCAATAATCCGCTCTGCCTCTTCCCAATTGCGCTCGCCGAGGGCTTTGACGGAATCTAGAATGGCCTCTTCCACGATGCTGCCCAAAGCCAGAACTTCGTCTTTGAGCCGCTGCAACTCACGATCAAAACTCTCCCTGGGACGCGGCATGTCACCTACCTCCAGTAATAGCTATGTACCCTTGATGAAACCAACACGCAAGCTGCCTGCGCTCCACCATCACCCGAATTTGCCAGTGATGTAATCTTCCGTCCGCCGATCCCGAGGTTGTGTGAAAACCTGGCCGGTTTGTCCGTACTCCACTACCGTACCCGCAAGATTCTCATTGATCAACATGAAAGCGGTATAGTCGGATACGCGCGCAGCCTGCTGCATATTATGTGTAACGATAACAATGGTATAGTCTTGGACCAGCTCTCGCATCAAATCCTCGATTTTGAGCGTCGCAATCGGGTCCAGGGCTGATGCAGGCTCATCCATCAGGATCACTTCCGGCTTGACGGCAATCACTCGGGCGATGCAAAGCCGCTGCTGCTGCCCCAACGACAGGCGCTGGGCATCCAGCTTCAGATCATCCTTGACCTCATCCCACAAACCTGCCCCCCGCAGACTTTGTTCTACAATCGTATCCAGATCGCCCTTGCGCGCAGCGCCCATCACGCGAGGCCCAAAAGCGACATTATCATAAATGGACTGCGGGAAAGGGTTGGGGCGTTGGAACACCATCCCCACGCGTTGGCGCAAAGTAACCACATCGCTGTCGGGCGCATAGATATCCTGACCGTCAAGCAGAATCCGACCTTCTACGTGCGCTGATCGGATCGTATCATTCATGCGATTCAGGCAGCGCAACAAGGTCGATTTGCCACAGCCCGAAGGCCCAATCAGGGCCGTGATCTTGCGAGCCTGGATACCCATCGTGATATCCGATAGCGCCAGCTTGCTACCATAGTAGAAGCGCAAATCATCTATATGAATCTTGTCCATAAGCTCCAAATGCCTACAAAAACGTCGTGCTTCTCCCGATAGATCGAAAGCGGATGCGCTCAGCCGAAACGCCCCGTGACGTAATCCTCGGTACGGCGGTCACGCGGCTGCGTAAAGATATCGTCGCCATCCCGGCATTCCACCATCTCCCCCATCAGGAAAAAGGCCGCCCTGTCTGCCAGGCGCGCCGCCTGTTGGATACTGTGGGGCACGATGATGATGGTGTAACTCTCTCGCAACTCAAACAACGACTGCTCTACCTTGGCCGTCGAGATGGGGTCCAGACCCGAAGTTGGCTCATCCAGCAACAGCACTTCAGGCTCTAGCGCCAGGCTTCGCGCGATACACAAGCGTTGTTGCTGCCCTCCGGAGAGGGCAGTCGCCGGGTTGTCCAGCCGGTCCTTTACCTCATCCCACAGTGCAGCCTGAGTCAGGCTGCGCTCCGTGATCTCGGCCAGCTTGGAGCCATCGCGCACACCCGCCAGCCGCAGTCCATAGATTACATTCTCCCGAATGGTCATCGGCAAGGGCAGCGGCAGGGCGAAAACCATTCCCACCCTCCGCCGCAGATCGGGCACATGTACTTCCTGACCGTATACATCCTTCCCGTTTAGCAGGATCCTGCCGTCCAGCCGAGTCCCTTCCACGAGATCATTCAGCCGGTTAATCAGCCGAAGCAGGGTAGTTTTTCCCCCACCGGCAGGCCCAAAGAAAACGGTGATGGCATGGGCCGGTACATCCAGCGACACATCTTTCAGCGCTGGCTTGTCGTTATAGGTATAGGTTACATCCTGGATGTTTATTTTCGCTTCCATTACGCTCGTCCAAAATCCTGAGTGTGCCTTAAGAGCACCTGGAGATAAAAGATGCGCCTTACCACTGGCGCCTTCGCCGGAAATAGCTCCGGATGATAGTAGCCACAATGTTCATGGACAACACCAGCGCCAACAGCACCAGTGCCGTGCCATACTGCACGCCTATGGGCATTCCCGGCACCTGCGTGCTGATGACATACAGGTGGTAGGGCAAAGCCATCGTCTGATCCAACGGAGAGCTCGGCAGACGTGGCAGATAAAAAGCCGCCACCGTGAACAGGATCGGAGCAGTCTCCCCGGCAGCCCGCAACAGTCCCAAAATGACACCGGTGATAATGCCAGGCAATGCCTGCGGTAGAACGACCCGCCGGACCCCCTGCCAGGTAGTGCCCCCCAGACTCGCACTCACCGTACGGAACTCGACCGGCACAACTCGCAGCGCTTCCTCTGCCGTGCTGATAACAATCGGCAGAGTCATCAGCGCCAACGTCAGCGACCCCGCCACAATCGAGGTCCCGAACTGTAAAAAGATCACGAACAGCGCAACACCAAACAGACCATACACGACCGAAGGGATACCCGCCAGGTTAACGATGGCTAGCCGAATAGCCCGTGTGAGCCAGTTGTCCCGCGCATACTCGGACAGGTAGATGGCCCCGCCAATCCCAATGGGGATAGCAACCAGCGCTGTGCCAACTGTCAGTATCAGGGTCCCCACAATCGCCGGAAAGATACCGCCTGCCTTCATGCCATCGCGAGGCATGGCCGTCAGGAACTCCCAGTTCACCGTCCCGATTCCCCGCACCACGATGATACCGACAACCAAAAGGATAGGAGCTACGACTACCAACGTAACCAGAGCGGTAAACCCAAAGCCGATTCGCTGGCTGAGATGGCGATTCATCAACGCAAGCCTCCCCGCCGTCGCTTCTTCAAAATTGCCGAAGCCGCCATCAGGTTGATCCCAAAAGTCAGCACAAAGAGGATGATCCCGACACCGAACAGGGCATGATAGTGCACGCTTCCCTGCGCCACTTCGCCCATTTCCGCTGCGATCGTGGCCGTCATCGTGCGTATAGGGCGGAACAACGAGTCCAGACTGAGCGGCATGCGCGCCGCATTCCCCGTAACCATCATCACCGCCATCGTCTCCCCAATGGCACGCCCCATCCCCAGCATCACCGCAGTGACAACGCCCGAACGGGCCGCCGGAAGCACCACGCGCCAGATGGTCTGCCATTCCGTCGCCCCCATCGCCAGCGCCGCATCGCGATAGCCCTTGGGCACCGCATCCAGCGCGTCCTCCGCCACACTGATGATGGTCGGCAGCGCCATATAGGCCAGCAACAAGGCTCCGGTAAACGCCGTCAAGCCAGTCGGAATACCAAGGGACTCCCGCAGGAAAGGTGCTAGCACTGTCATCCCAAAGAACCCCAATACCACAGACGGAATGCCCGCCAGCACCTCGATAATCGGCTTGAGAACATCCCGCGTCCATTCAGGAGCAACCTCGCGGATAAAAACAGCAGTCAACACCCCCAGCGGCAGGGCAATAGCGATAGCCGTAACCGTAACCAACATTGATCCGAGGAGGATCGGCAGCGTCCCCAGAAGATCAAACGTGGGATACCACTGCTGTCCGAAAAGGTTATCCAACGTCGTTTCGAAAAAGACCGGTATGCCCTCCCGCAAAAGAAACAGGAAGATCAGCAAGACAAAGCCAATCGTCGAAAACCCCAGAACGCGAATCAGGGTCTCTATGGCGAACTCTGAACCACCGGCTCGACGAACCCGCCGCAATCCAGAAAGTCGTTTCACGATTCTCTCCACACCTGCAACTCGCACGTTCATAGATCGATGTAACCTACCTTAGCGGGACGAAACCTAACTCTAGTACCAACTGCTGCCCGTCAGTCAGGATCCAATCCAGATAGGCTTTGATCTGACCACTCGGCTCGCCAGCAGTATACATGTACAGCGGGCGGGAAATCGGATAAGACCCGTCGTTGACAGCATCTACCGAGGGAAGCACATACGGCCCGTCAGCGCTCTCCGCAATGGCCACCATCTTCTGGTCCGGCGTAACGTACCCCAACCCATCATAGCCGATGGCATTCGGGTTCTGCCGCACTTCGGCGCTGATACCCTCTGAGGATGGCATCAGAAGCGTATCCGGTGCGAACAGCAGGTCGCTATCCTCCCCCATCCGGATGACATTCTCCAGGAAGTAGACATAGGTACCCGAGTTGGATTCACGCGATAGCAATACAATGGGGCGATCCTCGCCGCCCAATTGTTCCCAGTTGGTGATCTTGCCCGTGTAGATATCCGAGATCTGCTGGATGGTCAGCTTATCCACCGGATTGCTCGGGTTGACTACCACGGCAATAGCGTCTTGCGCGATAATGAACTCCTTGGGGGATATGCCATTCGCCTCGGCCGCATTGATCTCTTCGGGCTTCATCTGCCGCGACGCGTTGGCGATATCCACGGTCCCATTTATCATCGCGGCGATGCCCGTACCAGAGCCACCACCGGTAACGGAAATCCGCACCTCAGGATACTCCCGCACATAGTCTTCCGCCCAGGCCAACGCCACATTGACGATGGTATCAGACCCCTTGTTCTCAATGGTTTCAGGGCTTGTGCCGCTGACTGCTTGCACCCCAGTAGGTCGCGAACGGGCGCAACCCGAAAGTAACGGTATTATGACGAGCAATGCCAGAAGGAACAATGCTCTCAACAAAACAAGCCAGACGGCAGACAGGCGAGAAGGCATAGCATCTCTATCACCGTCAGGATCGCTGGCTGTACACAGTCTTGGAATCTGCATCGAATTCGGACCCTCGCATGCACGCAAATTTCGCACCAATATATGATTTTACCAGATACAGGGAGGCCGTCAAATGCTTGTGCTGTACATTTCTCGGATTTTCGTTGGCAGGTACCCTTGAAACGCAGGGTGAATTAGGCCCTTCCACACATCTCAGCACGCCCCTGAATATCATATCACTCCCAATCGCCCATCACAAGCCAGCAAGCTTCGTTCGCCGCCGAGTGCTATCCGCGTGTTCTCTCACGAAAAAGCTAACCGTGGCAAGATGGTTCTATCAAATGAAAACCTAACCCGGAGGAACCATGGCCACGGAAGAAATGGACGTGAATGAGCGCTTCAAGTATCTACGGATGATGCA